>Ga0307513_10011433_pt1 | contig 11033 bp, 5 predicted proteins | sample 15_EM_MG_FD_202174 | JGI IMG/M metagenome (GOLD analysis project Ga0307513, IMG submission 202174) | Populus trichocarpa ectomycorrhiza microbial communities from riparian zone in the Pacific Northwest, United States - 15_EM | ecosystem: Host-associated > Plants > Roots > Unclassified | place... | reverse complement strand
AAACCCACAAAACCGAATGGAACTGTATAAATTAATGCATGCCTTTAAACTTGTTTAAATCTTAAAACTAGAATACACAACGATTCAAGGCTATGAAAATCCAAACTTCGATAAAATGGGAAGATTGCCCACTAGAAAATAATAGCAATTGTTGATGCTCACCTCAATAAAGTGAAACCAAGCTCGTCGCCAATATGGATTTATGTATAGAACTGCACCTATCACCAGCAGCACCATGATATATGCAACCCAAAAGGTCACATAGAAAACCTCCATATCTATGAAGCCACCATTATCTTCATTGTTTGTTGAAGTTGGCGTTAGTGATGGTGGCATAGCCGCACCACATATTTTGGGTAGCGGTTCTCCACAAAGAAAAGGGTTGTCCTTGTAGCAGCTCTCCTCAAATGTGGCAAACTGTGCAACTCTTGCAAGAGTCTTGCCGGATAGATTATTGTGTGCCACATTGAAAACTTCTAGAAAAAATAGTTCAGTAAGTCGAGGTGGGATTTCTCCATCCAGTTTGTTGTAGGAAAGATCCAAGCTCTCTATTTCCTTTAAGTTCGAAAATGTTGGTGGAATTGATCTAGTCAAACTATTGTGTGAAAGGTTCAATACCTTGATCTTGCTAAGATTTCCAATTTCAGGAGGAATCTCTCCTGTGAAATTGTTGCATGAGAAATCAATTCCTGTGAAGTACCGGATAATGCTGCCTTTATAAGAAAGGGATACATTCTTCGTTGTAAACTTGAAGGATTGTTTTGATAAGGACAGAGAATCATAGTAACTTTTTTCTACAGGGAAATTATGAGTGGATATCATCCAAGAAAAGATGCTGCCAGAAAGGTGGTTGTGAGAAAGATCAATCAGGGTTAATTGATCCAACCTGCATAAATGAATTGGGATTTCACCTTCAAGATTGTTATAACTCAAGAGTAAAAATCTCAAGTTAGATAGCCTGTCAATCCATTCTGGAATTCTACCAGTTAAATCATTATGGGAAAGATCTAATGCGAATATCTTAGAGGAGTCATAAAATGCCATTGTGATCGGCCCTTGCAAGTTATTTCTAGACAAATAAACATATCTCAATTTTGAAGAAGAACCGAATCTAGGTGGTAAAAGACCAGAGAAATTGTTCCCTGACAGGTCCAAGAATTCAAGAGAAGACATATTCCCTATCCATCCAGGGATCTGCCCTTGCAAACTGTTGTTCGAAAGTATTCTTCCAGTCAAAACATTGTTGGACAATTGTAACACTCGCAGCGAGCTAATGTTACCCAACGAGGAAGGAATACTTCCATTGAAACCATTATCAGACATCAATAAAACTTCTAACCCTGGCAAACGAGCTCCAATTTCTGAAGGGATTTGGCCTTGGAAGTAATTCATGGACATACTTAGGAATGAAAAATGCACAAGAGAATTCTTTGGTAACAAGAATGGACCCGAAAGAGAACAGTTTTCTAAAGAAAGATATTGTAGGTATGTGTTGTTCTCAATCAACCAACTTGGAAACTCTCTATTCATTTGGATGTTTGTAAGATCCAAAGTTTGTAGGCTGAACTGATGGTAAAGGAACTTGGGAAATGCTCCTGCACCTTGTCTACGACCTCCCAAAGAGAATAACTCTAACTGGAACTTTGGGTTCAGATTATGATCATCTTCTTCTACGTATATTTCATTACCTGAACCATCAAAAGACTTAAGTTTTGAAAGGTTGTATAATAGGCTCAATGACATAGGGATCTTCAAGTGATTGGAAGAGAGATGGAGTTGTTGAAGAGAAGTCAAATTTGCCAAACACGATGGTAAGACACCACTAAGATCATTGTCGCTCATATCTAGCTCTTGGAGATGATTTAAGTCACAAAGGCCTGATCACATTATAATTTAGAGAAAATTAAAACTTTGAGTGTCTAATGGAAAATACATAACCTAGAGAGAGAATAAGAGTGATCAACCTTACCTTGGGTTGTAGGTATTTGGCCATTTAGACTGCAACCCTCCAATTTCAATGTTTTAAGAGAGATCATCGTTCCGATAGCTTGGAAGATGCTATTATTAAGAGTATTGAAACTCAAATCCAAATATTCCAAGTTCTTGAGATCAAGGAAGCCTGCCACGATCAATTAAACAAGAAATTATATTAGCGTAGAAGGAATTAAAATTATAAATAATTCATTACTTATTAATCATGGCTAAAAAAACTAAAAACATAAGTTAAGTGTAGAAATTGTACTGTCCATTTAAGAGAAGGATTTTTTATACATCTGACCCAAAAAATAAAAATACACCATTGTTAATTTATTCTCCTCATAAAAATAGCACTCTCTATGTATGAAGTTACCTTTTCATTAAAGAAATTATTGTTTTTTATGTTATCATTTTATTTACGTTACATTGAAATAGTGTTGAGAGAGGGGGGGAGGCAAAATTAAAGTGAAATATTATTTATATTAAATGGATGGTAGAATTTTAAAATAATAAAGATTTCAATTGAGTTAATTTCTAAATTTGAGATTTAATTGTCTCTCCAAGACTTGTTTTGTAGGTTGCTAAAACATAAAAGAAAAAATCTATACAAACACCTAATTATAGCTAGTATAGAAAGAAATAAAATGATCAATGATAAGTAATAGTGGAGTTGAAATTTGTTAATTTACCTCCAGAAGGTACTGTGCCATTAAGTGCTTGCATTGACAGAATTTTTAGAGAATGCAGTGCTCTAAGGCTTTGAAGGTAGTGTTCATCTAGAGAACAATAGTCCAGATACAATTCTTTCAATGAGTCTAAATTTTGGAACCCTGTTAAAAAGTAGCAAATTGTATTTTTCAATTAAACTCAAATATATGAACATCACTATATATAATAACTTACTCTTACCTAATATTCTTCCTCCAAAATCATTGCGTTCGAAGTAAAGTGCCGTGAGGTTTGGGAATGATCCTAATAAACGAAGAATAGTAAAGTTAAAAATATTATAACTTCATCAACCCACCAATATGATATATTACACCCCTTTTTCTTCTTTTTTTTTTGCTTTCTCTTGTTTAGAAAATGCCATATTTTTTTTAAAAAATGAAAAGAAAATATAATGATTTTAATTGAGTTAATTTTCTAATTTGAATGGTCAATGATAAGTAATAGTGGAGTTTAAATTTGTTAATTTACCTAAAAAAGGTATAATGCCATTGAGTTCTTGCAAAAACAGGTGTTTTAGAGAAGGCAGTGCTCCAAAGCTTTGAAGGAAGTGTTCATCTAGAGAACAATGACTCAGATACAACTCTTCCAATAAGCTTAAATTCTGCAACTCTGTTTGTTCAAAAGTAGTAAATTGAATTTTTCAATTAAATCCAAATATATAAACATCACTATATATGATATAATATATGACTTACCGTCACCTAATTTTCTTCCTCTAAATTCGTTGTAGCTCAGATCAAGTGTCGTGAGGTTTGGGAATGCTCCTAATGATTGCAGTAACTGGAAGCTACTTCCATAAGTTGTGATATTTTCTAGCAATAGAGTCCTCAAGTTGCTTGGACCTGCAAGTTAGTTACAGAAGAAACAAGAATAATTAATATTATCTTCATGATGCTACCAGCCAGCTAGGTAATGTGAGTGTGTTACTAATTACCTCTTGAGGCTACCAATTTGTTAATATTGTTGCCACCCAAACCCAAGGTCTCCAAGCTGCTCAGAGATTCTTGATATTTATATAAAAAAATAGTTAATTAATTCACTACAACACAAAAATTGTGTTTTTCAAAATTAAATTTAATAGATAATTGTGTTAATTAAATTGAATATTTATAAAAATAATAGTATATAAAAAAACTAACCTTCCAAATATATTAACCCCTCCAGTCTATTATTATGTAACAATAGTATTTTAAGAGATGAAAGCCCCTCCATAGATGATAAAATACTGTTATCAAAGCTATTATATCCCAAGCCAAGGAACTTCAAATTGCTCAATCTTGATAGTTCATTACCACCTATATAAAATAAAAAAAAATAAAAAAGACTTCATGCAAAGAATAAAAAAGATATTATTGGAGTAATTTAATTATGATTGATGAAGAGGCAAGTAATTGTTACAGTGACTTCATGTAAAGAGGTTGGGGCGGTGAAAGAGAAAGGAATAATTGTTAAAATGATGATGTCATGATTATAATAATGTAAGGAATTAAACAACACCTTATTGCTAAATATGATTTCTATTTTCTTCTATGAATTACTTACTGTGGAGAACCAAAATTAATGATACTAATTAAACAACACCTTATTTGATTAATTAAGAAGAGTAATTGTCATGATTATAATATTATTGGAAAAGTAATAATATCTGTATGATTATATGAATAATGTAAGGAATTAAATAATATCTTATTTGATTAATTTTAAAAAAGTAATCTAAATATTTTGTAATACTTAAGAGAGCAAACCTTTCTTCGTAGCCCAACCAGCTATACTATTATTCTGCAAGGAGAGATGGTTGAGTTGGTGGAAAGGAAGAAACAAGGAGGCTTTTAAGTACCAATCTCCCAGTTCCTGGTTCCTTACGCTCCCAAGATAGAGTCCGGTGACTCGACCTGTACTGCTGTTGCAGACAATACCTTCCCAATCACAACAGTGGGCGTCAGCTTTCATCCAGGAGGGAAGGGAGGTGCCATTGGGATAGTTAAGAGAATCTTTGAGGTGCAACAGAGCAACTCTCTCTTCCTCCAAGCAACCAAGAGGCAGCCATCCTTGCAGCGAAACCGCTATCACTAACACCGTGAACACCTGAAGGAACAGCCCCATCTTAATATATATCAACTATTACAATATTAATTGTTGCAAATGGCAGCGAGGAGGTTAAGGCTTTTATAGAGGACTTCACGGACCAACCCCGTGGAAAAAACTGCATAGCTAGTTGTTTTAAAGAATTCCATATCATAATGAAAACAATATATCTCAGTAATTTTTAAAAATATGTTAATGAATAAATATATATCCACTTCATAGTCTCTCTTGTTTTTTTCTTATTTTTTCATTAATTTGGCCAATAAATATTAATAAGAGAAATCCTACTAATATATATTTTTGTTTTTGCTGTGAATAAATTTAAATTTCCAACGCTGGCTGTTGTTGGAGTCAATTTTTCCATCTAAACTTTGGTAAAGGTTGATCATCACAAATGTTGATGTTTCGACACCAAATTCTTTTCCAACTCAAATTCAAGCCCTCCTGCCTCAAAAATAGTGTTCATATGAATCTTTACTGATTGATTTGATGCCGTATTGTTTTCCTACTGAACACAAACTTTTTAATAATTTTACCACGGTTCTCCTATGAACACTATTTTTCTTTTTAGTTTTAACAAACTAAAAAGTTGTTTGAGATCAAATAAATTTGAAACAGTGTTTTTTTGTTTAAAATAATTTTTTTGTTTAAAATAATTTTTTATTATTTTTTATCGTTATGTTATGATGTGTTGATGTTAAAAAAAAATTAAAAAAATATTTTAAAAACTACTTTTTTATTTTATTTTAATACATAATTCACAATATCTGAATTGATTCATTTATTATTTATCTTTAATATATATAATCTCTTTGTTTCTTTTTATAATACTCTTAATCTGAATATCTTTCAGGAAAAAATGCATGATGGAAATGTTCTCCAGACCCAACTCATGGAAAAAAATGCAGATGGCACCATCCAACGGGCCCATCTCATGGAAAAAAAGAAGAAGCCGGATGGCATAGGATGGCAGTGTCCTCTTCATCACATTTGTTTTCATTTTGACACTAACATATTGTTTTCTGTTTGAAATGTATTTTAAAAAAAATTAATTTTTTAGTATTTTCAGATCATTTTAATATATTGATGTCATAAATAATTTTTAAAAAATAAAAAATATATTATTTTAATACATTTTCAAATGAAAAACACTTTGAAAACCAACAATAACCACACTTCCAAACCTCACGTTGATTTTTTATGTTTTTTTAATTTGTTCTTCAATTTGTTTTTGACAATTTAATTAGTTTTAATTAAACTCTAGTTGATTCTTATTTTTTATAAAAAGATATGATTAAAAAAAGAGGAACTGAAAAAAAAAACACCAAATATAAGTGTCATATCATAAGTTTTGTAAAGGATACATTTTGGTTTTTAAACTTTAAAAATCACTCAAATCATATAATTAGTATCTTAATATTTTTTCAATTTGATTTTAATATAAAAATTTATTTTTATTATTTTTTAATTTTTAATTAAAAAAAACAGAAAGAAATCGTCAAATTCTAACTGACCCAACTCTTGAAAAAAAAACAAAAACAGGACTGAATAGGATGGCAGTGTACTCTTCATCACAGGCGGAGGCATGGCGAAGGCTGGGGTGGGCTTTAGCCAATGTCAAAATTTTATCAATATTTTTTGACTAATTTTATGTAAAACAAAATTCATAATTCTTAATTAAGTTATCAAAAAATTTTAAAAATTTACGTGAAGCCTTCTAATATGATGCTTTAGCTTGGGTTAAAATTTCAGAAGTTTTGGAGAAATTTAGAAATTTAATGAAAAATCACAATTTGATCAATTTTACGTTATTGGATGTAATTTTCAATCCGACCATCATATCGAGCTGAAATTTTACGAGGTATCTTAAAATATATTGAATAAAATCTGGTTAAAATTTTAGGATGAACGGAGCTTGGTAGTACTAACAAAAAAAAATGACCATCAAATAAAAGCAAAATGACTCATTAAGAGTAAAATAGTTATTTGCCATTAAAAAATAAAAAAAAATCAGCTTCTCCTTCCTTTTATATGTTGCCAACTGGACAAAAGCAGAATAGAAAAAGAAAGAAAAGAAAAGGCAAGAGAGAAATAGAAAAAAGTAAGGGAAAAGCATAAAAAAATCCGAGGAAAAAAATAAGAAAAGTGAGAGAATAACCTTGTAAACTTACAAAGTCCAACTTATAAAACACTAATCTAGGGAAGAATCAAGTGAAGGAATGAGGAATTGAAAGAGGAAAAAAATTTAATTACTTTGTTTTCCAGTTGACATGAGATTATTATTTTATCCCGGTTAAGGGGTTGTTATAATATCGATTTAGATTCGATTATAGATGAATTATATTCCATAAAAATCAAAGGATGTAACTTTAATAGTGAGTTTATTTTTACTTTCGCTTTAATTTTATGTATTTTCAAATTTATTTTTTAATATTTTAGATAGTATATTTGAATTAAAACTTTACTATTAACTTCAAAAATTCATGTACATAAATTAATAATCGATCTTAAAAAATATTTATATATTTATTTAATAGCCCAGGATAAAAAACAATTCCTGGCTTCGCCCTTGCTCTTCATCACAATCCATTTTACCCGTTTGGCTACGTCATAGAGTCCACGTTTCCTGCGACCAAATTTTGCAAGCTGTTTGGTTAATTAACAAACGTTTGTTACTGTACTTGAGTCCCATGATCTGTTGCGTTTAAAACGCAAGAAAAAGGGAAGCAGCTTGGAGCTGCTTCCTGCACGGCCAAAATCCTGAATCAAGCTTTACTGTTCAGTGAATAGTGGAGCATGCCTCCACTGTTCAGTGAACAGTAGAGCATGCCTCCACTGTTCACTGAATAATTTGCAGTTAATTGATTTTACTCGCATTGTTCACGTGAACATGAACAACAATTTTTTTTTGTTTTTTTTTTTAAATTAGTTTAAGGTGAATTAAATTTACTCGTACTGTAATCTTAATTTTATTCTTGATAATATTTTACCTAATTTTGTAGTTCTTGTCGGATGAATTTTGTACGTAATGGAATTGTAGATAGTTTTTTATTAAAGTAATTTTTTTATATATAAAGTGTGATTTATTTCATGATGTAATAGCAATAGTTAAATCCACAATATTTAAATTAAAAACCATCAATATTAATATATATTTTTTAAAATTATTTTATAACTTCAATTTCAAAAGTATTCTTAACCAAACACATTAAAACTACTTTTTCTTCAACCTCAATTTCAACCACAGTTTTAACCAAACACATATTTTTTCAAACTAACCTCAACTAAAAGTACTTTTTATAAAAAAAAAAAATTTCAAACCACAACCACAACAGCTACCGCAATACCAAACACAAAATTGTTTTTATTTTTTTAAAAAAAATCTTCTTGTACAACAAATCCTCACAGTACATTTTTCTTACCCAAACTTTTATAACCTTATCCAGTAGCTACTGGCTCGTGATAAATCAAACATGTCCTGCATTAGTATGATTGAAGCTTACATACTTAATTATACATGTTCTAAGCATTTCAAAAGGATTTTTTTTCTTTATATTAATGTCCAACCAATGATCTTGTTATCATAATTATTGAACTCGGACTGGTATAATTTAAGACCCTGATCATGGATTAAACTAGTTGACTCGTTTTATTTTTTAAAATAAAACAATAATATTTAAAAGAATAAAATATCTAATCAAGTTTCAATCAAATTATAAATTAATCCATCAAATCAACTAAATTAATTTTAAATTAGTTTTTTTCATAATTTATTCTAAATCAAGAAATAAATTAATCATATCCTGAGTTAACTTACAAAATTTTGTATCATTAATATAATATGACAAAACTTTGCAGCCTTAATTTTTCTAAATTTTATGGGTATATGTGGGAAATATGGTAAAATTTATTTTTTAAAGTATTTTTTTATTTAAAATAATATATTTTTTTATTTTTTTAAAATTTATGTATGATAAATAATATAAAAAAATTAAAAAAAATTAAAAATTTTCAAATACATGTTCTAGATTATATTAAAAAAAAGGGTCCAAAGTTGTTCACTATAATCAATCAAGCAATCATCGATGGACACTTGGGATAAAAAGGCTATTTTTTCTTGAGAACGGATGGAAAAGACTTGTTGCCACTTGTGTTGAAAAAGACTTGAAGGGCCTGTTGAGACGAAGTTGGAAAGTTGGAATCTTAAGACCTTTATTGATCGTGGATTTTTTTACTCCGTAGGATTTCACTGTTTTCTCGAATAATATTGAGGATGGATTATATAAAATTTTATATTTTTTTAATTTGATTTTCAAATTTAATTTTTGATGATTTAGTTATAATTAAATAACAATTGATTTTGATTTTTTATAAAAAAGTAAAATAAAAAAAAATGAATCGAAATTAAAAAAAAAAAGAGAGGTTAAACATGGATGTTATAGTCTTACAAAAGAAACACTTTTATCCTTGAATCTTAAAAACAACACTGATATTTATTTATATAATTATGCGTTACTATTATTTATATAAATGGATGAAGCATGAAAATAATATATAGAAGGCGATTGTTACAGACTAAACTTTGAAGATGAAATTGAGAAATTTCAAGTCGTTTCAGAAGCCAAGAAATTAAGAACATAAAAATAATGGAATGACATCAACATCACTAGTAGTATATAACCCTTTCAATTAGAAAGCTTAGAAACCCTTGAGGGTGTTTGGGAGGCTGGAAAAAAAAAACACTGTTTTTTATGTACACAATACTTCTCCATTTATATCTTCTAGATTTATAAAGTAAATTTGAACAGGGTGTTTTAGCAAGGTGGTTTAACTTGTTTTTTTCTTAAAATTTTATTTCATTTATTTAAAATTATTTTTATGTTTTTAAATTGTTTTGGTATACTAATATCAAAGTTATTTTTGTTTTGATATAAAACATTTATTTCGTGCACCCATGAAATAAGAAAATTAAAATAAAGTTGAAAGAATTAGTTTTTTATTTTTTTTATTTGTTTTCAATGATGATTTAATGTCTTTATATTACGTTTCAAGTTTTGAGATTAAGTTCTAGCTCTTTCTCTTTAAAGACAAGAAATATATCACAAGATTAAAAACTATTTTATATTTCATTAAAATAAAGAAATAAATAACTTATATAGTTACAGTATTTTCTTCTTAAGCAAATAAATTGATTTCACATGAAGGATTTTCTTCCGATCAAATAAAAAATTTTATTTTAATTAGAAAATATTATTTATTTATCAAAATAATTATTATTTTGGACGGATCTTTCCCCCAAGAAAACCCAAACTCAAAGCTATCAGGAAAAACAAAGAAAATCGATGGACTTCTTATAAAAATATATGATTGATGATATGATACAAAAAATGGGTATAATGATATGAGAAAATAAAAGTTTATATACTAAAATTAATAAAAAGTGAAAGTGATTGATGTAATGACATAGCAACCATAAACATTTTGTGGATCAAAATTAAAATAACTCAATTTTAAGCTATTATTGTTCATTCGGTCACCAATTCATGTATATATAGAAAATGATAATTTTAATATACAAATTCTTAGCACCTCCTCATACTTTTCATGATAATTATTCTCGAGCTTATGGGGCAATAATCTCACGGACTCATCTCTTCTCGTAGAAAAAAAACTCTTGATAGCAATGCTCTTACAAACCATTCCACTAATCCATATCGTGGAAAAAACGCTTAATGGTGATGATTTCACAGATCTATCTCATACTGCAAATTTCTATCCACCTTACTTGTAGATTACATTGTGTTGGAGAAAATATATTTAGTATTTTAGGGGAAAAAAATTGATTATCATGACAAGAAGTATTTTAGAAATGTGGTGGTTTATTTTATCAATGATACTATTTGATTTTATAAATGATAAATAGTAAAAATATGTAAAATACTTATATTTTTTTTATTTAAGTGCTTTAATTGATTTTTTTTTCTATTTAAATACTTTATAAACTAGTGTCTGACCATAAATTTGTTTACAGAATAAATGCAAGGTTTACATAAAGTAACTATGGAATAATAAGAATATTAGCAATAAAATTTATTTATATATAAATCATATATTTAATGTCTTTAAATTTTAAATTTGGTGTTAATAAATTCAAGGGATTTACAAGATAAATAGTACAATATTAGCCTTTCATAATCTCCCACTCTTCCTCCTCAAGAAATTAATTAGTGGGTAGTTAGTTT
>Ga0307513_10011432_pt1 | contig 11035 bp, 17 predicted proteins | sample 15_EM_MG_FD_202174 | JGI IMG/M metagenome (GOLD analysis project Ga0307513, IMG submission 202174) | Populus trichocarpa ectomycorrhiza microbial communities from riparian zone in the Pacific Northwest, United States - 15_EM | ecosystem: Host-associated > Plants > Roots > Unclassified | place... | reverse complement strand
CCCGAGACCAGCGCGCGGCAGTCCACAGACCGGACGCTGCAGCGCGACGGCCGGGGGACCCAGCACCCTGGGGGGGAGAGGTGAGCAAGGGGTAGGGGGGACTTACTCGAGGGGGCATGTAGTCAGGCAACACGGGCAAGGAGGCCGCGCGGCGAGGAAGAAAAAACGGAAAAAACACCAGAAAGGCGAGAGAGGGTGAGTCAGCAGCACAGAGGCAGGACGCGGAGAGGTGAGCGAGAAAGCGAGGGCTGGAGGCCAGAAAGTGAGGCGAGGCCAGGAGGACGGCGGCGGCGACGTTAGCGAAGGCCCAGGAGGAAGGACTCGGGCGCGAAGGCTCCCGAGACCCCCAGGCAGGTATGCATGACCACTCTCAGCGACGGTGAAACCGACTTACCACTTGGAACCAACGTGGAGGTGGTGGCCGGGTCCAAGCTTCAGGATTTCTGTCTCTTCGGAGACGATCTTATCTGCGACCTTCTTCGCCAAAGGCAGGATGCGTTGCATTCAGTCGCAAAGGCCTGACGGCACCTGGTCATACTTGTTTTGTTCCTTCAAGAGCTAAACAGTCACGCGTTATTTCTGCCCCTGATATGCGAGTAGCGAGTACAAACCTCAAACGTGACGCTGGCAACACCAAGGATAGCCTTTGCAATTGGATTCAACTAAAACATGTCGATGTCTTGTTCGTTTCTGTGTGGATGTGGGAGAACTGACCTCTGCGAAGACTGCACCAAATTTAATCGCCTTGTCCATGGACTTCTCTATCGATCCACTCATCAGTGGGGAGTATTCCTCTAGCAATCCTTCGAGTTGATGGAGCGACGAGCGTAGTGTCTCTGCCTACGCGAACATTATTCCCTGGGGGATGGGCAGTGGCAAAGGTACTAACGGTAGCACTTGCAGAGAATCGTAATTCCAGAGAGCCACTATACTTTCCAATGACAACAGCCTCTGTCATTCTCTATTAGATATGCCCGGACTGGTTGGTGATAACGGCTGACTCAGCACAGTGAACTCATGTTTGGTAGAGGTCCAGTAATCATTGAAAAGTGCTTGAAAGTCGATGACGTCGCCCGCCTCTTGGTATTTTGCCCAAACTGAATGACCGCTCTTCATTCGGACCTCGGCGCAGACCTGGGATGTTGGAGAAAAATCTCTATATACGCACATTCACTACTCGGTGTACGTGTTGGGGAAATAAGGGACGTACTGGCGTTGTGCTGGTGTCCAGGTATGGTTGTCTTTGATCTGCAATTCTCTCTCCACATTTTCTACAAACAACCTCAGCGTATACTCCCGATTTGGAACATCCTGCAGTGTAATTTCTGTATTTGGGCTGAAATGAGCGGTATGGACGTGAACTGAGGTGAGGCGCCGCACGATCTAGATACAGGCTTGGGTTCGTTGTCAGCGAGAGTGCATGCGGCACTATCTAGCCGTTGAGGGTGCTCACAGGTTCTCTCTTTTGGGAACTTGATGACCTGAAGTCGCCATGTTTACTTGATGATGCAACCCGGGTCGACATCTGTCAAGAGGAGCATAAAGGAAACGGCAGGTAATAGTCACCACTGAGGACAATACTTATCACTTTGGAGAACACACTCAACTACGTGCTCGAGGGCATTGTACATTGTGCCGCAGGAGACGAACGAGGTGGCAGTCGGATTGACGATGGTCTTGTCGTCCTCGGTGGACCCCCCTGGCAAACTCATGCGCACTCCGCTATCACCACACGAACTCAGGTCAACGGAGATATACACTAATGTCATCGTACATTCCCCCAATGGGCAGCTCACCACTCTCGTCGCAGATGGAGACTAGTATATTGTCTATACTGCTCGCGTGGACGAACAAGGCGTTTGGACCTGGGAACCATGGAAATTTGAAGGTTAAGGACGAAGGATGAACGCTGAAGGAGTACGTGGCTGTGGCTGGGTAACGTAACCGGCACGGCCTGAAACCACCCACATCGCCTGTTTGAAATAATGTTTATGTAAATAGACTACTTACGTCAACTTGTGAACTCCTTTGTCTGACGATAGGAGATGGTATTAAACATATATGGCAGCCGTACAGTTTTCTGGTCCTGCACGACAATTTTGGTTTCTGCTTGCACGTGCAGAAACACTTTGAGGAGAACTACACCCTGCAAAACTTTTTGTATAATACCCACATGAAATTGATGCTGTTTATTTTAATGGTAATTTATTGGCCCCTGCACATGAAAGTGCTCAGTGGTATCCGACTCAGTGGTCGCAAAGTATAGTGGTGGAGAGAATTAAAGAATGAATGGGAGAATGACACGTGAGCAGCGGGAGTTGGAAAGTGGAGGAGAGCACAGTCACGAGGAAGGGAGACGGGGGCGGTCCAACAACAATGTCCATACGGCCGGCTGCACTACACTCCAAACACTCAAGCCTGAGCACTGTTGAATATGAACGCCCTGGGTGGTATTGGGGGGACGACCTGGATTATACTGGAGATGGCGAGGTCACTGGGGAGGAGTCTGCCCTCCTTGCCCATGAGGCAGAGCACAAGGCCAGCGACATGAGCACTGTTGACGAAAAGCTGTCAGTACCCAAACCGACCAAGAAACCGTGGTAGGCGCGACTCACGCAGTCATGGTGTGATCGGCAGAGAAGTTGTCCTGGCCTGGGGCGAGGATGTCGATTTTGTTGCCAAGGTGAGAGAATGAACCGAGGGTGTCATCGGTGGTGGTTGCTGTTAGTTATGGCTGCCACCCACCTTAGTGCCACCCTGCTGTAGGAAAGCCACCGCGCCGGTTACGTGGGTGCTCACCATGCACGAGCTATGGCCTCAGATGTATTCTAGCGTGGCTACCTACAGCCTACCTATTATGTATATAGAGCGTAGTGAGTATAGGAGAGACCCTTACGGTTCTCCTTCCTCACTCGCTACGCTAGGTACGTTACTATATGTATAGCGGTTCTCCCTCCTCATTCGCTACGCTAGGCTTCAACAGTGGCACCAGCGATGATGGCCCCAGTGGCACGAGCAGGGGAGACCTCGTTTGCGTCTTTAGCGTCATTTTCCGCCACGACAATGACGGGGATGCCTTGGTTATTGACGTTGGTAACCTGCAAGATGCATGTCAGCGTGAGCGTTGCCGTAGTACTTACCAGGGAGAATGCGCACCGCCTAGTCAAGGGCATCGTTAACAGGTCCACGGTCTACTGAGGGCCATAAATATGACGGAGGGCCTTCCGGTGTTGAGTGCTATGTCAGAAGCGAGGGCGAGGCCAGACATGACGTCCGACGTGGCCCCGGTGCCTACGTTGGCCATAACTTGATGCAGGTGATCTTGGAATTCTTTGCGACACCGGTGATATCACCTCCGACTGTGCCAGTAAGATGGGTGCCATCTAACAAGGGGGGAAGGGAAGGAGCTTTGAAGACTGGCTAGCGAAGGGGAAAGGGTTGTCGAATGAATGCGGTTTTGTTTGATGTGTCGCTAATGTTAGGGACGTGGACATGCCGCTACGCTGGCGCAACCAATGAAGGGGGCATGCAATGAAGGGATAAGGGTACTCACGTCCGTTCGTGTCTTGGCCGCGAACACTGGAACCGATAGTGAGAAGGGAGTTGGTGTTGTCTTCGAGGGACCAATGGGAGACACCGTGTCAAGGATGAAGGGTTCTGTTCCACCGGGAGAGTCGTCGAATGTGTAGGTGGAGTTGAAGTCATTGGGGTTTCTGTTCGAGACTAGGTGGAAACATCCTGGATGGCAGTGATGCGCACTTCAACATCTGTTGTTGGTCCAGCTTGTCTTGGCGACGGACGGCACGACGTCAGGGTGCGAAGAATGGGGAGCCGGGTGCTTGACCGCTGTGGTAGGGAGGGAGAGTCATGGGAGAAAGGCGAGATCGACAGTAAAGATGAACATGTTGGTACAGTAGTACACCCAGGCCCGCAGCGCGCCGTGAACAAGTGGAAGTGGAAAGCAATAAAAGCAATAATTTACGGCGCCGCTCAAGATGTACTGCTGTCGCCGCTGTCTGCGGACAAGGCGTTTAGTTGACTATTTGAATCACTTTGCATGCATGAGTAGACTTTATTTCTGTGTTTCAACTGTCTCTTTCAATTCACGGGCATGTGATATCCACCAGGCTGACAGCCGTCTACGGGCCCATATGGGGCCACTCACGTCGACCTCACGTCGACAAATGGAGGAGTCACTCCAGGATCATACGATGTACATCCCGAAACCCAACTGTGATTCTGGAGCACGGCGGTGGAGCAGGGGGGACCTCACAGTTTTCCCTGCTGGTGCTAATTTTAACACCTTTCGGTAGTCGGTCGCCAGCACGTGTCGACAAAATGTTCGTTCGCGATAGAGAGAATGGAACCTTTAGTGTAGACCTGGATATGCGCCCTTTCCTTTTAAATTTGATATGCGCCGGGTCGGGGTGATGCTCCTAATATCGGACGGTCCAGTCGCATGCACATGCTGTGCCGTGTGTGTAGTGGGAAGGAGCAGCACCGCAAGTACAGATGGCCAGGGTAGTGCTGAGTCTAGTCATCCGTAACTGTGGGCAAGATTGAAGAGTGAATGAAATAAAGCGGTTATAGAGTAGATACAGAAAACGGGCAATGGCGGACAATCTTCACGCTAGCGGTGGTGTATGCTGGTCGTCCTTACTTGGCTTTGGAAACCATTCTGTCGGGAAGTCCGCCAGAGTGATTCGCCTTCGCTCATTTAAGAGCGAGTGGCCACCTTTACGCTGGTTACGTATCCGGCCCTCAATGTGACGGGTATCAATAGGAAGGTCTGTAAAGTCCAATGTCTGAGGAAGAGATGTCAGATCCGCAACATTCGTCGAAAACCGGAGTGTTACGCCGCGAAAAAAAAATAAGACGCACATTTGCTTCGCGAATCATCCTAATCAGCACGTCATTCGCCCATTTGAGGTTCTGATTCGGTTCCGGGAAGTTCTCGCTTGAGATTTTCACGTAGCCGTGTTGGTCCTTTAACTCATCTTTCCCTACACCACTATCCTTCGGTGGCTCTATCGTCCAATGGACCCCAGCAATGATTTTGAAGTTGTGGATTGCCTTTGGGCCGTTCAACGGCAGCTTTGTAACGGGGGCAACCAAAACACGTTTACGCAGTACTGGCATTTCTTCACCACCATAGGTGATCGTGCGAACAATGATTGGCGTATCGTTTGTGGGAGGAATGAACTCTTGTCGCAATTCTGGAGCGTATTATTAATCGCGAGGTCTGGACATAGGTCAAACGGCTGACTTCGTAACACAGGAGCGTCTCGCTCTATGGCCCGCATGTAGTCGTGGAATTGCTTTTGTTGTCGGATGATCTCCCAGCCAAATGAAGTAGTGTGTCGCTCGTCGTCCTCATCCACGTCGTCCAGGTCGAAAGAATGATCGTTGTCGGTTGCGGCACGCGTCCTAGCGCGCGAGATTGCAGATACGTACAGAGTGCGTGTATGTAGGGCGTTTGAATGCCCCTGAGCCCGGGGTAGGTAACGACGAGCAAGAGCACTGGGCATTGTTAAAATTTTGAGGGGCGTATTCTTTGTCAACCACACCGGTGCGGAAATTAGAGGGTGGCCAATGTGTCTACAAAGGAGAGGTGCAATGGAGGTATTTGTCATCTATTAATATTGCTGGGAAAGCGAAACCCGTTAACTCCGCGGACCTAGTATCTTGACTGATTGCCACATTTTGGACGAATAAGGATACCGTTTCGGCACTGCGGACGAAGATTTAGATAAAGATGTATAACTACTAATGGCGCAGCGAGGCACTATAAGCCAGATTCCGTCATTTTCCTCGGAGGACACAATGTAGCCTGAACCTGAAGCTCAAAGGCTTGCCAATATGGTAATAAATAACACCAAACTACTGCATTAAATAACCCTCTTGTTCTTCAAGTGTTCGAATGCTTGCAATGGCGCCACCACTCCTCAAGGCCAGCTCAGTTTGGCGTCTCGACGCCCAATTAGCAAAGTACAATACTCATTTAAGCATAATGGGAGAAGACTGTTCAAGAAGACTCTCAGGCCCTCCAAGCTGGCCCACTCCTAGTGTCTCCGGCCTCGGCAAGCCGCATCACTCGCGAACTTTCTATCTATCTACCCGGTATGTTATCTGATGCCTCCGAGCATTCCTTTTGTTGGTTTTTCGCGTCTGATTGGACCCCCGCGTCCGGCAGAGCATAAGCGCGTGAGCATTGAGGACATGGACAGTTGAACAGTTACGGCGTCGGCTTTAGCTCACCCTTGTTGAAGAAGCCAGGTCGCGTGGTACACAAAGACCAGCTCGGGCTTCGTCCTTGATCCTCCTCGCGTTCTCGCAGGACGTCCAACGTATAGAAACAGCCAACGCGTCGTTGCCCTTAATAAACGATCCCGGTCTTTATCCGCGTCCTACGTTACGAAAACTGCATGCCGAACACGCTGGCCTGTCAAAAGCCTTGTTCAAGAGGATGTCTGATCCTTTCAAGGGTCTTCCCGAGACTAACACAATTCTACTTCACCTTTACTCATCTTACGCAAAAAGACTCGACAAACCTTAAGCAGCTGGCAATTTGAAGTCTGGTTGAGCACAATTTTTTCCTCCGCTCACCATTCCTGAGTGAGCACGCACCTCAGAACATCATTGGTCACCATTCCAAGCTACCTCGGTGTTTCGGCCACTGCACCCGGTCGGCAGACTACCTCACCGTACCACAAGGTGACCACGTCCAACTGGGCGTCTGAATATCGGAGTTATCAGGTTTCCAAGAGCAGCCTCCGATTTGAACTGCCCAGAGTACAGGTACAAATCGTCCCTGCCGTCCCTGACTGCTAGCCGACTTGGCTGTTCGCACAAGGCAGTGAAGCGCCCTGGCCAGTTCCCCATAATTTATTTCCCTGCTCTAGTTTGTTTTTCGCGTTCTGTCATACCTTCAAAGGGGACATTCCGGAGCATTGGCGCCATCCATGCAGGGCAGCATTTAAGTGTGGCAGGGCCTACCCTCTACTCAAGCCTCAAACCACGTCGCCAACGCCCTAAGCTAACGAGTTACCAAATTTCTCTTGCCAGCATGAAATTCAGGTAAATATGATTCTTCTCTATTCCGGAATGGCCTGTGACTCACACCCCTTGATCCGGTCTAGCTTGTCAAAAGCTTGGGTATGCAGCGCGACGAAATCGCTTGATAAAGATCTCAACAGTGGATACCGTGATTTTGTGGCGCGCTACCCCGAGTACAACGGTGATCCAGATCTTGATACTCTTCGATTGAAGGAATTCTCCCGGATTAAGGAGAGTCAGGAGGTCTATGTCGACTATGCAAATGGTTCAATTGCTCCAGAGTCCCTCATCGTAAAGCATGCGGACATTCTTCGTGGCGAGATCTTGAGTCACCCAGGGCTTGATTCTCTTTCGTAAGTGTACCTCACCTGAGGCTAGAGGTACATTAATTGATCTTTCAATTGCCTTCTCAGGTCACGGCGAGCAGAAATGTACGCAAACACGGGACGGCAAGCTATCTTAGACTTTTTTGACGGCTCGCCAAATGAATACGTCTGCATCTTCACCAAGGACGCAAGAGAAGCTCTTGACCTCGTTGCAGAGTCCTACCCGTTCTCTGAGCGATCGTCATTGGTATTGCCCACAGACTCGTCCACTTCTCTTATGAGCATCCGAAGATACGCTCATTCCGCTGAAGCAGAAATTGTCTACCTGGATGCTCTAGAGCAGGGAGGATTTGATGAATGTGATCTTCGGGTATTTCGCTACTTGGATCGTCATCGTCTCAGGGCTAACCACTTCTGGCAGGAGGTAATCGCCCAACGCCAAGTCCGACGTGCATCACACCAGTCTCTTTTCGCACTGTCTGGAGAATCTGAGGCCACTGGATATCGACCAAACTTGAAAAAGCTCTTGTCATTCGCGAAGGCGCAAGGCTTCGATACGCTCCTCGATGCGGAGGCGCTTGCCCCAACGTCTAGAATATCTCTACGAGACATGGAGGGCACAGTAGACGCTATGGCCATTACTTTCCACAAGATGTTCGGGTACCCAACTGGTATCGGCGCACTGATTGCGAGACGCGACTTCCTTGCAAGATTGAAGCGACTATACCACCTCATGCTACAAAATGAAACAAGACATGAGGCAGGGTCCAGCGCGAGAGATGACACTTCACTCTTCGAACGATTCGAGGTACGCTTCCAATGATGTCTCCGAAAAGCCACCGCTTACGAGGGCGTCTGTCACAGAGTAACTCTCTTCACTATCAAGCGTTACCTGCTATCACACATGGTATCCAATTCTTGGACCGCCATATGCCATACCTCCCGCAACGGCTTGCAGCCCTGCACCATTGGCTTCACGAATCTCTCTCTAACCTTCGCTATCCGAACAACGCTCCCTTCGTCAGGATTCTTACTGGACTTCCTGAACGTATCTCACCCATCAAGGTGCCTCCGCGTATCCTCAGTACCACCCACCCGATGACCCTTTCTCCCACCCCGGACTTTGTTCCACCAACACCGCGCGCATATTTTGGGAACCGTAGAGTGATCCCTCGTGGGACGAGTAGTGCTGGTGGCAGTTCGGCGAATGGCTCTCCATTTGCTGTTGCTTCCCCCGCTTTACCTGGAGGCGCTTGGGGCTCATCGAACTCTTTCACACCACGACCAAACCCGCAGGGTACCTATGGCTATATTATAACCTGCATCTTCCTTACACCCTTGGGGAAACGACTCCGTCCCGCACATGTTACCACGCGCGCAGCTCGGCACAAAATTCACCTCAGTACTAGTACTGGATGCGTGTACACCTCTAATGGAAGTCCGCGCAATCGACCGCATGGTGGGTCACCGCCAGACGCCCGAGTGTGCGATAGTTCGGCCTCGAATGGGATAGTGATCAGGATGAGTCTGGGGATGGGGAGCGACTTTGAGGATATCTGGAACGTTCTCAGGTGGGCCAAAGACTTTCTGGAAGAGGAAGTACTGGAGCATGAGCTGGAACGCTGGCGAAGTGCCTCAACCTCACGGGCTATCTCCTATTCCGAGGATAAATCATGATTACGTTCTGCTGGTTGTAACTCATACATCTTCATCTGTCTTTATCCACCCCTGTTGTACTGCTTACACTGCTGGCGGTTGTGGACTCTGACGCTTGGTTGCTTTCCCATGTCGGAAATGTATACGCCGATGACTGAGCTATGGTCGAATGCAGGGTTGCGAACCATACCTCAGTCTTATCAGCATTGTTTACAGCTCGTAGATACATTTCATATCTGGTTCGCTTACAGTTCGCTATAAGTCATCTTAGACGACAGCTACGCAACTGAGTCTGTGAGTCTGTGAGTCCGTTCTACACTGTTCTGTCAATGCTCTCCCTTTGGACTATAGTATGCCCTGCTTAGGTATATCTTAATGCATTACAGTTTGCTACACAACTGAGTCTCACGCTCTGCTTAGTTTTGACACCTCGTTTCCTGTTTCCTCCTTGGCTCGCCATTCTGGGCCTTCTTTCATTGTAGTTTGTTTACTATGGGCTGCGTTTTTACTTGCATTTACCCTTCCCCTATGTTGATTCCTGTCAAGGTACCCTGATTCTCACCGATTCTGCCATCCAATACGTTCGTACGAACCTCAAGTGGTTCAGTGTGAGATTCTTGAGAGTTCGGGATCTGCTTCGAACGACAATCTGAATTCCGGCGCAATGGGTACGTCACCAGTCACGATGTTGCCGAACTATATCACTTATGGATAAACTCAGAACTGTAATACTCTTGGAAATTGTATCCATTGCTGCAGTTTCTGCCCCCTCCATTATTGCAGGTGGATTGTGCCTCTGGTCTGGTCGGTTTGGAACTGAAGTCACTCGCGACGAGTGCTTCGTTCGCTCAGACGTCCAAAATTATCTATCAGGTCAAGGGGGTGATCTCCTTCTGGACATCTCTTTTGCATACCCTGAAGGGACTTCGACCTATTCATACGCCCACACATCCCTTCAAAGCGTGACAGTGACTTACAAAATACACGTCAGGTGGACATAGTACGGAACACAAATATATCCAGGTCCTATAAGCTGGCTGCTCGTTTGGAATCCCCAGCGGAGGACAAGAACCTTCAGGGGCTCCTGTCATAGTCGTTGATAGGAAGCATGTCATGAAATCTGATGTCGATGAACGGGAAAGGCTGCGCCGATTAGATGCTGAGGAAGTTGACTGGAAATCCCACCTGAAAGCGGGTGAGCCTGACTGTCGTGACTTTGCCTTGGACAAGGGAGACACAATTCTCATATTCGATGTCCTTGTAAATCGGTGCGTATGATCATGATCCATTCTGTTGGGCATCTACTCAAGCTGCCTAGGTATCAATCGCACATGGAGATCAGGCAATACAAGAGCCCGATCGATTGTGTCTTCGTCATCACCGTACCCTTCCATGAATCCGAACAAGACGCGGCTGAATTTCGGTGCTGGTTTGAGGGCTGTTTCCAGGTATTTGAATCGTTCTCTTCATTCTTGGAGAAGTCCGGTCTCCACTCCCAGTCTTCAGGAAGACTTGTCACGCAGGACCTCGACAGTCGAGTTGCCCCTGGCCACCAACGGTCTTGGTCACTGTCGTCGTCGCTGAATTGATGAATGACGTGGATTCAGAACGTCTCATACTGCGTAAGAGAATAAAGATTTGTAGGGCAACTAGCGACCTTGCTGAGTCAGAAGGAGGCAAATTGCGACTGCATGAGGTACGTTGGACATACCTGAATCGGCTGCAGAGTCTCCATATTCTCTGTATTCTACTACAACCAGGAGAGCATCACGAGAAACGAGACGAGAGCGGCACGTGGGTTATTCATAGCAATTTGATGAGCTTTTAGTCTGGACAATGTCCACGTATTAGGGATTAGTCTAGGCAGAGCATAAGAGAAGATATGGTGAGGGGGTTTTTAGTGGGTAGATCAGGACGGCAGGAAGTCCAACGGGCAAATGACCCAAAGGCAAGCCGTCCTGGAGTCCCACACACGGCGTCAAAGGGCGCTACGGTGC
>Ga0307513_10011431_pt1 | contig 11036 bp, 12 predicted proteins | sample 15_EM_MG_FD_202174 | JGI IMG/M metagenome (GOLD analysis project Ga0307513, IMG submission 202174) | Populus trichocarpa ectomycorrhiza microbial communities from riparian zone in the Pacific Northwest, United States - 15_EM | ecosystem: Host-associated > Plants > Roots > Unclassified | place... | reverse complement strand
CCCCTGCACCAGGTACTGGTGATCGCGTGACAGTTGGGGCAGAGCAGCCGCAGGTTCGCGCGCCGATCGTCGCTCCAGTCCCCGTTGATGTGATCGATTTCCAGGGTCATGGGCTTGCCGAGCCATTCCGGGCCGGTGCCGCACCTGGCGCACTCTTCGGCTGTGCCGACCTCGTTGAGTGCTCGGCGTAGGCGGTTTGTACTCGTCCGCTGCTTGCCGTTGTGCTGCACCAGAACATCTTGGGGCCGTTTGGTGTTCGGAGCAGGCCTGCCCTGTTGGTGTGCCTGTCCCAGGAAATGTGCCGTCGTCAGGCGATCGTCGGCGATCCACTGGCGTAGTTTCGTCCGCTGTGCACCGTTGTCCATGCAGCCCAGGCGGCGTAGCACCTCTGCCAGGGAGACGGAATCGGTGACGGCCGCCCGTAACTCGTCGGGTGTGGGCCGGGCGGATCTGCCGCAGGGGCGAAAGTGTGAGATGTCGATGCCGAAATGGGTAAATCGCTTAGTGAGGTATGTGCGGAGGTAGCCGTATGGCGGGGTGCCGAAGAAGGCAATGACCTCGTCGAGGTCGGAACACCGAGCTGCTGCCTCGACCAGGCGCCCTTGGGTGTACTGCACGTCGCTGGTCACGAAGCGCGTCCCTTGCTGCGGCCGCGGTAACTGTCCGTCGTCGAGTGACAGTTGGGGCAAAGAAGCCTCAGGTTCTCGATGTGGTTGTTCCGCCAGTTACCGTCGATGTGGTCGACCTCAAGGGGGAGCGTCTCCCCGAGCCAGACTCCTTGGAGGTCGCACAGCGCGCAGCGCTCCTCCATGCCCAGCTCGCCCATCGCCCGCTTCAGACGACTGCTTGGGACTCGCCTGGCATGTGCCGACGTGTCTTCGGTGAGGATCTCCTCGGCAGTCCGGCGGCGCTGGTTGTACCGCTGCCGTTCCGTGCGGACCACTGGCGTGAAGTGTGAGGTGTCGATGCCGTAGGTCTTGATGCGTCGGGAGATGTTCGTGTGATGTCCGCCGACTACCTCGAGCCCGAGTCGCCGTAGAACCTCGTTGACGCTCGACGACGTTGCCACAACCGGCTCAAGGATTTCCCTCGTCCACTTGGCCCCTTCGCGCTCAAAGTGCGAGACATCCACCCCGAGTTTCTTCATCCGCTGGGAGATGTATCGCCGCTTCCAGCTTTTGGGATCCACCCCCAATCTCCCGCAGGCCTCCGACAGCGTCCGAGCTCCCCGAGCAGCCTCCTCCAGCCGCTCCTTCGGGTATGCGCTGACCCCCATGGATGCCTCCGTTCCCCGACCACCCGTTCGTGGCCTCGTGCGGAATAACGAACCGCTTATCGGACAGTCACGCCCGAAAATGCAGAGGGAGCCTCAAGGGCGGCGGAACACCTCGGTAGGTCGGAACGGCCGCTCCGGGGTGGGTGGCAGGGCGCCGAAGCGCGGGAGGGGAACACGCTCTGCCGCGCCCTGTGGGTCGGTCTCCTGTGCGGCCGTGGTGTGATCGTCGGCTACGCCACCGGGGACCCACTGGTGGCCGTCCCACTCCAGCATCCCGCGTGGGGCGTCCGGGTCGACGTGTCCGCCTTGTTCGGGGCCGTCACCGAGGGGGACGGCCTTGCGGTCGCCGGGTGCAGGACGGCTGGCCTCTCGGCGCGCGGCCCACTCGTCCAACGGTTCGTCATCCACGGGTTTCCCCTCCCTGCTTGTGGTGTCAGTCTGCCCGGTGGCCCGTGCCGCCGACGAAACCCCGGCCGGTCAGAGGGTGATGCTCCAGCCGCCTCGGGCCAGAGTGGTCGCACCGTCCGGTGTGACGGTCACCCGGGCCCCGTACACGGGCAGTTCGCCGTGTTCGATCCATCGCCACCGGATGGCTTCGAGCAGGGCGTAGAGGCGGCGGGGGCCGCTCTGGTGGACGGTTGTCGTGCGGCTGTCGGGTTCGGTGTGGGCGCGGGCCCAGGAACCGTCCGAGTGCAGCATCCACGTCACCCGGCCACCGTCGTCGTCGGTGCCGTTGCGGTGCTCGATGCCGGGGGAGGTGAGGGAGAGCATCGACCACACCTCCCATGCCTGCATGACGTCGAGCACTGGGAACGGGGACTCGGTGACGTCGTCGCCGTCTCGGGCACGGACCCGCTGGAAGAGGTCGTCGAGCTGGGGCGGGTAGTCGTCGCTCGTGCGGGTCGCCATGAACGCGGCTCGGTCCCACTCGATCCGGCCGGTGGCGCCGCCGTCCTCGTTCTTGTCGGCGGTCAGGATCAGGCCGGTTGCGGCGAGGGTGGTCACCAGGCGTCCGCCCGGTCGCAGCGCGCGCAGCCACGACGCGGGAACGCGGGGCACGGACACCATGGACACGATCCGGTCGTACTCGCCGGGGATCGGAGCGGCGGCGTCCTGGGTGAGCGCCTTCGGGTGGTGGCCTATCGTGGCGAGCCGTTCCGTGGCGGCCTCGGTCAGGTACGGGTCGACGTCCAGGGTGGTCACGTAGTCGTCCTCCAGCCGCGCGCACGCCAGGGCCGCGCTGTAGCCGGAGCCGGTGGCGACGTCCAGCAGCTCCTGGTGTTCGCCCAGCCTCCCGTGCGCCAGCATGCTGACCACGAGGCTCGGCAGAGTGCTGGACGAGGTGGGCCGCCCGGTCACCGCCTCGCCGTCGGCGGCGTGATCGGCGTGCAGCGGGCCGACCCGGGTCACAAGGGTCTGGTCCGCGTATGCGGATCGCGCCCAGGCTGTCTCGTCTGCGGGGCCGGAGGTGGGCGTCCAGCCTTTGGGGTCGGCGGTGTACCAGCGGGGCACGCACAGGTGCCGGGGTGTGGCCAGGACCGGCCCGTACCAGGGGGAGGCGGGGTGCACCGCCGTGCGGGCGAGCTCGGCGGCGTACTGCTGCCAGTCCATCAGGTGACTCCTTGCAGTTCATCAGCGATCGCTGCGGCGATCGGCTGCCCGGTGGCGCCCTGGATCCAGTCCCACTGCCCGCACGGATTCACCTCAAGGAACCACCACCGCCCTGCGGGGTCAACGACGAAGTCGGCGGCTCCGTAGGTGAGATGGAGCCGGTCCATCAGGCCGCGCATTCCTGCCCACACGTCGGTGGGAACTTCCGTGGTGGTGTAGGTGAGAGAGCCGTAGTCGGATCGCCAGTCCTCGTGAGCGGCCTCGCTGGCGGCGTGGATTTCGGTGGCGAACATGCGCGCGCCGACGACCGTCAGACGGACTTCGTGGCTCTTGTCGACCCATGCCTGGAACAGGTGTGCGGTGGTCTCGATGCCTCGGAGGTCGGCGAGATCGTCCGGGGTGAGGCGGCGGGTGTAGACGGTTTTGAGCTTGCCGTCCTCGACCAGCACCGGGGAAGCCACTGGCTTGCAGACCAGCGGGCCGGGGATGGCGGCGGCGAACTCCCGCACCGCCTCGGGCCGGTTCGTGATCAGGGTGGGCGGGATGCGCAGCCCACAGGCCCGGGCCGCGTCGAGCTGTACCGGCTTGTACTCGGCACGGGCCATGAACGTCGGATGGTTGACCCATCGGCAGTCGAGTGCGGACACGACACCGCCGAGCCCGGCGCGGGCCTGCGCCGCGGCGAACTGTTCTTCGGGGCCGGTCATGCCATCGGAGAACTGGAACGCCCCGGGGGCGCGGTAGTACACCGCGCGGACCCGGGACAACGCCACCGTGCGGTGGACGGTGGTCAGTTCGCCCGCCCATCCGCGCCCCCGGCTGATCCGGCCCGTCAGCGATATCCGCTGGGGGAAGTCGGCGGTGTCCATCCGGAACACCTCAACTCCTCGGCTGGTCAGCTCCGTCACGACTCGATCCGTCGGCCAGTCGTCGTTGGCCGCGATCACCAGGACAGGCAGGGACATGTTCTAGTCCTTCGCCCCTTCGTCCAGCGGCGGCGGGTTCGTGGTCGAGCCGTCCGGCACGGTCGGGCTGTGGGTGTTGGCCATGCACGTCAACAGGCCCCCGTCGTAGGACAGATTGACCTGGCGGGCGTGGTCGTACGCGTGAGTCGGTATGACGGTGGCCCCGGTCGAGTCGGGGACGCGGGCGAACCGTAGCGCCCACGGCCGGGTCTGCGGGCCGGAAGGTGCCTCCGAGCTGTAGGGGGTGCGGCCTTCGGACGGGGTGAGCGGGAACGCCTCACGGTTCAGAGCTGTCGTCACAGGCTTCCTCCAGTCAGTTGCGGTACGGGGCACAGCGCGGGGCCGCGGCCTGCATCGGGTCTCTCTCCTCCTGAGTCCGCCGGTGCCGGGCCGATGAGAGGAGCCGGAACACCTCGCCGGGGTCGGCGAGGGCGCCGGGGCCGTCCATCGGGACGCACCAGTACGAGCGCACGCCCTCCGGCTCGGTGGTCTCCGGCCGGGGTACGCCGAGGAAGCAGTCCCGCCCGAGGAATTCCGCCTCCGGGCCACGGTGTGAGGTCCACACGGGGCGTTGTCCGGTGCTTGCCGGTACGAGGACGTAGTACCGGCCGGCGTACTGGTCCATGAATACGGGGCCGCCCTGTAACGCCTCCGTGAGGAACGTGTCGATCGTCCGGGTGTTGTCCGTGCCAGCTGCGGCGCGCACCAGGGCCGCCGAGATCCGGATCGCGCCGAAGACACCGCCGCACCGCAGGAGTGCTGTCCCGCTCTCCCGCCACTGGGTCTGGGCTTCCTTCGCGTCCTGTGCCGCAACCAGCAGCCAGGTACGGACCGCGGCCTCACGGTCCTGGCGGGAGTGCACGATCGCAACCGCGCCGGCCTCCACGGGGGCGGCTGCGCGCTGTAAGGGTGGGCTCACGGGGGACTCCCTGGATCAGGTTGTGCTTGGCCGTGCACTCTCAGTGAGGGCTGTTACGAGCGTTGCAACCGCGAGCGGACGGCTCTACCCCCAATCGGCCCTCGGGTATTGGCACGAAGTTGACGGTTTTCCTCTGCTCTTCCTCGGACTCGCCTCGGGACCGCTAAGTACCTTCTATGCGGGGCAACTTGATGGCGGGAGCGTTCTAACGTCGAGGCAGTGACGAGTTGGACGGACTGGATGGGGAGGCGCGGTGTTGTTCTTCCGGCACACCCTGGAAGCGCGCGGCATACGAAGCGCTGAGGACTTTCTTCCGCAGTACAGGGAAGCCGCCACGCGACTCGGCCTGCAGAACGCGGACCCGGCTCCCAAGACCATTGAGGGATGGATCTACCAGGGGCGAAGGCCACAGCGGGTCTTCCGGTCGGTCATCGTCGAGATGCTGGGCTACAGCATCGATGACCTTTGGCGGGAGGTACCCGAGGGCGCCGCACCGAACTTCGTTCCGCTCACCGGCACGTCACTGACTCCGCTCCATGCCGACAACGGCGTAGACCTGAATGAGATGAAAAGGACGGGCGCGATGGCTGTGCGACGCGCGAAGGAGTTCCTCCTGGACAAGGATCGCGATCGGGTGGGCGACGAAACGCTCGGCCTGCTCGACGACGAGGTGGCGCGACTGGTGGCGGCTTACCCGCGTGAGCCGCTGTCGACCATTTGGGAGGACCTGCTGGAGACCCAGGATCAGGTCTTCCGTCTCCTGGACGGCCGCAGGGTTCGGCCGTCCCAGCTACGCGACCTGAATTTCAAGGCGGCAGTGTTGTCTTTCCTCGTTGCCAAGGGCTTCAACGACATGGAGGCGCCCCACCACGCCGTGACCATGACCCGGGTCGCGGCCTCCTGCGCCAAAGACGCTGAACACGCCGGGCTCATTGCCCTCACCGAGGGTCTCAAGTCGCTGATTGCCTACTGGGCGGACAGGCCTCAGGACGCCTACTACTACGCCGGCCAAGGGGCCGAGACAGCGGCTGAACTTCGCGGAACCGTCGGGCTGTGGCTGCTCGGTCTCCAGGCTCGCGCCGCTGCAGTTCTGGGTGACGAGGAAACAGTGCGTGCCGCCAACCAGCAGGCCACCGACCGGCGAGAACGCGTCGTCCCTGACGACCTCGACCAGCTCGGCGGTCTCTTCACCTACTCACCGGAGAAGCAGCTCTACTACGTGGTGGAGTCGGAAGCGCTCCTCGGCCACGGCGGTGTGCAACTCGCCGCGCAGGCAGAGCAGGCTGTGCAGGGCTTCAGTGACCCCACCGACGCGAACTGGGCATTCGGCGACCTTGCAGGATCACAGTGCAACCTCTCACTGATCCGTCTCTTCAGCGCAGACGTGGAAGGCACAGCTGAAGCCATCCGCCCGGTCTTGGACCTACCGGTCTCCCACCGGAACAACGGCATCGTCGTATCCGCGCTACGCGTCCGCCAGGCCCTGAGGAACGGCTCCGCGCGCACCGCCCTTGCAGCCCGGGACCTCCGCGCGGAGATCGAGTCTTTCCCGGCGAACCGGCCCGCTCTGCCCCACGGGTAGAGTCCGAGGCATGTACCCGGTCAGCCGTTCCGGCCCACGTCTCGTTCTGCGTGAACTCGCCGATGAGGACGTGGACGCGGTGCTTGCGATCTACGGCAGTCCCGAAGCCACGGAGCATCTGTCGTTCGAACCACGTACCCGAGAGCAGGTCGAGCAGATCGTGTCCCGGTCGGCTGCCTCCGCCACCGTGGCCCCACGCACTGAGTACGCGCTCGCTGTCGTCGAACGGGAAACGGCCGAGCTGATCGGGTTCGGCCGCCTTGCCACTGATCCTCATCAGCCGCGTGGAGCCACCATGGGCTTCGCCCTGCGCCCCGACGCTTGGGGCGTCGGTTACGGACTCGAGACCGTGCGCCTCATCCTCTGTTTTGGGTTCGAGGATCTGGGCCTTCACCGTATCTGGGGTGCACGTTCCCCACTCAACGAGGCCTCGGCGAAGACCATGGCCGGTGCGGGCATGGTCGAGGAGGGGACCATCCGTGAGCACATCTTCAAGGCTGACCAGTGGAGGGACTCCGTCGTGCACGCCATGCTCGAACATGAATGGTTCGCTGTCTCGCAGCAGGCATAAGGCGCGCTCGCAGTCAGCAGGCCGGTCGCGACAACTGTTCCCCCTGCGGCCAGGCAGCAGTACAGCTGGCGTGACGTCGGCGGGATGGGAAGGCCGCCCCTCGGGGGCGAGGGGCGGCCAAGAGGCGTTGGTCTACGGGTAGTTGGTCAGGTTGGCCACGTTGGTGGATGTGTTGGACGGGCCGCCCGTGCCGTTGGCGATGTGCCAGATGGTGCCGACGCCGCCCAGGGAGACCGTCACCATGTTCTGGAAGCGGACGCCCGAGCGGTTCGGGGCCTCTATCGCGCGTTCGGCGGCCACGCCCGGGTTGGCGTTGAAGAAGCAGTAGCTGCCGAGGCCGTAGGCCTGGTGGGTGGTGACCGAGTCGGCGACCTTGTAGGCGGCGTAGCCCAGTGTGGAGCCGTTCATCCAGGCCGCCTGGTTCGGCGGGTCGTACGGCATCTCGTTCTGGTAGAAGTACGTCCGGCCGCCGTTGCCGTTCCAGATGGTCTGGTACTTCTGGTAGTGCTCGACGAACAGGCCGTACATCGTCACGTTGTCACCGTTGACGATCAGACCGGTGTCCGCGGTGTTCGTGTTCCAGCCGACGCCGTCGCCGTGGTCGGCGCGCCAGATCCAGGTGTGGTCGCCGATGACGTTGTCGCTGTTGACGACGAGGCTCGTGGTCGCCCTGCCGACGGCGGCGCCGCCGACGCGGAAGTACACGTCGTGCAGGGAACTCGGGTCGGCCGCGTGGGAGGCGGCGGAGCCGGCCGGGCCGACCTCCAGCAGGGAGGGCGAGTTGGTGGTGCCGGCGTCGAAGAGCACACCCGCGATCTTCACGCCGTCGACGTCGGCCACCTTCATCGCGGTGATGCCGTTGTCCGGGATGAACGTGGCCAGACCGAGACCCAGGACGACCGTGTCGGCGCGGTTCACCTGGAGCGTCTGGTTCAGGTGGTACACGCCCGGGGTGACCAGGAGGTTCTTGCCGGCTGCCAGTGCCGTGTTGATGTCGGAGGCGGTGGCGCCCGGTTTCACGACGTAGAAGGTGCTCAGGGACAGTGAGTTGCCGGCGGGGGAGCCGTTCGCCCAGCTGGTCGCCGTGGAGTTGGTGCGTACGGACGGCACGAACACCTGGTAGGCGCCGTTCTCGTCGACGTAGAGGAACGGCTTCTCCCGGCTGACCGGGCTCTGCGCGACCGTCGTGTACGGCGGGTTGGGGAAGCTGGTGCCCGGCACGCCCTGGCTGCCGACGAAGACCATGTTCCAGTTGGCGCCGGTCCAGCTGCCGAGCTGGGAGTTGCGGGTCAGCCACTGCTGCTGGCTGCCGGAGTTGACCTGCCCGTCGATCTTGCTGTCGGCGAGCAGCCCGCCGCTGGACCAACCGCCGTCGTCCAGGGCGAGGTTGCCGCGCAGATGCATCCGCCGGTACGGCGCCGCCTGCGAGACCGCCCAACGGTCGCTGCCGCCGGTCGGGTTGACCGAGAGGTTCTCGGCGCCGCGCCAGAAGTTCTGCGTCGCGTTGCCCTGGAACCAGTCGGCCTCCGCGTGCACCGCCCCGTTGATCGTCACCGCGTCCGGGGACAGACCGAGCCCCGCGACCTGGGTGTAGAAGCCGACGTTGACGTCCGCGTTGTAGGCGCCCGGCTTGAACAGCACGGAGTAGCGCTGGGAGCCGAACTGGTTCGTCTCCTGCTGCGAGAAGATGCCGTTCAGCCGGTTCTGGATCATCGTCGACGACATCGACGGGTCGAATATCACCACGTTCGGGCCGAGGTCGGGGTTGGCCGTCGACTGGGCCACGGGCGTCACCTGGAAGCGCTGGGCCGCTGACCCGTTGCAGGTGTACTGCACGAACTGCACGCTGTCGGCGGTCGAGGCGGCCGGGACGTCCAGGCACTTGCCGCTGTTGCGGTTGACGAAGTGGTAGGCGCCGCCGCCCTCGTGGACCGGCAGCCACTGCTGGTTGGCGCCGCCGCCCCACGCCCACAGCTGCATGGCCGCGTTGTCGGCCGTGGACACGCCGGTGACATCCACGACCTGGCTGGTGTTGTTGCGGTTGTTGATCCGGACGTAGCCGCCGCCGGTGTCGGTGAAACTCCACTGCTGGGCGGTGGAGTTGTTGCAGGAGTACTGCTGTACGGCGGTGCCGTTCGCCGTGGCGGCCGAGCGGGCGTCGAGACACCGGCCGCTGGCGGCGTTCATGACGCTGGCGAAGTCGCTGGGCAGCGCGGCTGCCGCCGGTGCGGGGGTGGCGGCGACCAGCGAGGCGGCGGCGACGGCGACCACCGCCGCGAGGGAGACGACTGGGGGCAGGGACAGAGGTCTGGACATAGGTGGGGGAGCCTTCCGTGGGGGGACGGATGATGCGTTCGACTCGTGAGCGGCGCGTGTGACGCGAGGTGCTTGGTCTGAACCTATGGCTGTGGGCTGCCTATGTCAGCTGGTGAAGCAAGGGTTGGTGAAGGTGACTTGAAGGTGCGGCGACGCAAAAAGCCCGTGCCGGAATAGAACCGGCACGGGCTGCCCGTGAAGGGAGGGGGAAGGGGGGAACGGGTCCCCAGGTCCCTCAGATACTCAGGTCCCTCAGATACCCAGGTCCTTGATGATCTTCGCCACGTGGCCCGTCGCCCGCACGTTGTACAGCGCGCGCTCGACCTTGCCCTCCTCGTCCACGATCACCGTGGAGCGGATGACGCCGACGTACGTCTTGCCGTAGTTCATCTTCTCGCCGAAGGCGCCGTACGCCTCCAGGACCGTCTTGTCCGTGTCGCCGAGCAGGGTGACCTTCAGGTCCTCCTTCTCGCGGAACTTCGCGAGCTTCTCCGGCTTGTCGGGGGAGATGCCGATGACGTCGTACCCCGCGCCGGCCAGGAGGTCGAGGTTGTCCGTGAAGTCGCAGGCCTGCTTGGTGCAGCCGGGGGTCAGGGCGGCCGGGTAGAAGTAGACGATGACCTTGCGGCCCTTGTGGTCGGCCAGCGACACCTCGTTGCCGTCGGCGTCGGGCAGGGTGAAGGCGGGGGCCACATCCCCGGGCTGGAGTCGCTCGCTCATCCGTCTGGTCTCCTCGTACGTCCTGGTGCGTCCACGTGCGCCCTCGAAGGGCGCGGGTCGAGCCTAACCGGGGGTGCTGACAGTGCGGTCCCGAGCAGAGCTGACAGACTGTCCGGAGCAGGGCAGTAGTGCATCAACGCATCAGCGGACTTCGGAGGGCGTACGGTGGCGGACACCTCGGACAGCAGAACACCGGTGCAGATCGAGGCGGACATCAAGCGCCGTCGCGAGACGCTGGCCGAGACGCTCGACGAGATCGGGGTGCGGGTGCACCCGAAGACGATCGTCGGCGATGCCAAGGCCAAGGTCGTCTCCCACATCGATCACACCCTTGGGCGTGCCTACGTCGGCGTCAACCGTGTTGTCGGGGACGTCAAGGGGCGGTTCGTCCGTGAGGACGGGGCGCCCCGGCTGGAGCGGATCGTGCCCGTCGCCCTCGTTGCCGCGGGGCTCGTGGGGCTGCTCGCCTTGGGAACCCGGCGGCGCAAGGGCTGACGAGGCAGGTAGGTTCGGAGTGTGAGCGCCAAAAGCAATGAGCAGAGCACCCATCACGACAAGCTGCCCATCCGGATGCTGCACGACCGGGTGCTCGTGCGGCAGGACACCAGCGAGGGCGAGCGGCGTTCCGGCGGCGGCATCCTGATTCCCGCCACCGCGGCCGTCGGGCGTCGGCTGGCCTGGGCGGAGGTCGTCGCGGTCGGGCAGAACGTACGGACGGTGGAGCCGGGCGACCGCGTCCTGTACGACCCGGAGGATCTCGCCGAGGTCGAGGTGCGCGGCGTCGCCTACGTGCTGATGCGTGAGCGTGATCTGCACGCCGTCGCCGCCGACCGGTTCGAGGGCTCCGAGGACTCGACCGGCCTGTACCTGTAGAACAGCGGCAAGAGCGAGGAGGGGCTGGTGACCATCGTCACCAGCCCCTTTCCCGTCAGCTCCCGGCAGCGTCGGTCTGGTGTCAGTTCCTTCTCGACGTGGTCAGCGCGCCGGTAGTCAACCCCGACGTCGTCCCTCCCGTGGTCCCGCCCGTGTCCGTCGTGCCGCCGGTGTCGGTGGTCCCGCCGTCCGTCGTCGTGCCC
>Ga0307513_10011430_pt1 | contig 11036 bp, 13 predicted proteins | sample 15_EM_MG_FD_202174 | JGI IMG/M metagenome (GOLD analysis project Ga0307513, IMG submission 202174) | Populus trichocarpa ectomycorrhiza microbial communities from riparian zone in the Pacific Northwest, United States - 15_EM | ecosystem: Host-associated > Plants > Roots > Unclassified | place... | reverse complement strand
CTCAGCTCACGGAACTTGGCGCAATCAGTCCATCCATGAAAGGCGACGCGGTCAGTGTGACCAACCCATCCATCGCCGAATATCCGATACATTTCGGTTATACACCATTGACTAATTCTCCATGGAACATCACGTAATCAGCCTTTCTGATTTCCTTGCATGTACTTTGTGTCCATTCTTTTTTTTTTGGTTGGGGGGAAGGAGGGAAATGCGTCATGCACCGTAGCGCGTTAGGCGCGCCGGTGGGTCTATTTTACCCGTTGGACAGTCTGCCGCCTGACCTACCCACTAAAACCCCGGCCCCCTACGCCGGTGAAACCCGGCCACATCGACGGACGGACCTGTCTTAGGGTTGAAACCGGCAAAACGCCCATCCCCCAGAGGGTCTTAATAGCATGTTGACAAATCAACCTCCTCCCGCCTTCCATGACACGCGTCCCGTTCCAGCTTTTTCAGATTATATCTCTAATGAGTCCTTTCTGAACCTCTCTTGTCTCGCTAGGTGCTACGTCCTGATCGAGTATTGAATTGTTGTTTCTAGATTTCCATATTATCCATATTGTCATAGAAATCAGGATGCGTAGTCTCGCGGAGTCTTTGCTTAGGTCGTCTTCAAATGATAGCGCTGCTATGCCATTTATCAGGCTCGTCGATATGTTGGGCCATATTCTAGAAGTTGTTTTCCGCCAAATGGATCTTGCTGTTTCCCAGGCCAGGGCTTGACCATTGTTTTCACATTCTAGCCGCAGAAGTTGTTCGCTCTCCATAATTTTTAAATTTCTTCTCTTTTTCCCGGGCGAGCAGTGTGTCCTGTCTGCATATCCCGGGATATTATCCCAGCATGCTCCGCATTTTATACTACCAGTGGCCATACATCTCCTATGATCTCTGGGGCGAGGTGGTATTCCTAGGGTTTTGAATCCTTTCAATATTTTTTCGTTTGTGGGCCGTAGGCCTGTAGTTTCTTCCACTCTGTCTTTTGCTTCGTCTATCGTCTCCTAATGCGGAATCGGGTTGGTCTTCTTCGATTGCCACTTATGTATGGCATCGTATGTGCTTCGCCTCGAGAGCCTGTAGTCCCGCGCCATCCTGTAGGGTCGCATGGTTTTCAATCCAGTCTTCGTCGTCTATCCTCTTAAGTTGCTACTCTCTCTCTCTTCGTTTTCCAGGGCATCAGCCCTATTGTTTCCGTAGTTATCGTCATGACCCGTGACCCATGTAAGGCCGTTCGAGCCGGTCTCGTTCGTAGCTTGATTAGGATAGCCTTGAGGTGGTCCGCGTTTTGAATGCCGTACCAGTTCTAGTCTTCGTACTTTTCTGCGTGAGAACATATCGCCCTTAGGGCTGGCAAGTGAGTCTGATTCTATTTCAAGGTCATCTTTCTCATTTTGTCTTAGTGCTTCCAGGGTTGCTCCTAATTCTGCCCGTGAATTGGACGCGACACTTGTTCCGTGGTTCACATATTTCAGTGAGATGTTCCGTTCACTACCATGTGCGTGCCAGACGCCTACACCTGCTGTAGCATTCTCCTGTCCGTTGCGAATGGCCGATCTATCTGTACTTATAGTGGTTTGGCTGCCACTCGGCTCGGTCTCTAAGTTAATTCCCGCAGGGCTCCTCTCCCTAAGGAAGGGGTCCTTCGCTCTCGATTTGTGCCCTGGGATCTTGCCGAAGATCCTCATCGCCCCTAGCATGCAATGCTTAAGCCTTGTGTCCGGGTTGAATAGAACCAGGTGAGTTTACTGGGTCGGCCTTTCTGTTCCTTTCGATTCTTTGAGGTGTGTGCCATAAGTTGTGCCTTTGGGGGGTCTCCCGTTTTGGGCTCCATTTGGCTTCGATCCGGTTCAGGAATTCCGTCGCTTTCTTTCTGCCCGGGTTCCTTAGCGGGCATGTGGTCGTTGGGTCCCGTTCATTCGTCGTCGCCATTTGTAGTAAGTCCCTTACAGTTTTCGCGTTGTGGTTGTACTGCAGGCATTTCATGACTTTCGAATTATTTTGAAGGTTTTGTTCTGAACGTAGGGGTGGTAGAAGGCTGGCATTCCTAGACGTTGGTCCGCTGAAGCTCTCATCCTTGAAATCGTTGCGTTGTATTTTTGTGCCGGGTTTATCAACTCTCTCAATGAGAATGGGAGAGTTTCCGAGCGATTTTTTATTTGCCATGACTGGCAGATCCACTCCCCCACAGAGGGTCTTTCAACTCTGGGTTTTTGTTTGGCGCATTGGAATAATAGGTCGTTGGTGACCCACGCCCATTTAGGTCTGTCAGGCTCGGGGCGCAACCATCTATTGAGCCATCCTACTCTGATGGCTTCGTATCTCAGTCTCAGCTTGGTGCACCTATGCCTCCTTCCGATACGGGTAGGATAGCTCTGTCCCATGCCATCTGACCTTTCCGGCCATTCCAAATGAAGGACCGGATACCTTTTTTCCATGGCCATTAGGGTATTTCGGGAGATACCGTTCACTGTCATAAGGTAATAAGTTAGCGATATTACTAGTGCTTTTGTTATTAGGACGTGTCCTGCTATCGATGGGTAGATGAGACTCCACTGTTTCATAGTTCTGGTTTGCCGTTCTGTTATTTCATTCCATTTGGCCTGAATATTTATATCGTTTCCTTGCATTGATCCTAGGATTCGTATTGCCTCCGCCTCCTGGGCAACATGTATTTCTCTGTCTATTCTCCAGCCGTTGAATTCTCTTGATCTGATGAGCTCGCTGCGAATTCTTTGGTTCTTAGAGGGATGATTTCCATCTTGAGACTGTTGAAACAGGCTGTTGATGCTTTGCAGAAGATGTTTTGTGTCCATTCTTAGGTGTGGCACTAGATGCAACTTGGAGAGGAAGTGGTGAACCATAGTCTGACAGGCCAAATGAATGTCAAATGATCGAATAAAGCTGGCACCATAGCCAATCGATCTCGTCTGCAGAATTTCCTTCGCGTACTGACTGGGATCCTTAACCTTCCCTGTCCAAAGCCGCCTGCACAAGTACGGGCTGCATGAGCTTCAGTACACTGGCTATGTGCCAGTCTTTGCTCTATCCTTTCAACCTCCCTAATGGGGCACAACTTTCTCTGTAGAAATCCTCGTCCTTTTGTTTATATCCCCTCGAGCAACAGTGTACAATGTCGCACGCCTCGCAACGCTTTGCAAATCCGGATGTATCAGTCGCGAGAAAAACAAGGGAGATATGCACAAAGACGCTTCTGGCGCGAATGGAATGCTGCAAGAGCCACTGCGAGCAGGGCGTCGGTAATCCGCCCGCGTAGCGAGCTTCGAACGGGCTACGCGGGTCATAACCGGGCAGGCTACGAGGGGAGCGCGTAGGGAGTGGGTTACGCCGAGTGGCCGAGGCCTAACCCGCCGCGTTATTCTGGATGCAGGAAGTGGGTTACGGGTTGTACGCGAGCGATGAATGGACACCTCCACAGGTCGTGTACGACATATACGGTGCCTCGTACGCAATTCGGCTAGGCAACCTCTCCAGCAGCTTGATTGAGACCGCGTACGAAGGCTACGCACGACACATACGCGGTCTGTGTATGTCTGTAGTTGGACCTAGTGTTTTTCTAGGATGTGCGCCAGACTCGCAACCTGCAAACTTGCTGCCGCTGAACCACAGGGACACACAACAACCTCGCAAATACCAGCCTCGTCCAACTTCCAATGGAGAAAATATTGGTGACGTTGAGGCCGCGCGAGAAGCGCGCCACAACTACAACCGCAGGATCACCCCGGACGAACATGAGGAACCAACTCCTATGGACTTACGTGGCAACGAAGGTGACAACGTGCCCCCATATGTGGGAACTTTTTGCTTCAGCGCTTCGACTGTGAAGACCGCTGAGCTCTTAGTACATGCTTATATCCGCTCGCTCATAACCACAGGATATAGTGTTCTCTGTAGCATTCAGCAATTCCTTGGTGGATCTCCACTCTGGGCCGAGGGATGAGTTACGTGCAGTCTGTTGCACCGCGACTATATCAGCACTTTCGCTGCGTTGCCCTCCGTAACTACATCCCACCGTCGACAACAAGTTACAAGCACACAGGACGTTCCAGAATATCCTTTCCACCCTGTTGTGCCGCCAACGACATGCTTAACATGCCGAGGTGAAGCGGTTCCACCGGCCCAATGCCCTCAACTTCCAACAAAGAAAACCACCCTCAGCGGCCTAGTGGTAGTTCAGTGCGTATTACTGGTTTGCAGCCTGTCCTTAACCCCGGTCTCCCCACCACCCGCGCGAGAAATGTGCTTCAACTCCAACCGTTTACCATGATCCCTGTGCACTCGACCGTGAAATCCTTTTAGAAAATGGATCTATGCACACATTTGGCCTATAGGTCCCATAAGGATATGTTCCTTTCAGGGATCGAAAAGGTCATCGTCGTAAGTGCCCTTCCGTTACCCACCTGATCTTGTTGGTCGACTCACTCCCTCAATTTACAGTAAACAGGTGTATAACATCTATGCAAGATGAATTGTGTAGAAGTTTGACGACTTGCTTTGTTGGCCTGGCGGAGGATCCATCATATCGGCAGCTGAGTGGATTGTCACCAACAGATGCAATTACCGAAGCACATAGAGATGGGTAAGATGTAGAAACATATGCACGATGACATCCATGCGCCCCCTCATCACAACCTTGACAGGATTTTACAGCCAGTTTTCCTACTTCCTTTCCTACTTCCTTTCCTACTTCCGTTCACAACCCTGTGCAGCAATCCGAGCCCCGGTTCTTTGGTTCAGCTTAGATCAAATGGGATTGGTTTTAGTACTACTTACGCAGCCAGGCTAGCTCTGGGCTATCAGCATATGCTATGTATTTATGGCTAGTGTAGGTGTACTACAATAGGTTCTACCCCAAATCTGTACGTGACGTAACCTGGCTGGCTAGCTCTGGGCTGTCAGTGTAGGTCAAGTGGTGAGTCTGGTTATGGCCAGTGTAGGTGTCGTAAACTGGGTCCTCCTCCGTTCTGCCACCTCACCTACACATGGCGTAACCTGTCGGGGGCTTGGCCAAAACCGGGGGTAACCCAGCCGCGTTTGTCCTCGTACCCCAACTGTGGAGGGGGCGGAGTACGACCCGTACACGGCGCGTAACCACGGCGCGTATTTACGCCCTGCTCGCAGTGCGCGAAGGGCAGAGCGTAAAAACTGGCGTACCTGCCTTCGCGGGAATCGGAGGGGAGATTTGGATGCTCCATCCGGTTTCCGGGGACTGAAACTCTCAAGTGGTGGAAGATGGATTCTAGTGTTGCCGTCCCATCAGTCGAGCGATCGCGCGGTTGAGGGCATCGAGCGAGATGCAATGGGACTCCGGGTAGGCACTTGTGTCAAGAATGGCTGGTTCGAGATCTCTCGAGGTCCCTGCATGCCCAACTTCCTTGCAGGACGACCTCGGAAGTCAGGGTGACTAAGGCTTCTTTATTGATTGACCCAGTGGTTGCCATCCTGGACCAATGGTCGAGACTACGTATGAAGCTCTGTTTTCCAACTATTTCCGAGTACTATCAGTCGACACAAGTGTACAAGTATAAGACAAATTTCCATTTTATTTCGATCAGCTCACTTGGTGCTTCCTCCAGCACGTGTGTAATATGTCCCTCTGCGCTGTTAACACGTCTTTGCTACTGCACATACTTTGGGCTTCGATATGCGTGTACATTGTTATGAGGAAACAAGTACAATCGTTGAGGCGGCCGAGACCTGCAACCCATGTAGACCCTCAAGGGGCATAACCATCGACGACTGAGCCGCGGGAGAAACTGGAAAAGTCATCGACTCTTGTTGCTCTATGCAAGGGAGCCGAGCGGCGTCTGTTGCTATCCACGTCATAGACGAGGTGCTGGGGACAGGAGTAAGATAAATATTTCCCAATCCTACGAGTGAAGAGAGAGATGGCGATTGTATGGGCAGCTCGGCTTTACGTCTATTCGATTGAACTCTGCGGAAGTGGAGCCAGGCGACGAGGGTGAGGAGTAAGAGTGAGAGGACAGCCACAACAGTCCCACCAGCTATCGCGGCCGGTGGTATTTGATTCACCGCTAGAGGCGATTGAATCGATATTGGAGAGAATGGGGTGGTCAAGTTTGAAGATTCGGCAGGAGCATATGTGGAAGTTGTGGATACCGACACAGTGGAAGTACCCGTAGGAAGATTGGTAGACAAAAAGAATACACGTAGTTCCGCTGGGAATCTCGTCAGCCTCTGAGCGTCGATTAGCTAAGGCACCGTGCACCTTCACTCATACAGCCCGTGCTTCCTTCTGTAACATTGAATTTCCAAGTGTGGGACCACGGCCGGTCGCCAAGGACACTACCAATGAGGAGCCTTAGTGATACCCCTGAGGAGTTCTGGACGTCAGTAAGGTACCATTAGCAAGGTTGGCAGACGAACCCGGGGGGGCTTTCACTTGCCAATGAACCTCCGACTCGTGGAATGTAGGGGTCCCAAGGTCAGCGAGAGGTTTGCAGTCGGAGCCTAGCGGAAGATTGTCAGAATTACTATGCGTTTCCATAAAGGGAGAACGCACGCAATATTTGAATATGAAACGGGGGTCTCTCATGGTGATTGTCATCCACTAATGTAAAGGTAGCATTCTCGCATGCGCCGAGTCCGTTTCCAAAACTGTGAGTCACCGGATTCGTTGGTGTGAACGAAGGGGCCAATAAAGTGCTCACTCGTATAGGATAGTGAGTGCTTGTACTTCATATATAAAGAATGTGACTGAAAGGAGTGACAGCAGCAAGGACATGGAGGAAGGAGACGAATCGGAACAAAATGCGAGTTACTCCACTCTCCTTAACGCCCCGTAGTCACGACACGGAAGCTGAGAGAAGTAGAGGTCGAACTACCCGTATGACAGTGCGCAGCACTAAGGAAGCAACAACGGCGCGGCCGGGCCGGTTTGATGCATAGTAGACAATTTAAGCGAGTGTATGTGTCTCGTGGAGATAAGCTGAATTCCGAAGCCTTGTGAGAAGCCTGATCTGATGAGCAGAAGCATGGGCCCCTAGAACCGCGTGAGCTGCGCAATGCTCGTAAACACATAATCCTTCAGATTGTCTAAGCCTCGATCTGAGGTGGGTAGCGGAGATTTAGTGGTCACGGCGCTTCGATGTTACACCTTCCGAGAGCATCAATATATTGGACTTTATAATGTATTGCATTAGAGAGGCCAAGCTGAGAGCAGAGCATAGGAGACAGACCTTATGGATACTGATAAGTCCACGATCCTTATCCCTCACACCAGCGCTATAAACCGCGGCCGAACCAAGAGTGTGACTTTGACGACCTTTCGACAGAACCAGGAGGGTGCACGTTTTACATTTGGGGCGCGAAACACGATACAGAGTAGAAAAAATAATGCCGAGATAACACAGGCTCCCCAAGCTGTGCTCTGGCGAGATCTCCAGTGTGACTCCTTGGAGACTATTTTCTGTTGCATTGTATGTAGCGCAAAGTCGGTTTTTGCGACATTGTTCCACATTTTATCCCACAGTTTTCCTCTCTGGCACGAAAGTTGCTCTCGCTGCCACTGAGAAAGGTGTAAATGCTTGAATCCGGTGTCCCCGACGAGAAACGTTGGAAATGGCGGAGTTTGAGAGGCGACCACGTGAGGTGTTTGGTCGCCACCCACTTGGAGCCGACCTCGACCTCCGCTTGCAGAACAGCAGCGCCGGCGACGAGAAAGACAACGCAGAATACACGCTTCACCAGTACTGACAGCAAAACACGTTCCAGCACAGTGCTTCAGTCAGGAAAACACGCCTCAACACTGACCAATTCCCAAACACTCGGGATATCATCAACATCCTACAATGCCACCAGTATATTCGGGTCCGTTACAACCAAAAAAGAAGAGTGAACTGCAAGAAATAGCAGAAGCCCTCTCGCTGGCGACGACTGGGACCAAGGACGACCTTCAGACGCGCATCAAGGAGCATCTCGACGCTTATGACCTCTCAGAAAATTCCCAATTTGGAGGCCTATACGTTGGGAAGCGCAAGACGCGTAAAGAAGAGGTTGCCCCTGCTTCGTAAGTACCCCAACCCGCCTCGCCACTTTGGGCGAAAGTTGACCACTGAGTCTGTCACAGAAACAACGCACCTGCTGGAAGTGACGATGAAGCGTTCGGAGGAGTTAGTCGTAGGGGTTCCATCCGTCGCAAAGTTTCCATGCCCGCACCTGCCAACTCTTTCGCGGCGGAAATGCCTGTCACCCCACCCCCAATACCTCCCCCTGCTTCTCCGATTAGGGACCTCGTCAACACAGTCGAGAGAGCTATCGCCACTGTTGCACCCGACACGGACAGAGTCGTTGGCGCTGTCAGGAGCGCAGAAAGTGGACTCAAAGTCAGTTTCTTCAAGATTCGCACTGCTTTTCAATCCGTGAGTTCATTTTTTTGGTGTTTCTAACCTCCTTCCTGACTAGTGGCCGCAGTTCTTCTCAAATGCGACGAACCTTTTCACGGTGACAGTGATCGTGGAGCTGCTCTATGTGTTATATAATATTATCCCGTGGCAATATCTAGAGGTAAGTCCACTTCGAATTTCTTGATCGTTGCTGAACAATTCACAGCTCTTCACTTTACCGTATTTCGACGAGGTCTTTATGCCATATATCCCTCTCTTCTGGTTCACATCGGCCGTGACCTGGAAACTTCTCCTCAAATGGAGTGTGGTCACCTATGTGCTGCCCCAGCTCGCTGGCTACTTCATCTCCTTCACCACTCCTCGCAAGGACGTTGACCCCGTCAGCGCGGCGATCATTAAACTTGCACTTTGTAGTCTCGCTCCCGCGACCTGGTTCATTCTCTTCGAGGGCGACATCTGGAAATGGCGCATCACTGGAGCCGCTCTCAACGCTGCTTTTGCTTTTGCGGAGGCGATCGAAGAGCGAAGGGTCGTAACGAGGGATGTCTAGTTGGCAATCTGGATTTCCCGCCGCTCACCAACAAGATTGTACAACGAATCGAAAAGTTCCTCAACAATCGCATTCTCCCTCTTTTCTTCCTCTTCTAACCAAATCTACTCACTCTCATCCTCACTGTCGTGCATTCCCCGCATTGCGCTCACCTGGTCTGTCGACCTGGTCGTAATATATTGAAACGTCGGTAGGTGGGACCCTATCCCACTTGTATTCGCTTCGACTTCTTTGCACAATGCCCCTGTATATTAGTTACAGCCCATCTTTCCCCCTGCCATTTCCTTACGGTGATTACAGGTGTCGGCTCTTTTACTCCTTGGTGTTTTTCTTCGTCCGGCCTGCTTTAGCTTGCCCTGTGCCACCCCTCCTTGTGATTTTATCCTGCTGCGAGATGGATGTAGAGCCCGATTCAGTTGTGCTTGATATCTTTACGCGATATATTTCCATTTTTACTGTCATTGCTCCTGATCCTGATCATTGGATGACAACTCGCTCCTAATTTCGGGGAGGCCGCATAGGCGATAACAAGTGAAGGATACTGAGAAGTCTCCAGGTTTTATCTGCAGTGCATCATATAGATATACATCGAAGGCATAACTAGCTGCGTTGACGGAATCGCCACTTGGTACTTGTATATGGTAGCGAGTTGAATGAATTCACCTGCCTCTGACAATAGAGGACGGCTGGATCCACAGTAGCATATCTGGAGATGTTTGGAATGGAATAGGGAGCAAACATGGCACGTATTAATATTAATGACCTGCTGTCAACACCGCGGATGATTCAAGCATCCACCTTACACACAAAGAGACAATTGTTGCCCGCAAATTGATGACGAAGAGGGGAAGGCGCTTACTTGGAAATCACGTCGTCAAACACCCCGCCGCGTGGGTCCTCTATTCAAACCTACGGCTACAAATTACAATCCAATGCCACACGGGGCAGCATACAGCAACTATGGCGATCCCAACATGGAAAAGGGGAAGTACGGAAGCAAATCTCCCAGAAGACAAGCGGATAATGATACGAGACCCGTAAACGCTCTTCAGGTAGTGTACAGGGCGGAAAGGAGCCTCACCAAACTCGAGACGAGAACCGATGTTGTACTTCCAGCCAGTCGAGCACCCAGTCCATCGGTAGTCGCGCTATGCTACGTTGGAGAAATAGCGACATCTGCTCCCTATTGCTGAGCGTCACTGTCACGATGAAGTCTCCCGAGACCTCGTGGGACGGTGTTCTCGCCTGCGCGACCTCGAGAACTCCAAACGCACCGCTGACCTCGCCAAGGCTGGCGAAGCTGTGGTGTGACTGGCGAAGAATATTGAAGAACAACAGAAACCCATCGTGTGGCTGCTGCTGGCCTGATGAGTGCTGGTGTGGTCGCCGACCATCGTTGTTTTGATACAACCGAATGAGCGAATGTCTAGGGCCAAAACCCCCCAGCAATATTATGATTTCTTCGATTAATGCGTCGAAGATGTCAGTTGGCTCGACTGAACCAGACCCTGCCCATGCATCCGGTACTAGGACCGGGATGGCGCTGACGGCGTTTGTTTGGCACGCCAATGGAAGGTGGAATAACAATCGAATGCATGCCACGCCTTTCTCCACAGTCTGGCTGGCAGAAATTGTCGTGCCGGTAATGGCGACTGAAACACGGTCGCCCAGGATCCGGACAAGGAATTCGCAATTTGAAATACTCCTTGCTCCGTCGATGCTCATAGAATGAGCCCATGCATAGAGTTGCATAAAATCCTAACGGGAGTGCGAGTGTCAGTCCGAGCTTGCAGACAGGCAAGCGTGTTCAAAGTCCAACTGACTATGGGCATGTTATAGACGCGTCCCTTGGAGGAGCTTGTTGCGATGTTTAAAGTAAGGGATGTACGGTGGGCGTAAGCAGACCAGAGCAGGATGGAGAGCCGATCGACGCATCCCTTGCACGTTATATAGCAGTGCTTGTCCTGGCAAAATGGCCTAATGGCTTAAAACATGGTCAATCCCGTCCGTCTGACTGCCTGGCAAAAGGCAAAAGCGTCAACCAAAGGTGGAGAATGGACCCGTGAGCAGCAGAAAAATATCGCACAAATTCGTCCACGGGCACG
>Ga0307513_10011429_pt1 | contig 11036 bp, 13 predicted proteins | sample 15_EM_MG_FD_202174 | JGI IMG/M metagenome (GOLD analysis project Ga0307513, IMG submission 202174) | Populus trichocarpa ectomycorrhiza microbial communities from riparian zone in the Pacific Northwest, United States - 15_EM | ecosystem: Host-associated > Plants > Roots > Unclassified | place... | reverse complement strand
GCGTCGAGTCACGCGAAATGACCTGACAAATTCTGGGTACACACCCAAAAATCTTCGGTCGAAAAACCGCTGGAAAACCGCACTTCTCCGCCCCGACACTCTGACGATGCTTAAATAAAACTTGTTTCAGAGAGAAACATATCCTTGCAGTTAAAGCCCGCCATTTTGATTTCGATTTGCGGCGGGGTTTAAGTTTTAAGTATGAGGCGCCGAGAGAGATGGAGGGCCGACGGGTCTAACTCAGACAACGCCCGCTCTGTGAACCGCAATCACATGTTTCGACCTACTACGATCAAGTGCAAAAGCCCTTAGAAATGCGGAAGAACGACTCTTATATACGGACCACCACATCTCTCTTACACTTTATCCCTATTATTCACGATGGCCAGCGAGAAAGCCCGTTTTGCACAGGAGGTTGCTGAAGTCGAGAGGTGGTGGAAGGTATGTATTGACGTACATCTACAGAGCTTGTTCACCAATTTACTGTATCTCCCAGAGCCCGCGATTTGCCCGAGTTACACGCCCATATACCGCTGCTGACGTCGTCTCAAAAAGAGGCACTCTTCCCATCCAATACCCTTCCAATGTGCAGGGTAAAAAGCTCTTCGCCTTGCTCAGCGAGCATGCAAAGAAAGGCACACCCTCGCACACATACGGAGCGTAAGTGCCTTTCGGTGCATGTAATTTGGCGAGTTCTCAAGTATCCGCTGCAGCCTTGACCCCGTACAGGTGACGCAAATGGCCAAATACATCGAGACCGTCTACGTTTCCGGTTGGCAATCGTCGAGCACGGCTTCCAGCACAAATGAGCCTGGCCCGGATCTTGCTGGTAAGCCTAATGTGGCTGCGCATAATTAAGGTCTTCTGACACCCGAGAATAGATTACCCTTCCAATACTGTGCCTAACAAGGTCGAACAATTGTTCATGGCACAGCTTTTCCACGATAGGAAGCAGCGCGAGCTCCGATCCCGCCTCTCTGACGCCGAACTCGGCAAGACCCCAGTTATTGACTACCTTCGTCCAATTGTTGCCGACGCCGATACCGGACATGGCGGTTTGACGGCTGTCATGAAGCTCACCAAGATGTTCGTGGAGAAAGGTGCAGCTGGCATTCACATCGAAGACCAAGCACCTGGAACGAAGAAATGCGGCCATATGGCTGGAAAAGTGTTGGTCCCTATCCAAGAACACATCAACCGTCTAGTGGCAATTCGCTTGCAATATGACATCATGGGTGTCGAGAATTTGGCTGTTGCCCGAACGGATTCCGAAGCCGCCACCCTCATCACCTCCAACATCGATGACCGGGACCATGCCTTCATTCTCGGGTCCACTAATGCATCTCTGCCACCCTTGAACACCGTTATGGTGGAGGCCGAGGGCGCTGGCAAAAACGGTGACCAACTTCAAGCGATCGAGGATGCGTGGACCGCAGCCGCCAACCTCCAGCTCTTTTCCAAAACCCTCAGTGATGCCCTCAGCAAACAGGGGGTCAACAAAGCCGTTGTCGATAAATTCGTCGCCCGTGTTGCTGGGGTGTCCTACCCCAAGGCTGTTGTCATCGCGCAGAAGGAATTCGGCTTGAAGACGGTGCCTTTCTGGGACTGGGATGCCCCACGGACTCGTGAGGGATACTACCGCTACCAAGGTGGAACACAATGCGCCATCCACCGCGCCATCGCATTCGCCCCCTATGCCGACCTGTTGTGGATGGAAACTAAAAAGCCTATTCTGTCACAAGCGCAGGAGTTCTCTGCTGGTGTTCGCGGCGCACGCCCAGGCCATTGGTTGGCCTACAACCTGAGCCCGTCGTTCAACTGGGAGGCCGCTGGGCTTACTGATAAGGACATGAAAGATTACGTTTGGGAGTTGGGCAAGCTTGGATTCGTCTGGCAATTCATCACAGTTAGTGGATTCTATAAAGAAAGAAGAAAAAAATATTGGTCTGATTACCTTGGATTGTATAGCTCGCTGGTCTCCACTCGAACGCCTATATTTCCGACATCTTCGCTCAAAACTTCGCTAAGACTGGTATGCAAGCGTACGTGGAACTTGTGCAACGCCGAGAGCGTGAAGTCGGATGTGATGTTCTTACCCATCAAAAGGTTTGTTTAACAATGTCTTCCCAGCCTTATAACCCATGACGCTAATGGTTATCTGTAGTGGAGTGGGGCTGACTACGCTGACAACCTCATCAAGACGGTCACTGGTGGTGTCTCGTCGACATCTGCCATGGGTGCTGGTGTTACCGAGGCCCAGTTCACCTCGAAACTATAGGGAGTCGTGACCAGTTTTTAGCATTTAGAAACATGTAAAAGTATAGATATGCATATCATTGGCCATGAAAAAAGACTTAAAAGCGACATGCTTTCGAGTTCTGAGATTGGTCATGAAAGGAGTGATGATAGGCCTTCCGGCAAAGTCCGTTCATTGAACATCACTAGTACTTAGATCACTCTGTTTGAACCTGAACGCGACTCATCATGGACAATTCTTCAATGGACGCGAATGATCGCATTCGAGCTGCCTCTAATTTCCTCCTCCAATCACCTCCTGGGGAGATTAATGATGTGCTAAATGGTATGGTAAAGCCCTGAACTTTGCTTTCTTATAGAATCCCTGTTAACCATGGCCGTCCAGATATTCGTAACATTATTTCGGACGATGATTTGCTGCAGGAAGGCATCCAACCTGCCCTGAGGGAGTATAACATTGAACAATTTACGGTTGTGGACGTTCCCGATACCAACCATCAAGTACGATTATTTTGACCTAGATTAGGCGCGTTCATTGACACGCTGATTACTAGTCCATTATCAGTGAAGCGGCTCGTGAAAGCGATTCGTCGGAGAGCGAGGAGAGATTCTTGGATCCACGGTCGAATATTTCGTTCTTGTTCGACCATCTTACTCTGGTGCGTGGAAATTCCATTCAAGAGTTGAGTAGACTTGCAGCTCCAGGTTCCATAGGAGGCATCCGATCCACTCCCTTTTGAACCCGATGGAAACCATGAACCCTATCGGTGCGAGCGGAAATTTGTTCACATATAACGATGTTAACAATAGCTCATGTTATCTTTTATTTAGTGCTGCGTTGGAAGCAGCAGCATTGAGCTACTTGAAAGCGCATTTCACAGATGGTGTAACATCTGTCTTCTCTCCAAATGACGGCTCCAGCCAATACGTGATCCAAATTGTAGCGAACAAATATAATCCAACGAACTTTTGGTCGGTTTCATTCACTGGTTATAATTTCAACATTGATCTTCTTGTTAGGGCAGGACGCTGGCGATCAGAATATATCGTTGACTTGACATCTAATCGAGTGTCCGGAAAGATGCTCATTAATATCCACTATTACGAGCAAGGGAATGTAAGATTTCTTCAGCTACGGATGTGGATATGTATTGAAGAAACGCAGGTCCAATTGGCCACATCTCATACTGTTTCATTCGACATCCCTCCTGCCGTTGTTTCCGCCTCACCGAACACCGCATCTTCCAAGATACTGGCCTTAATTGAAGGCGAAGAAGGAAAATACCAGATCTCGCTCAGCGACACGTACCAGGAGATGGGTGAAAAAACATTCAAGGGTTTACGGCGTGCGCTACCCCTCACGCGTCAAAAGTTGGACTGGGACAAGGTACGAACTCGAAGTTGCTTTTAGGATTGTCATTTTCTGTTGCTGACTCTCGGGCAAGGTGATGAGCTACAAGCTGGGGGCTGAACTATCAGGATCCAAGCCTGCATTTCCCAATTCATGAAGGAGAAATATAGATATATCGTTGACCATATACATACATTACAGTATCCCGGAGAACTTATTATGCATGTGATGTATTGAGCTAACATGGTGCTGTAAAATATTTCTGGGCCTCATTAGAGGCTATCGGGCCTACTGTGAATGACTTTGCATGTTAGCAATAATTTGTAAAGTTTATTAGTCTAAGTAAGATGCATGTCGCGAAAGGGTCCGTGCACCGTAGCTAGCGCGATGGGCGCCGCAAAGACAAAAGAATATTTCGTCAAATTTTATTTACCCACAACTCTTATACACTTACATCCCCCTTCTACGAATGAACGAAGGCCTGACTTGCCTTCGCAAGCGCCTAAGAGAGCAGGTTCAAACAGGTTCAAACCTTGGGCGTGATCCCCGAATTAGTGCTTACATCATCTTCACAACTCTTTCCTCAACACCTCACCACCGACAGGATGAGTATTCCTCCTCCACCAGGCTTTAGGCCGCCTCCGGGAATGGCAGCACCACCCACCAGCGGGGCATCTGGGTCGCGTTTGCCTCCTGAAGGTACTTTTTGATCTCATACTCACCAGACGTTTCTAACAACTCTTCTGACAAACTTTCTAGCCATCGCGCAAAAGTCACAGAAATGGGTTCAGATGCAGCGAAAAAGATACGGTGAGAAGCGCAAAGGTGGTTATGTTGATATGGGCAAACAGGTGCGTCTCGCGGCTCTGCTGTACAATTTATTATATTTTAACATTCGTTCAGGATCTACCTCCGGAGCACGTCAGAAAAATTATCAAAGACCACGGAGACATGAGCAACAGGAAGTTCAGAAACGACAAGCGCGTCCACCTTGGGGCCTTGAAATATGTTCCTCACGCCGTTATGAAGTTGTTGGAGAATATCCCTTACCCTTGGGAGCAAGTTCGGGAAGTCCCCGTTCTTTACCATATCACTGGTGCAATCACGTTCGTCAACGAAATCCCGCGCGTCATTGAGCCTGTCTATCACGCGCAGTGGAGTACGATGTGGTTGGCTATGCGGAGGGAGAAAAGGGATCGTAGGCACTTTAAACGCATGCGGTTCCCACCTTTCGACGACGAAGAACCCCCGTTGGACTATGGAGATAACGTTCTGGACGTCGATCCACTGGAGGCTATTCAGTTAGACCTTGACCAAGAGGAAGACGCCGCCATCATTGATTGGTTTTATGACCCCAAGCCCCTCATCGACACCCCTGCTGTTAATGGTTCATCCTACAAATTTTGGTCATTGTCACTTCCAGTCATGGCCAACTTGTATCGTCTTGGACGCACACTACTCTCAGATCAGGCCGACCGAAACTCTAGCTATCTTTTTGACAAAAATGCCTTCTTCACCGCCAAGGCGCTGAACATGGCCATTCCTGGCGGACCCAAGTTTGAGCCCCTCTACCGCGACATGGATACTTTCGACGAAGACTGGAATGAATTCAACGACATCAACAAGGTCATTATCCGCCAACAGATCAGGACCGAGTACAAAGTTGCATTTCCTCACTTGTATAACTCCCTACCGCGTTCCGTTCGCATATCCCCTTACCATTTCCCCAAGAATGTCTACATCCGTACTGATGATCCCGACCTTCCTGCCTTCTATTTTGACCCCCTTATTAATCCCATCTCTCTTCGGGGTCATGTGGCAAAGAACTTGCCACTTGTTTCCCATGAAGACAGCATCTTTGGACCTAACGACGCTGATGACGACGACTTCGAACTTCCTGCCACCGTAGAACCCTTCCTAGAAGACAGGGATCTTGAAAATGACTTGACCGCTGAAGGTATCGCCCTTTGGTGGGCACCTGAGCCCTATGGACGTCGTTCAGGTCGGATGAGGAGGGCACAAGATATTCCTCTCGTCAAAAACTGGTATCTTGAGCATTGCCCACCTGGTCAACCCGTCAAAGTTCGAGTCTCATACCAGAAGCTCCTCAAATGCTTCGTGCTTAATGAACTCCACACAAGACCAGAAAAAGCTATGACAAAGAAAAATCTTTTCCGTCAACTCAAGGCGACCAAGTTCTTCCAAACCACCAAGCTGGATTGGGTTGAAGCTGGTCTCCAGGTTTGCAGACAGGGTTACAACATGTTGAACCTGCTGATCCATCGCAAGGTGCTATTTCTCCTTTTATTCCTTTAGGTCTTAAGCTGATTCTCTTCTCAGAACTTAAACTACTTGCACTTGGACTACAACATGAACTTGAAGCCAGTCAAGTAAGTCTTTTTATACCTGTACCACTGCTACCAGTCCTCTGACCAGCCTTAGAACATTGACAACCAAAGAGCGCAAGAAGTCACGCTTCGGAAACGCTTTCCATCTATGCCGTGAAATCTTGAGGCTCACAAAACTCGTTGTTGACGCTCATGTTCAATTCCGTCTCGGAAACGTTGATGCATTCCAGCTCGCTGATGCACTTCAATACATTTTCGCACACATCGGGGCCTTGACAGGAATGTATCGCTACAAGTACAAGGTTAGTTCCTCAGATCTTCGTCGTTGTCGGCTTCCATTCTCACTGTTATTATGTAGCTCATGAGGCAAGTGCGCATGACCAAGGATTTGAAGCACTTGATCTACTATCGGTTCAACACAGGCCCTGTTGGAAAGGGTCCCGGATGTGGATTCTGGGCTCCAGGTTGGCGTGTGTGGTTGTTCTTCATGCGTGGAATTGTTCCTCTCCTCGAAAGATGGTTAGTTACAACCAATCATGTTGTGATTTCGCAGTGGTACTAACCAATACTCTAGGCTGGGAAATCTTCTGGCCCGCCAATTCGAAGGCAGAAATAGCAAGGGTGTTGCAAAGACCGTGACCAAGCAGCGTGTTGAATCTCATTATGACCTTGAACTTCGTGCTGCTGTCATGCATGATATCCTGGACATGATGCCCGAGTCCATCAAGCAAAATAAGTCGAAGACTATTTTGCAACATCTGTCGGAGGCGTGGCGATGCTGGAAGGCCAACAGTGCGTGAAACATTTTGCCCCCGTCGTACAAAAGGAATACTCACCCCAATTCCAGTCCCGTGGAAAGTACCCGGGATGCCTACTGCCATCGAAAACATCATCTTGCGATACATTAAAAGCAAGGCTGATTGGTGGTGTTCGTAAGTCTATCAGTGCCAACTTCCATTACATATCATATTGATTAATTCACTTAGCGTTGCTCATTACAATCGTGAGCGTATTCGCCGTGGTGCTACAGTCGACAAGGCAGTTGTTAAGAAAAATCTTGGCCGTCTTACCCGTTCGCGACCTTTTCTTTTCTCTTAGAAATCCTCGTTTCTCAATTCTGCTCATAGGTCTTTATCTCAAGGCAGAACAAGAGAGGCAACATGGCTATCTAAAGGATGGTCCTTACATCAGTGCTGAAGAAGCCGTGGCTATCTATACTGCGACAGTTCACTGGCTAGAGAGTAGGAAATTCGCTCCCATCCCCTTCCCGTAAGTCTTACTTCAAGTCTTTCCAACGAACTGTAATCCAATGACACGATCCTCAGTCCTCTGTCGTACAAGCATGACACTAAGCTTCTAGTCCTGGCATTGGAGAAACTGAAGGAAGCATACTCAGTCAAGGGTCGTCTCAATCAGTCACAACGAGAAGAACTGGCGCTCATCGAGCAAGCGTATGATAATCCTCATGAATGTGCGTACACTTCTCTCCTTTCATTTGGTCATACTTTAATAGTATTTTAGGTCTCTCCCGCATCAAGCGTCTTCTGTTGACTCAGCGAGCATTCAAGGAGGCTGGCATTGAGTTTTTCGATACCTATGACAAGCTCATCCCCTGTTACGACATCGAACCAGTCGAGAAGATTACAGATGCTGTTAGTTATTTTTCTTTTCTGTTTCCATAACCTGTTTACTGACAATTTTTTATCCAGTATCTCGATCAATTCCTCTTCTTCGAGGCGGATAAACGAGGCCTGTTCCCAGCCTGGATTAAACCTGCGGTAATATATATTTTCCATTCTCAATGGATGGCCCTTTCTGAATTAATTCTAGGACACTGAACCTCCACCACTCCTTGTCTACAAAGTACGGTTCAAGTATAAGATCTACTGACGGTCTCAACTAATATCTATCCACAGTGGTGTCAAGGTATCAACAATTTGACTGACATTTGGGAAACCAGCGAAGGAGAGTGCAATGTCTTGATGGAAACCGTGCTCTCGAAGGTTTATGAGAAGATCGATCTGACTCTGCTCAATCGTCTGCTCCGACTCATCCTCGACCATAATTTGGCTGATTATATTACCGCAAAGAACAACACCAGTGAGTGCAGGAAACATCGAAAGAATGCCCTTAGTTTCTAATTGTCTCCTTTTCCTTCCTTTCTAGCGTTGACCTATAAGGGTATACCGTCATATCGTTTAATGATGTACGATTTCTGATCATCTTCCTGCAGATATGGCGCATACGAACGCATTTGGTATGATCCGTGGGCTACAATTCTCTGCCTTCGTCTTCCAATATTATGGTCTCGTGCTGGATCTTCTCATTCTTGGTTTACAACGTGCAAGTGAAATGGCCGGTCCCCCACAAATGCCTAACAATTTCCTCCAATACCGGGATTCGGCAACTGAGACCCGTCACCCAATTCGCTTATATTCTCGTTATGTCGATCGTCTTCACATCCTTTTCCGATTCACGGCAGATGAGGCACGAGACCTGATCCAACGCTATCTCTCTGCCAATCCCGATCCAACCAACAATAATGTCATTGGTTATAACAACAAACGTTGCTGGCCTCGGGACTGCCGTATGAGGTTGATCAAACACGACGTGAATTTGGGCCGTGCCGTCTTCTGGAATATCAAACAACGCTTACCGCGGTCATTGACAACTATTGAGTGGGAAGACACCTTCGTCAGCGTTTACTCCCAGAACAACCCTCAATTGCTCTTTTCTATGTGCGGTTTCGAAATTCGTATCCTTCCAAAGATTAGGACTATGTCCGGAGAGCAATTTTCACTGAAAGATGCCGTCTGGAATCTCACGAACGAGCAGACAAAGGAGAGAACTGCGCAGGCATTCCTGAGAGTTTCTGATGAAGGTAATTCAATTCTATCACTCCTTCTCGAATTTCGGCTGAATGATATGCAGGTGTTCAACAATTCAACAATCGTATCAGACAGGTGCTGATGAGTTCTGGATCCACGACGTTCTCCAAGATCGTCAACAAATGGAATACCGCTCTCATCGGCCTTATGACCTACTATCGCGAAGCTGTCATCCACACCAATGAACTTCTTGATTCACTGGTTAAGGCGGAAAACAAAATTCAAACTCGCGTTAAAATTGGTCTGAATAGCAAAATGCCTTCTCGTTTCCCTCCTGTGGTGTTCTATACTCCGAAGGTAATTTTAAATAAATAAATAAGTGATAGACTTCATCTAATTAAACATTCTAGGAATTGGGAGGTCTTGGAATGTTGTCCATGGGTCACGTTTTGATTCCTCAAAGTGATCTTCGATGGTCGAAACAAACTGATGTTGCTGGTCAGTAATTCAGCTTTATTCACCACAACCCTACCTTGCTAATTAGGGGACGATGACTAGTCACTCATTTCCGTGCGGGTATGACTCATGAGGAGGATCAACTCATTCCCAACCTTTATCGTTACCTCCAACCTTGGGAAGCCGAGTTCCTGGATTCGGCTCGTGTTTGGTCCGAGTACTCAATGAAGAGGAAGGAAGCCAATGCCCAAAATCGACGCCTCACCCTTGAGGATCTTGAAGACAGTTGGGACCGCGGTATTCCTCGAATTAATACCTTATTCCAGAAGGATCGACACACGTAAGTACCCTACAATTTTGATTGTTTGCCCTTACAACGCTGATCTGCTATAGTCTGGCTTATGACCGAGGATGGCGCGTCCGCACTGACTGGAAGCAATATCAACTCTTGAAACAGTAAGTACAATATGGCAGTTTGTTGATCTTGCCCCATCTGACAAACAAAATTAGCAATCCATTCTGGTGGACATCCCAGCGTCATGATGGGAAGTTGTGGCAATTGAACAACTACCGAGTGGATGTCATTGCTGCTTTGGGTGGTGTTGAGAGTATCTTGGAGCATACCCTGTTCAAGGGTACTTATTTCCCTACCTGGGAAGGTATGTTCTCTCTGAATTTCTTGTCAAACATAGCTAATTCATTGCGCCAGGCCTTTTCTGGGAGAAAGCCTCAGGCTTTGAGGAATCTATGCGATACAAGAAGTTGACAAATGCTCAACGTTCAGGTCTCAATCAAATCCCCAATCGTCGCTTTACGCTTTGGTGGAGTCCAACCATCAATCGCGCCAATGTTTACGTTGGTTTCCAAGTACAACTTGATTTGACTGGTATCTTTATGTATGCCATATTCTTTCCTTCCTCAAGTGGCTGCGTTCAACTATTATTTCCATAGGCACGGTAAAATTCCCACCTTGAAGATCAGTTTGATTCAAATCTTCCGAGCCCATTTGTGGCAGAAAAGTAAGTTTCAATTTTATAACTGCTCCATTGCAGCTCATAAATTATATTTTTCTAGTTCACGAAAGCGTTGTCATGGATTTGGTAAGTTCTCCCTACCCTTCCTGACCAACCTAATCTCCTAATGTCCTTGTCATTTTAGTGTCAAGTCTTCGATCAAGAGTTGGAGCCCTTACAAATCGAAACCGTGCAGAAAGAAACCATTCATCCTCGTAAGAGTTACAAAATGAATTCTTCTTGTGCAGACATTCTCCTCTTCTCGGCCTACAAGGTAGGTAAAACCCAATTGTTTGTAGCTTTTGTTGATTTACCTTGCTTTTTTAGTGGAATATCTCGCGACCGTCGCTTGTGACTGATGTAAGACCCCAACCCTACTGATTCTAGAACCCATCCCTAACTGTTTTTATAATCAGGTGAAAGATGTTCTGGACGGAACTACCAGCAACAAGTACTGGATCGATGTTCAGCTAAGATGGGGTGATTTTGATACACACGACATTGAGCGTTATACCCGCGCAAAGTTCCTGGACTATGTGAGTTTGTCTATTATCTATCGAACAAAACTCAATGTGCACCAGGTCTCTGATTCGATGAGTATCTATCCCTCACCGACGGGTGTGATGATTGGCATGGATCTGGCCTTCAATTTGTGGTCGGCATACGGCAATTGGTTCCCTGGAATGAAACCTCTCATCCAACAGGCAATGGCAAAAATCATGAAGGCGAATCCTGCTTGCCATGTGCTACGGGAACGTATTCGTAAGGGCTTGCAATTATACTC
>Ga0307513_10011427_pt1 | contig 11037 bp, 13 predicted proteins | sample 15_EM_MG_FD_202174 | JGI IMG/M metagenome (GOLD analysis project Ga0307513, IMG submission 202174) | Populus trichocarpa ectomycorrhiza microbial communities from riparian zone in the Pacific Northwest, United States - 15_EM | ecosystem: Host-associated > Plants > Roots > Unclassified | place... | reverse complement strand
CTTCCCCCCCCCCGCCCCCACCCCCCCCCCCCCCACCCCCCCCCCCCCCTCCTCCCCCCCCCCCCCCGGGGGGGCCCGGGGGGGGGGCCCCCGCAAGGCGGGTAGGATTCGTATACAGGAATGAATAGGTAAATTCTTGGTATTCCACCGTTTCAACATCTACTTTCCATACCACTCTCATTACCCTTTTATTTTTTTCCCATTCACCAACGTATTATCTGATTCCGAGCTTCATTTTGGCCTTTCTTTTTTCTAATAACACTTGTCGTCTCGATTTTCTATAGAAAAGGATATTATTACACAATGAGTGTATGGTGTGATACCGGTAGTGGCTATTCTGGTTCACACGACTGGAGACCTGTTTCCATTCAGGTTAAAAATGGCAGTCCTGCTCTTGACACGAAGGCTTCAAGCTACCAAGGTTATCAGGATAGCCGTCACAGACCAGCGCTTCGATCACCCAAAAAAAGACTTCGACCCAAAACCCCAACCCCTCCAGCAACACCGAAGTTTAACATAACCACCCTCGAGCATGTCCATCATGCCAACAACAGCTCCTCGAAAGGCACTGCACCTGTTACAACCCCGAACATGCATCAAGAGCTTCTTTTTCTGAAGACTCCGTCCACTGATCTTATGAAAATTGCTCCCTGTCCAGAGGTTCTTGAGTGGAGGCAGTTGTTGCAGCTTCGGGGCCAACATGAGGGAACCTACAGAGTCAGAAACATTACAAACCACGTTATAGCAAACTGGGTTGATCAACACTCCAAAGTTCTGGAGAGCGATAACCTACGCTATGAGTACAATTATCTCAGCCAAAGCTTTCATATCCAATGCATGGCACTCCCGACCCACGAATCCCTTCACATTTATTTTGCCAATGAGGTTGGAGCCTCCCTGATCGAAAGGTTTGGTAAAAGGCAGGTTAGGAATATGGTTGTTATTAGTGGTTCTGGGACAAGTATGAGGTGTCATATATCTTTCTTTAATTGAATTTGACTAACATTTTGTAGCCTTTTCAGGTTTTGCAGGAGACGGTTTTGGCACATCCACAAAGATTCCCGATTCTTATGTTCAGCTCCCAGGGGGAAGATTTCCGACAATTGTATGCGAGGCAGGTTGGGCAGAGTCATATGAAGACCTGATGCAGGATGCTCGCCTATGGCTCCTACATACAAATGGAGAGACCAAGATCGTAATCGTCCTTTCGTTTACGGAAGTAAACTCCAAAAAAGATGCTGCATCTGCCACCTCTCATCAAGAACTCACTATTCCTACAACAGCCAGCAACGATGAAGCGAACCCTCCGCGTCTCCAGACTACAGGCAACGATGAAGCGAACCCTCTCCAGACCACAGGCAACCAGGAAGTGACAGTTCCTACAATCACGGGATATAAAGCGACTGTTCACCCAATGGGCGGCGATCAGAGTGAGAGAAATCTGGTTCCCCAGACCACCCTGGATGAGAGTGAGAGAAATCTGGCTCCCCGAACCGCCGGCGATCACAGTGAGACAAATCTCGTTCCCCCGACCACCCCGGATGAGAGTGCGAGCAATTTGGCTCCCCCAACCACCGGCGATCACAGTGAGACAAATCTTATAGAGAGTATTGACGAAGAAACGGACCTCCATGATTTAGCGGAACAGCTTTTGATCTTAAATGAACACGGGAAGCTCCGACAGCCGCTACTCGGAAATGTTCATGCGAGGCTACATATCTTCAAGGCATCCGATGCAGGTGATGATATTGTGCAGTCTTTTTCGGCAAACTTGTTACCACCAGAACCAGAGGGTAGTACAGCACCCACGGAGTTTGAAATCACCCTTCTAGATATGTTAGGAAACCAGGTCCCTAAAAAACATGATCCCGCGGATAAGATTACCTTTGTGTTAGAGGATCTAAAGGAGGTCATCGAAAGTTCCATTCCTCGAACAGCCCGCCTCCGGGCCACCCATCGTGCAATCAAGCTCTTGAAGGAGAATGTTGGGTTGGATGAGGCGCCCACATTTGCCCAAAGAAAACGTCAACGGTTGGATCCCATTGGGATATGGAAATAGCTGCTCCCCACTTCTGTTCTCCTGTAATGCACATCTGTTTTTTTCACAGCAATAAACGTTATCAGACTCTTGTAAAACTCTTCCACTGTTCTCCACAACTGGCTGAAGTATCTCTAGCAGGATTTACCTCGATAGGCAGTCTAAGGGTTTAATGGACAAGAACCTAAGTCGCAGAAGTTCGGCCCTCTACCAGAGGCCTGTTTACTGCGGCTTGTTAGCACGAGTTGACTTCTCTCGCCGGAGAATAATTCCTTCTCACCCGATAGATATCTGACTGCCACCCTCCATAACACAACAGAGCTTCCTTATCACTTTCACCTTCACCTCGGTATGGGGAGATCGAATCGTCAAGAAACCTGAAGCAAAGGTTGTCGGAGTGATTATAACTAAATTTAACAGACGGGTAGGGTAGGAGCCATTAAGACGAGGGGTGCTGCGGAGAATCTTTGTTTATGTTCAGCAGGGAGCAGCTTGGGGTCTTTGTTCTTTCCGAGCCAATGGTGGCGACTTATATATATGCGAACTAAACTATACAGAAAACTCCTCTTCCTCGACACCCGCCCACTGTCTCTTCCGCCTTTCAAAAACCTTTCTCTTCCTCCCAGGCAACTCTTTCGAACTTCTCCTAAAATATTTCCCATAACCCTAATGTCTGGTTTCTCCCTCTGATACAAAATTCTTTGTCTTCGGCGATCTCTGACAATTCCGACCAGTATTAGTTCCAACCTTAGCAAACCTTAATTACTAACCTCCGATATTCCCCTAGTGCCAATTCCGGAAACCCTCTCGGCGTTCCTACTTCACTTGGCTCCAGAGGTCCATACGCACATTTGCGCTTTCCACCTCAAACTTCTCTGGCCTCAATCGATCCTCAAAAAAAGATTTCTCCCCATCTACAGCTTTCGGACAAGCAGGTCTGCACCTCCTACTGTACAGCCGAAAAATACCACCTCCTAAGTGCGATGCGCCTTCTCCTTGCGCAAGACTACACCACCAACGCCGACTGACGGGCCAGAACGAGTAGGTTATTCTCCTGCTCCTACCAAAACCGAATTCGACCCCAAGTGCCGAGACGGGGTATCTGGTTGAAGATGGAGATATCTTCATATTGCCGTCTAGGAATATAGTATCCTGATCGCTACCCCCACTGGAGGTGATGTTTGTCGGAAGGGTCATTCCACCGGCTGGGGATCGGGTGTGTATGGAGATGCGGGTGGAGACCGAATATCTGGAGTGTGTTGAGGACCCCAGGATCCGCGGGGCAAGGTTATCGGCGATGTGATTATGCTGGGGGCGGTGGGGTAGGAGCGGATTTTGGCGGTGAGGGGGATTGATATCCTCAGCCATCCTCTTCCTAAGAGGTTCCCCTGCAGTCGGTACCGCCATCGACACTGGGGTTTGCGGCAGCGCACACACTAAAAAATGAACTGGTGGCCGCCCTATCCAAAGTGGCCTTCTCCTCCTGTGTCTCACGGAGCACGAAACTCGAGGTGCTAGAATCCATGCTCGACTCCTATCTAATGACAACTCACATCACCACCACCATCCTCTCCGGCATCTCGATGCTCTCGTTCACTCACTCCTTGATTTTGCACAAGATGACAGCTACTGGAGTTCTGCGCGCCCCTCAACCTCTACTCCGAGCTGACAGGCTTGCTGCAGGACATATTCGGAACACTAGGCACGGACCCGGACCCGGACCCGAAGGATATCATGACGCTATTGGCTGCGGGCTGGACGTTGGTGTGCGTATTCGACAGTTAAATACTAACCTGAATTACTCTTCCGGCATTGTTGAGGTTCTTATGGAGAGGCTGAGGGAGAGATTTTTGCTCCTACTCGAGGGGATGCTCATCATCTTGATAACCATTGAGGTTGGCTTTGAGGTGCGTAGGCTGTTGGCTGAAGGGCGGAGGAGCGATGTTGGGGCTAGGGGGTATAGGGAGTGGGAAGATATGAGGGATAGGGAGGTGGAGATGGAGGGGTAGTCGTTGGACCGCATGGTATATGATGGGGAGAGGGCGAATGGAGTGCGGAGCGAAGGGATAGGGGGCGTTATCTGTTTTTTGCTACTTTGCAAAAAAGTGTAGTAACAGGTAATTTCTTTTTAGATTTGTGTAATGGTTTGTTGTATGATATGACCGTAATTTTCTCTCCGAGTTGGAAGGGATAAAATGGCTTATTAATTTTGCGGGAGAGAGGGAGGGCTGTCATGAGCAATCACTCGCACGGTTGTATACTACTGCTACTACTCCCCCGCTACTCTAATTGTCATTCCTTACCCATTCCATCCACACCATCCACTATAGGGGCCATCCCCAGAGACTATATTAATTCTACCAGCATTCACACAACATTGAACGGGTATGTCTTATTTGAAGAAAAACATCAGTGAGTATTTTGTCCAAGACAAATCTCTGCCACTCATCACCCTTCCAAGGATCTAGTCAATAAGATCCAGCGAATACAGGAATGCAGGAGGGGGGGGGGAGGTATCGTGTGCTCGTGTTCTCCCCCTTACTATATAGCACACCATCATAAAATGGGGTAAGTACCTACATGCTGAACTAACCTCTACAATCTGACCAACAAGACTTGACTGAATTTTTTCTTCCTTGTATCCAGCATCATGCCCAGGTAGTTACTTCTATAGCTGCAGTTATAGAGAGGGTAGGTGGTCAAGAGAAGGGGGGAACTCAAACGGCGATAGAAGCTTCCGGATCTGAGCAAATTCTTTCGGCAGGTTCAAAGATTTCGGCTGATAACGCACCAATGGACACCGTAGCCCCGCGACATCCCCCACCGCTACAGGAAGTTACCGAAAACGAAAGCGATAATGCCCTCCTCGACGCGGCCAAGTTGCTCTCATGAGGAATGCAACATGCAGAAATTGGCTAGTGCTGGGTAGGGCTCTGAGAGAGCTCTGAGAGCTTTGAGGACTGGTAAATGGAGCCCGGGCATGGTTGCGCTAGCGGTTTTCTGAATAAATCTTTGGACTCTCCGGGCTAGGATACTGAGATCGAGCTTGAATCCTGCAACGAAACTGATGGCGGAGTGCCTGAGCATAGGTTTGCCGCTCGGATAAGTGCAATCCGGCAACAGCCAGTGGTGGTGGTGGTGGTGGCGGCGGGCTTGGAGATAGTTCACACCCCCGCAGCAGAACAAGGTCCACCAATACTGGGACGACTTGCAAGGCGAGGTTTAACTACGTTTTTGATTGCGCAGCAACACTGCATAAGACTAATTCTGAGGCTAAGGGGGCTACTTTGACACTGGTGGAGAATAAGGATAGCTACATAAGAAATGAAGTGCTGAGAAGGAGTTCTTCGCGGGGAAGCTCTGCGATGACATAGTGGTTGATCCAGTCGTCCTATCAAACTTTGAGTTTTTTTCTCATCCATGTTTTGTGGTTTCAAGATGTTTTTCAGATATCGGTATCAAATCAAACGGAATGGCTGGAAGGATCTTGGGAGCCTCGGGGGAAGGAGATCTCGGGAGGCGCAAGCCTTCCTAATCGAGAACCGACTCATATGGGAGGCATTTGAAGATGTAGCTTTTGACCCACTAGTGGAATGAGTTTTATTGTCCGGTTAGCTTGTTGAGGGCACATGAGACGACTATGATGGAAGAGTTTAAACACCTAGGCGAGATTAGTGTTGGAGGGGCTAAGTAGGATATCATTGAGAAAGTGGCTCCGCCTAATGTCGTTGCTATGAATATTGAGGAAGAGGTGCAATCACGGGTCACAGCCATGACTCTAGCGGTGCCGTAGGCGTCGTCTAACAAGGTGTACAGTACGCTTTCAATGAAGCACCGGTGCGGGACATTAGGATCTAATAATATCACGACGGATCGGCGATTTCTAGGCCGCTATTGATGTTGGAGGTTGATACTTTGTTTCTGACAACTTGCGAAGTCATGGTATGCCCTCTGCAAGCATTCCACTCCAACCTTTACAGTGACGGAGCGTCCACTGACATTTCCGCTGGGATAGTGCCTTCCTCCGCAGGAATAATGGGCGCCATCGGTCCTACAGCGCAATCCCCAATCCCGCGGACAACAGTGCTAGCAAGGAACTAGCACCGGCGACTCCTTCCAATGCTACAGACAAAGAGAGGGAGACGACATCTAATACTACCTCTGCCAGTGTTAAAGCACACGACACCACCTTCAGAGTGCCCGAATACCACCATACCCGTTCCCTTCCACTCCCTCTCCCTCCTACACTCTCTGGATCCCAAGTAACGCCCCTCATTCCAACTCCCACCCTCCCCCCGCGTCGTCAACAACCTGAGGAAGCTGCTTGAAATCTTTATAGAAGCACGGAAGCCGGCTAGAAGCAAACGCATCCCTCTCGTGATAACACATAGAAGAGCAATCCAGCATACTCCGCGATGTGTTCGTCATAGCTGAAAGGCGCCAAATGGAGATGAAGGCGCGATCCATTGGGAAGTTAAATTCCACAGCTCTAGCGGAAATGGACGGTTACGTTTGCCCCCCTTCCCATCTCCAGATTCCTGGGTGTACTAACGCTCTGAAGAGGGAACAATGCGACCAACTCTGGCCACTGACTGCGACAGCACTCGAATCACAAAGCACGCATACAGGCCAACAAGTACAGCCCGTGACGGCACAGATAACCTTACTCATCGATGAACTCCTCTTCCAGCGACGCATCTACCAACTACAATCTCTCCTGCTAATACTGATAATCACAGCTATGGCGGTCAGCGTCGCTATATTATCCTGTAATCGGGGATCTACTTCTTCGAACTCATTCTCTCCAGGAGGAGTCAGAGGAGGCCGAGGGTTCCTAACAAGACCCTACGCTCTACCACCCAGGACGACGATGTCTCAATTACTACCCAGCATGGATTCACTAACTCCTCCACCCTCAATTGGTATTTTTCTTTCTTCTCCTATTTATCAAAACATCCCCAGAATAAATTATGGCCGATAAGGTCCACTCTGCGAGCACTACCGCTCCTGTCAACATTGCCGCCGATAAGTGTGTTTTAACCTTCCATCCCCCGACTCAGCTCCATCAAACCCCAGCCAGCTCTTCTTCTCCCACACCCCTTCCTCCTATCACCCCAAAATCGAACCTATCTAACATCTCCCTGAATAGATACTATAGCAAGCGCAACACCAAGCCCAATCCTCCCAATAACGCCTCTCTCGCTAGAGCAGACCCCAGGAGGCACACAACTGCGGCCCATAGCAGCACCTTCACGGACAACTCCCTCTGGCTAAATGGTGAAGCTTAGGACGTCTCGGGAGCCCGGCAAACAGCATGCTTCCCCGAACTCAAAATTCTAAGAAAGAACCTCGAGGACCCCAATCTATTCCTGCCCAATTTAAGCGAGCACTGTGTTTACTCCGTCTCCGAGGACAACTTCCCTAGGCGGCAGGACTTGCGTTCACCCATGCTGGCTTCGCAGCCTTAGTTCGGTATATTGCAGTTTTGTATGAGCTCACTGAGTGACTGACGGAGATGTCCAAAGTCACAAGACAGGGGTCTAGGTCGGGTTGCTGATCGCTGTTCGGTGGATATGTTGGGCGAGAGATGAGACAAGCGGTGGATAGGAACGATTCGCACTCGTCGGACATTGCCCCGGCATCTCACTGTCCTGATATGAAAGCCGTGATTCCTCTCGTAGCTACTGCAAAGAAGGTGGTTTGTTCTATAGTTAGTATGCAAGCTACAGTTTTACCCCAAACAATTGAACTCTATGCTCTATCGTTAGAGTTACCTCCTATAGTAAGGTTTGGTGTTTTTCTGCCTCCATGTTTCTTAGCAGGTCGTTTTTTGCCACCATTTTCCTCCCTCTGCGAAGGGAGGGAATTTTAAATTCTTCGAGATTCTACGGTATTAACTAGCGAGTGATAATTTATGAGGTGAATGGCAATAGGAAAACTTTGAGAACCAGTCTAAAAAAAAGGTGTTCAATACCGTATAAATAAACAGGAGTAGTTATACGACAGAGGTCAGTTAAGTTAACAAACAACGAAACCAGCAAACCACCAAATGTAACTCCTGTGCCATTTCAATACCATTCCCCAGTGCTCATTACGACATCCTCTGATTACATAATCAAACCCCCTAACAGCCTTATGGCAAGGAGCCCGTCTCCCATCCCCATTCATATTCTTCATAAGAATCGCCGCACAGCTAGTCGGAAAGGATGATTTTTGGAGTAGCGTAACCGAATCTGATCATATTCCGCTCTATGAAGTGATTCAGCAGTGAAATTGGTTGGGCCTCTGTGACCCATAACCACAAAGAAATAGCGACGACGACGACGGAGAGGGTGGGGATGGTGGAAAGGACAATGTAAACGAGATGGATCGCGGCAGCGATTCTGAAGTGAATGAGTGGGAAATGGGGCACGTTTATAGTGATGATTACAGCGACCTCGACAGCGAAGGGGCATCCATGCAAGTATCAAGGGGCGGGGGCGGGAAGTTCTCATATAGGTTCAGGGAATAGGGAATAGGGAATAGGGATCGGGGAGCCTACCGCGCCATGCGTCTCCATCTACTTACAAATTGGAGGGTTGAGGGAAAGTGAGATGAATGGTTCCTTTCAGTCCTGCTTTCCTTTCTTTTTTCTCTTTTGACATACCATATGAGTTATGTTTGGTATATTAGTGCGGTTCTATGGTGCATATGCTAGACTGTAGTGCGAATTAAATTATAGGCCTTGTTAGCGCATGGGTAGTCCGCGAACGCTAGGATTTATTCTGAGCATGAGCTAAAGTGGCAAATATCCAATAGAAACGGTAAATAGATAGTTCAACCAATAGTAAATCAGAAAGCGTTCGAGGAATTCTTCACACACTCCTTAGTGCATGCTCTATTCCCAATATCGTCGTTAGTTTTGTCAGCCATTGTGTTCACGAACTAGCCCTGGTATCCGAGTGCAATGGTTCACAAGCAAAATTGTCAACACAGCCAATTCACATGCAGCATATTGGAGAGAAGTTATTTTAGGTGGTGCCAGGTATAGCAAAACCTTCAGATTCTAAACCTTTACCATAAACCCTACTACCGAATGCTACCATCGTGAAACAGAACACAAAAAGAATAAAAAGCGAAAAACCCCAGCTCCACAGCCACCTGAACCATCATCCTTTAATCCCAACTGTGGCGAAGTTTTTTGATGGCTTTCGAGTCTTCAAGATATCCGCACGGTATTTAGAAGGATTTCTCCTGTGAAGCAGACGCTTCTGCGGTACCAGTCGTGGTGCGGTACTTGGCGTGGAACTCCTTCTGCGCAGTTTGTATTGCGTAAAGCTCGCGATCACGTTTGCGGTATCCCTCGGCAATATGCATTTGTTTCGTGGAGTTCATTGCGAACCAGCTACTGATAGAACCTGCCACGACGAGCACAAGTGTCTGCCTAGTCGTGGGACTGGTGTCTGACAAATAATCCCGACCAGCAGTTAGTAACAGGTGCGATTTCCAGAAAGTAGGATTTATGGAACAAACAGATCGCGCGTAGCATTGTGAATCTAGTGTATCGTGAGGAGAGTATGATGAAAAGTGGTGATGAAGACAGGGTGATGAGGCGGGGGTGGGGGTTGTTTGTGGTTCGGATATTTGGAAGGTATGGGGGGGAAAAGCCACCTTTAAGCACCCAACTCTCTGTGCTCGGTTACCCGGTTATTACATGCCCTCTCTCATGAGATGAGCAGTGGAGGGATGGTGGAGTGACGATGCAACCCTGTTCTCAGCTGAACAGAAATACCGGTACTATAGATACAGTAGATTAATTTACGGGTATGGCTTCAGAGCAGATCTTGAACAGAATTTTGGACAATAGAAGTGGCATCCATAACCCCAATTCGCGCTGGTCTGATATGTACTAAACAAAGGGAACGGAGAAGCACAGTTCAACATGAGGTTGCTATATGTAAATCTATAGTACCACAATTATCACCAACAAAATAGCCCGCCGAAGTTGATGTGACAAATTTTGGGCCCGAGTCCCATGATTGGGCTGTGGTCAGTTAGGTGAAAGGCCTTACCCACAAGCCTGGGATTGCATAACTCGAAATACCGAATTGACTGGTGAGGACCGCCTGGCTCTAGCACTTTCAATTAAGATTTTTATCTTAGGTTTGTCTCGGAATCGCAATAAAGCGCTATAGGCCAACTCTTTATAGACAGGACTAGTCTCTTCAGGGCTCTAGCCTTCACCCAATTGTGAGTTCCACCTCAGCCGGATATTTCAATGTTCTACTGTAAGACCGGGCGGCCCTCAGTGACTCCTCACCAGTTAATACCCTCACTAGTTAATGTGGTAATTTGATAGCTACTTACTTATCTGGAGTGATTGTGTGCCTGGCTGTGAATTTTACTGTTCCAGATCGCCCAGTGGATCGGAATCCGGTTTCGTGGTGTAGTTGGTTTTACACCAATCTAACACACTGGTGGTTCCCGGTTCGAGCCCGGGCGAAATCATGTTTTTCTTTTACTCACATAATATTTTTTCCATTCTCACATCTTATCCTGCACTATATCCAATCAGTTGTTGTTTCCTTGAGATGATTAGGCAACTATTTAACCAGGTCACCCTACATCTAGACCATACCCAAGTCGAAACAGTGTGTCAATTTTCTAAGTATTCGGAAAACTGTAGCACCAAAATTAGAGTATCTCCTCTAGCGGTGACACCCCGGGCCCACTTACTCCCAAATGTCACACCAAATTATGACATAAAGATTTGGTAGTCCCCTAGACTACTCTAGAAACTAGCAAACATACATAAGATCCACCGCCCCTTTCCCCATCCAGCCACACAGTCCACCGACCACCATTTTGGTATGACGTCCTCACTTTCTAAGTGGCCTTCTTCCCCTGAACCGCCTCTCTTTCCCCCTTCCTCCAAGCTCTCTTAATACTATCATCCACACCTAAGTTCTTGCTCAAATTCACACCATTCCAGATACCAAGCAACTCCTGAATGGCCCAAT
>Ga0307513_10011426_pt1 | contig 11038 bp, 12 predicted proteins | sample 15_EM_MG_FD_202174 | JGI IMG/M metagenome (GOLD analysis project Ga0307513, IMG submission 202174) | Populus trichocarpa ectomycorrhiza microbial communities from riparian zone in the Pacific Northwest, United States - 15_EM | ecosystem: Host-associated > Plants > Roots > Unclassified | place... | reverse complement strand
ACATCAAACCAGGTATTAGACTAAATCAACTTAAAGTTTTTCATATCTTCTACTTGTATTTGTTTGGCATAACTTCTAGTTTTCTTTCCCCAGTTCTCCAATCAATTGGTCCTTGACTGATTCCAACAATGCTCAAGCTTGCTGGTTGCATCAAACTTTACCATTTACCTCTTGCACTTTCCCTCTCTTTCAAGTTTCATGTTGAGCAGGAGGAGTATTACCCTACTTCTTTACCATGATGAAACCCCTCGGTTTAGGATACCAGAAAATTGACATGTGCCCTAACTTCTGTGTCGTACGTCACCCGCGCGGTGTCGGTTGGTGATTTTTTCTTTCTCGTTTCTTTGATTCGTTCGTTCGTTGGGAGTCGCCACCTAGTATTTAATTGAGGGCTACTAGGAAACCCGGGTGCACTGGTCTTGTCAAAGATTCATGGGTAAGGGATTGGTTGTGGTTAGGGAAGGTATTAGCACCCCTAACGCACCCTATCTGAGGTAAGCTGCTTCGTGGCTTTGATGTGTTAAAGAAGTTTTAAAAATTTTGTTCTTTCATCGGGTATTAGAAATACGACTTACGTGTAAGTTCATAATCCTTTACCGTGAGCAAATCAAAATATTACATTCTTCTTTATTCTTTGCAATTTTATCATAAAAAAACATTCATAAACAAAATACAAACAACACATCCACTTTCACTATACTTTTCTTTTTTTTTTCTTTTTTTTTCTTTTTCTTTTTTTTCTTTTTTTTTTACATCCACACTACAAATTATAAAAATTCAAAACTAAACAAAAATTATATTAAACAATTTAAAATTTACAAAAGAGCCTTTAAAACTCTAGAAATTTGCAGGGAAGGCCTTCTGCAACTGCAAGAACAGTGGCAGCGCATCTCCTCCACGCGCCGCCGCCACTGGCGGTGCGTGGGTTCACGCGCCACCGCCGATGAAGGTGGCAAAACCGGTGGATCGGGAACGTCTTCCTCTTCTCTGTCTCCCTACGCCGGCAGTGACCTGCAGAGACAACAGAACTGCAACAACCAGTTGATTTTAGTTTTTATTTCCTTTGTTTTTTTCAAATCTGCTTTGGTTTTTTTCTTTTTTAGATCTGTCCCGTTTCTCTGCCTCTGCCCTTCTCTGTTTGTTTATCTTCTGCCGATGGCAGATCAGATGGTTGCTGTCGTTCGTGGCTCCAGAAGCTGGTGACTTGTCCGGTTAGGGGGGAGGAGAAATGTCGTCTGCTGCTGAAGAGGGAAGATCTCTCGGCTGCGGGCTGGAAGGTGGCGCTCTCGGTGGCTCAGAGGAGCAGCTGAGAGGGAGAAGGCCTGGCGTGTGTGGTTGGTCTGTGGGTGTTGCTTCTCCGTTGCTGTTGGTAGTCGGCCAAGGAAGAAGAAGGCGTTGTTGACTAGGCCGTTTGCTGTTGAGAAGACCGAAGAAGAAGATGCTGCCGAGGAAAGGGGGCTTCGGTGTTGATGGGTCTGTGGCTGAGGGAGAGGAAGAAGGACAGTGGGTGTTGAGAGGGGGAGGCTTGTGTGCAGTCAAAGGAGCCAAGCTCTTGGCTGGCGAGAAGAAGGGAAAAATCTCATGAGGGGGGGGCGGCGGCGACTTGGAGAAGAGATAGATTTAGGTTTTCTCTTTTCTCTTTTTTTTTCTTTTTTTTACTCTCCAAACTGCCCCCCTCTCCTTTTTCATTTTTTCTCCCCCCTCCCTTGGTGTGTGTTGAAGGCAACTATTTATGGGCAAAATGTTGCTTGGGCCTCAAAATTGGTCCCTCAACTTTTTTTTGTAAAATTTTGATTTTTCTTAATTTTTTTGTATTTTTTTGAAAACGAGCAATATCAACGTCGACTTAAATGAGGAAATTCAATTATTTTAGAAATGACGTGTGAAAAGTCGAACGCGTTCAAAAGACCTTTAAAATTTAAATTTTTTTTTAGACAACGTTGAAAATGCTAAAAACGATGCAAATATATTAAAAACATATTTTTTTGGATTTTCTTTGTTTTTCGCTATTTTTGGATTTTTCAAAAAATTTATCAAATAGGTGGGTCAAAGATTGGGTAACAACATTTTGCATGTTATACTACCTTGAAAATGCTGAGCTGACCGAGTACATGCCATGTGGGCATTCCCGTTACAAACCCAGAACTGGCAGGGGAAAGACTCTCGTTGCATATAAAAAACGTAGATACTTCCTAATTAATCACGCCTAGACTGCAGAGGTTATTCATGTCACCAAGGACTGTTGAGCACATGATATGGCACCAATCACATCATGCGGTTGATGGAGTGATGGTGCATCCTTCTGACGGCGAAGCATGGAAACACTTTAATAGTGTGTATCCTCACTTTTCAGCTGAATCAAGGAACGTGCATCTTGGGTTATGTACAAACGGATTCAACCCATTCGGGTAATTTGCTGCTCCTTATTTTTGTTGGCCGGTCATAATGATCGTTTATAACTTGCCACCGGGGATGTGTATGAGGCTGGAGTTCATGTTTTTATCTATGCTCATACCAAGGTTGTCAATTCCGTTTCGGTAGGTGTTTCGTTTTTTCAATTGGAATGGAATGTTTCAGTTTCGGGGTGTTTCGGCGTGCCGTTTCGGGGTTGTACTGTTCATATATATATATTCAACAAACATAATTCAAATTCAAGATAAATTAACTATAAATTATGCAATACAAACACAATGTCAAACAAATATAATTTCAAAATTTAAAATATTTCTAAATAGTCAAGATTAAATAGATCTTTAACTTAAAGTAATTCAACTTAAACAAAATATCAAAATATTATGAAATTAAAATTTTTTAACACAAATATTTTAAATATAAAACTAGATCAATGTTATCAAGGCTAATGGGATCTAAAGCATCCCTTATTTTGCTCAAATTCCTACAAAGTATAAACTTGAAAAAAACAACATGAATATAAACCATATATATTAGTGATAAATCTAATTTTAAAAAATTAATATCATTATTAATGAAAATAGTAATAATAATTTTAAATATTATTATTAATATCATTGTTATTGAAAATAGTAATGAAAAAGAGCTTTTTTATACTTGGGTGGTTTAATTAATTAAATTGAACCAGGTTCAATTTGATTCAATGGCTTTTCAAGACCGGAACAGAACATGTGGAATGAAACCGGAACATTCCGGATGAAATTTAGCTGAAAAATCCGGAACGGACCGAGATTTAAAATGAGATGAAAATTGTTCCGTTTTGTTCCGTTTTTTGAATTGGTATGAAATGTTTCGGCCATTCCGGACGAAACGGAACAGAATTGACAACCTTGGTTCATACCAGGTTCGTGCAATCCGGGGCGGAATATAGATGTTTGTCTTCGATCGTTGATTGATGAGTTGACGCAGTTGTAGTTCTCTGGAGCTTTGACTTTTGATATATCGAGGAAACAGAATTTTGACGTCATGCACATTGAAAAGATTGTGTTTGAGAACATTTTCAACACCGTCATAGATGTGAAGGGGAAGATAAAGGATAACATCAATGCTAAATTGGATTTAGCGTTATTCTGTAACCGTAAAAATATGGAGTTGGTTTGTGATGAATCACGAGTCGCAAAACCAAGAGCAAGCTTCGTGTTAGAGAAAAACGCACAACTACTAGTATACAAATGGCTTAAGAGTCTGCGTTTTCCTGATGGACATGCCTCGAACATATCAAGGCTAGTTAATATGGAGGAATGCAGATTATATGGAATGAAGAGTCATGACTGCCACATGTTTATGCAAACACTCATTCCATTAGCTTTTCATGATTTGTTGCCAAAGGGGATATGAGATGCATTCACGGAGATCAATCATGAGATATATGCTCCAGCAAGTTAAATGTTGATCACATTGACAGGCTTGAAATGAATATCGTCGAGACAATATGCAAACTTGAGATGATATTCCCTCCATCATTTTTTGACTCAATGGAGCATCTACCAATACATTTACCATATGAAGTAAAAGTTAGAGGACCGGTACAATATAGATGGATGTATCCATTCGAGAGGTTAGATATTACAGTTGCAATGTAATTCATAATTAAAAGTTTTTTCATTTTTTTTTTTAATTAATAATTTTTGTTTAATTCTATATATGCACGTACTTGTTCAATTTTAAAAAAAGGTTAAGAACAAGGCGCATGTTGAGGCTTTAATATGTGAGGCCTATATTATTGAGGAGATCTCAACATTTATCTCGTACTATTTCGAATCTCATTTGAGAACAAGAATTAACCGTGTTCCACGGCATGATGATGGTGGTGAAGTGCCTTCAAGTGGGAACTTGTCAATATTCTCCAATCCTAGACGACCCACACCTAAAAATGTTGTAAGGGAAGATATTTGTCTGAAATAGAGTTCAGACAAGTGCAAAATTATGTTCTATTTAATTGTGATGAGGTGAGATCTTTTATTAAGTAAATAGATGTACTACTTAAACTTTGTCAAGAGTGTACTATTTATATATTGTGATATCATAAACTCATATAATTTAGAACAACCTTGCAGGCAACATCAATGATATTTATTGTCCAATAACTCACAACTGACCAAATCCCAAATCTTTCAATTACAAGATGAACAATTTGCCACGTGGTTTAGAACACATGTAAGTCTTATCACAAACTCATTATCTCTTGCAAGGTAATTGTACGTCAATATTAAAAAATGTTCGTTTATTAATTATTATTGTATTTGATATACAAGGTTTATCAAATGGGAGGTAGTGTTATTTCATTGTCTTTACTAAGACTAGGCCCTGAAAGAAAAGTCAAGTGCTATAACGGGTATTTTGTCAATGGATATGTGTTTCATACTGAAGAATACGGGCATGGAAGAAAGATATACAACAACGGTGTTTGTATTAAGGGATCAACTTTTAGTGAGTTTGAAGTTGACTACTACGGTCGTCGAATTGCAATTCATAATGAGCAGAATAGAGTGGCAGAATAGAGTGTTTTTATTCAAATGCTATTGGTATGACACAACTGACAGAGGAATCAGAGTAGATCCTCACTATGGTCTCGTTGAAATCAACTGAAAAGCTAGACTCCACAACGTAAATGATGTCTTTGTTTTCGCAAAGCAATACCAACAAGTTTATTACACATACACCCTGTCGCACCCTTGCGGCGGAGCGCGGTGTCGCGGCGACCCTCGATTGATTTTGGGGTTTTTTTGTGAATAAGGGAGTCGCCACCTAGTATTATGGTCACTAGGAACCCTAACTGGTCTTTCAGAGATTCTAAGGCAAGAGACTGGTTGCGTAAAGGGAAGATATTAGCACCTCTAGTACGCCCTACCTAAGGTAAGCTGCTTGGTGTTTGGTTTGCCTTATAATTGCTATGGTGTTGGTGTTTTCTAATCCCATAAGTTTTCCTAGGTTTGATTCAAACTAAATTTATTAAGATATAAATCCAAGGAGATTCCATGTGCTTTAAAAGCTAATTTTTCCCTTAGTATTTCAAGAGTTTGTGACTCGTAAATCGCAAGGAGGAGGGACAAAAATTTAGAAATCTAAGGAAATTCAGAGCGCTTTAAAAGCCTCCTTTTTCCTTAGTGTTTCATACTTTTACGGCTCATAAACCGTGGAGTCAAAAATTGAAATGTCCTCAATTATATTCGAGGCTTCTTTCAAGGATGTGTGAGGACTTATTATTCCTAGAAAAATATTTTGGATATTAACCACTTGGGGTTTTTTTATCCAAACATTAACAGCGAATAATAACAAGTTATTCCCAATAATATTTTGGATATTCATCCCTTTGGGATTTCTTTATCCAAAACATTAACGATGAATAATAGATGAATTCCCCCAAAAAATAAGATTTTTGGAACAACATTGCAGGCAACATCGACGATACTTACTGTCCAATAACTCACAGCTGACCGAATTCCAGATCTTTCAATTACAAGATGAACAATTTGCCACATGGTTTAGAACACATGTAAGTCCTATCACAAACTCATTATCTCTTGCAATGTAATTAATTAATAGTAAGTCAATATTACATAATATCCGTTTATTGACTATTGTTGTATTTAATTTACAAGGTTTGTCAAATGGGAGGTAGTGCTGCTATTTCACTGTCTTTACTAAGACTGGGCCCTGAAAGAAAAGTCAAATGCTATAACGGGTATTTTGTCAATGGATATGTCTTTCATACTGAAGAATATGGGCATGGAAGAAAAACATACAATAGCGGTGTTTGTATTAATGGATCGACTTCTAGTGAGTTTGAAGTTAACTACTACGGTCGATTGGAAGAGGTCATCGAACTGCAATATCATAGCGAGCAGAATAAAGTGTTTTCATTCAAATGCTATTGGTATGACACAACTGACAGAGGAATCAAAGTAGATTTTCACTATGGTCTCGTTGAAATTTAAGATTAATTTAAATGAAATATATCGTTAATTAATTTGTTGTTGCTTATAAATATATTTAACTTGCAACCTTTTTTTTCCTTATAGGCTACGTCTCTTGGACGTGAGCCGAGCCCAATAGAGCTGTTTTTAGAGACGCACGTGCGGAGTCAAGACCGCCAAAAGGGGGTGCAACAGTTCGTGGACAACCGTGCTCAACACTTCATGGTATGTTCGTTCAATCATTTTATTTCGTAAGTTATTATTTTCTTGAATTGAATATGATGATTTTTTAAAAAAATTTCAGGAGACCTATAATAGCCGGTTGAGGGAGAGATATGGGGACGATCCTTCGACCCATCCGGATTTCAATCTGGATTTGTGGATGGAGGTAGGATCGTCTGGTGGACTCGATAAAAATCGGGTCTACGGGCTCTCCAACACTACGGCCGAAAACTTGCGGGCGGCCGGTAATGTCTCAACCGTTGGGAGCTCTCCATCAGTATCGAGCACCCAGTCTGAGGAGTTCATGGCCTTGAAACAACAATATGAACGACTCTCGACGGATTATGATCAGCTCTGTCAAATGGTCATGGACATTAGATCAAGGATGGGTGATGATACATTTGCAGCCCCTTTTTGGCCGTACGGTCCTAGGAACAACCAGCCTCCTCCTCCTCTTCCTCCTTAGCCATTATTCTAGTTTAATTTTGTTTTTGAAACACATTAAATTTTTAATGAATATTTGGATGACTATTATTTAACATTATTTTTATATTTTTAATGTTTAATACAATTTTATTTGGTTAATTAGTTTTTTTTACTATTAATCAATATAATATTTGAAAAAACATTATTTATTCTAAATATTTTTTAAAAATATTTTTAAATAAATACCGATGGCCTTACAGACGAAACAGGTCTGTCGGTATTAGACAGAAAGTTGAAAAAAGTTTATTGCCCATGCCACAATCACTGACGGAATGTATCCGTCGGTGATTTACTGTTGATAATACCGATGGATTATATCCGTCGGTATTTTACAGAGAGTTCTGAAATATTTACTGCCCATGCCATAATCACCGACGGACTGGCCGTCAGTGATTTACCGGTGGAAATACAGACAGAATAAGTCCGTTGGTAAAGTTCTAGCGGGAATTTTTTTTTGACGCGTTTTCCTCATTTGTAAGACCATCGGTGTTTTGTTTTTTGCCGACAGACGCAGCGATGGAAATGGGAATTACCGACGATTACTATTCCGAAAGACGGATTCCGTCGGAAAAATTTTTACCGATAAATTGTGTGTCTTACACCGACGAAATTAATCCGTCGGTAAAACTGTTTAATGGTGTAGTGTTTTCTGAGTGATTCATTAAACTTTTTTTACAATGCTTTCTTTAGTTATCCGAGCTAGCTAGACCATTCAATTATAGTTAACTTACTTGGCTGAACTTTGAGAATGGCTCTTGCTTGCTTAATTTTCCGTTGGTTGAAACTTAGGATCGAGAAGATTAAGTAATCTCTCTCTCAACTACCTCCCCCTTTATGGACTGGCATCAAGAATTTCCTATATCGATCCTTTTCTTTTGTCTACAGCCAGGAATTCTAGCTATTAGATCATTGTATCGATGAAAAATCCTAAAAAGGCGAATACTGTGGCGGCTAGAACTCCAAAACAGCAAAGATTCCTGGAGTATGATATTGATAGATTTTCTTAAAATCAAAGCAAGGAATTATTGGTTGGGTGCTGATCAACTAATGGATCGAATTGGAGATCAATTAATGGATATCGATAGCTTGAGTGTTTGCAGAGTTTGGAATTTGTTCTAACTAACTACAAAATAATAAAGCACGAGGTTTTATAAAGGAAAGCATCAGCATCTCTTTTGATGATATTGTTTGTCACGACCCGATTTCCGGATCCATGATCAGCACATTAGGGGTGTTCAAAAAAACCGATCAACCGAGAAAATCAAAAAAGCCGAAGAAAAATTAACAAAAAAAAACCGAACCGAGATGAAAAACTGATTTTTAAAATCATAAATTTTAACAGGTCCGGTTCGGTTTTGGTTTTAGTTATAAAATCGACAAACCAAACCGGACCAACCAAAAAATCATAAAAACCCGCTGTCAGCTAAGGAGTATAAATAGTTAATTAACCTAACCCTACCTAACATAACCCCCCCTCTCCCCTGCCTTCACAAACTCCCCTTCCCTCATAAAAAGCCGTCGTCTGTGCAAAGACTGCAGTGCAAACCACCTCTCCACCTTAAAAATCGTTCTTCTTTTCCCTTTCAAGTTTTCAACTACAGGCAGTGGTTGTATTTGGGGCTCTTGCATTTGGGTGGCAAGCTATTGAGATGGCTTTCAAACCCTTCCTCGACAAGGCTTGTTCCACCATGGACAAGTCTGATGTTGATCGAGATCCCAATGGTGATGATGATTTTGTTGATCGCAAGGAGAAGGGCTCCCTCTCTGAATCTAATGCTTTTTTCTCTGATGAGAACCCAACAGTTGCTTGATGATGATGGCTATGATTTTTGAATACTAGTTGTTTGGTTAAATTTATATATAAAAAAGGGTTGGGGGTAGAAATCGGAGATCAGTACTCAATGGTGTTAGTTATAGTCTTATGGGGGTTTAGGTGCCAGGGATTTGAATGGGTTTTTGGTTCTACCATGTTGAAGTTCTTAACCTCCTCTTGAAATCAATCGATGAAAAGTTTTAGGGGTTTGCTTTTCTCTTTTTTTTTTCTCTACAGTTTGTTAATTTACAAGCTGATTTAGGAGAGGTCTCCTTCATTGATGGGATGATTAGATTTTCTGGTTTTATAGCAAAAAAAAATGAATTTAACCGAACCGAACCGGTTCAGTTTGAACCGGAATTCGGTTCGGTTTGAATTTTCAAAAATTTGAGTTACTTGGTTCGATTGGTTTTTGTGGTTCAAACCGAACCGAACTGAACCATGAACAAGCCTACATCACATAGGCAAAGTCCCCCTCCAAGGTTCTATACCTATGCGAACTCAAACTCACATACAAACTTATCATCTAAATAACTCAATCAGAGTTATACGCAACAGTAACAACAAAACTAACTTCATAATATAATTTGATTATCTTAATACAAGAGTTAATACAAATTCATATTTATGGAACACTAACTATACATAAAATAAAAGTACAAATTTTAACAAAAAGAGCAGATTCTGAAGGTCCAACAAAAGTGACCCGCTAACAAGTTATAAGCCTGAAAGATAAATAATGAGAGGGTGAGTTCAACAACTCAATGAGTAGATAACGTTCAATACACACACACACACACGAGGTAATACAACAATGAGGAATATGTACACAATTATGGCTCTAGGTTCTTATAGGAAGGTTTCTCAAATAGACCATAAGAAGAATATCAAAAGGTAAAGCTCGTCAAAAAATCAAAATGCAATGTGCATGGGACTCCATACTGTGAGATAATCAGTCCACACAGGTTGGTGACTCCCCTGACCAACTAGGGTTTCAAATACGATGTGTACAAAGACTAAGACTAGCCTATTAGCATGGGTATTCTGACTAGCATCCCATAGGTTCATAATCATAATCAATCAGACATATTCATATCTCAAGGCTCAACTTATGACATCAATCAAATGAGGAGCTATCAATTCAGAAGTCAATTCAAAATATATATTGGTTCATATCAAGAATTCAGATTGAATATATATATTATCAAGAAGCATGATCCAATTCATATTAACAACTCAAATATTTATAATATTTCTCATGCATATGGAAAATATCCACTTACTTGACTCAAAAGCGAATAGAACTCGAAAGTAGATACCGAACGAAATCCTACTAATGTCTGATTAGTACTTAAAAGTGCATTTTTATCAAGGTTTTATATCATCATTTTGCACATGAAGTATCAATAACTCCTTAACTGAAGCATGTTTTATAATAACAAGTCTGATACCATAAGATACCTTTAATTTATGGTAAATGTTCATCTTAAATGCAGGCCTATCACATAAATGAAATGATTGATTGATGAGTTTAAGTACGGAAATTGAAAGGACAAAGAGAGGGCCAAACTTAGAAAAGAGATGCTGGTTCAGTCCAAACTGTAACACTGTTTGGTCATTGGGTCATATCTAGAGCTGTAGATCTTGGATTTAGGTCTGCCTTATATGGATAGAAAGCTAAGACATAGGCCTAAAACTTTCATGGGGAGTCCAAGATTTAAAAATGCCATTTTCAAATCCAAATTATAGCAACAACGGAGAAGTCCGAATCTGTCCTGCAGCCCAGACACTGTTCAGTGTTCAGCCCATATCTAGAGTTTTAGAAGTCCAAATGACCTCAACTTTTTTCTCCTAGAAATCTGAGACAATTTCCTAGAACTTTCATGATTTAAGTTTGTTCAAATTATGACGTTATCAATGACGGTTTTGGCAGACAAGAAGATAAGGATTGTTACTAAGTCAAGATGTGGCCACCCACTCAACAATTAGTCAACAAATCAATAGTTCCGAATTTTGGCCTATAAAAGGAGGCATTTGCCATGTATTTAGGCATCTTAGTTTTCAGATCAAGATCATGCTCTTGCTCTCTCTTTATATTTTGTAATGCTTAAGTTTTGCTTATATTAAT
>Ga0307513_10011425_pt1 | contig 11039 bp, 11 predicted proteins | sample 15_EM_MG_FD_202174 | JGI IMG/M metagenome (GOLD analysis project Ga0307513, IMG submission 202174) | Populus trichocarpa ectomycorrhiza microbial communities from riparian zone in the Pacific Northwest, United States - 15_EM | ecosystem: Host-associated > Plants > Roots > Unclassified | place... | reverse complement strand
CCCGGCGGTGCCGGCCAGGCGCAGCCCCTCGGGGTGGCCGTGGACGACGGTCTTCACCAGGTCCAGCTGCTCCAGGGTGGCGCCGACCGCCCGGTCCCCGGCCAGGCCTTCGGGCAGGTGCAGGGACCAGAACAGCGCGCCGACGTGTCCCTCGCGCAGCCGCGGCACGTCCGTGTCGACGGCGCTCTCGCCGAGCTCCAGGTCGAACCACGGCAGGTGCCGCAGCGCCCACGGCAGCCCGCTGTAGCCGTCGGCGACCGGGTGGGCGGCGAGGATGGCGTGGGCGCGCTCCAGGGGCGCGGTGTCCGGATCGGAGACGGGGGTGTACGGCTCGCCGGGCTCGAAGGGGTCCGGGAGGTCGTCGAGCGCGCCCACCTCGGTGGTGGGGTGCAGTTCGTCCTGGAGGTCTGCCATGGCGGGCTCCGTACGTCGTGAAAGTCCCGGTGGGGGTACGGTCACCGTCGCACGGGGGCCGGAGGCCTTCCTGGTGGGTGGGGCGTTCGGGGGTCCGCCGGTTCAGCGACCCCGGGCCACGTCGATCACCTCGTCCAGCGTCTCCCGGGAACGCCGCAGGTCGGCGATGGTCCGGTCGATGCGCTCGCGCTCCGCGGCGAGGTCGGCGACCAGCTTCGGCGTGGCCGCCTCCGACGGCCCGCCGTCCGCGTCCCGCATACAGGGCAGCAACTGCCCGATACGGCCGCTGTGCAGCCCGGCCGCGAACAGCTCCTGGATCCGGATGACCCGGTCGACGGCCGCCTCCGGGAAGTCCCGGTGCCCACCGGCGGTGCGCTCGGCCGCGAGCAGCCCCTGAGCCTCGTAGTACCGCAACGACCGCTCGCTCACGCCGGTCCGCCGTGCCAGCTCACCGATCCGCATCGCTGCCTCCGCCGGCGAGTGCGGCCAGGGTTTCGGCGATGCCCGGCAGGAGGTCGGCCGGGATGTGGTCGAGGACCCGGCGCCGGGCGCTGGCGAGGTGGGCGGGCTGAGCCGCGTGCATGGCGCGCAGTCCGGCATCGGTGAGGACGGCTTCGCTGCCGCGTGCGTCGAGGCCGTGACGTTCCTTGCGCACCAGGTCGTGGCGGGACAGGCCTTCGATGATGCGCGTGATGCGCGGCGGGGTGACGCCGGAGGCCGCCGCGAGCGCGGACATGCGCATACGGCGGTCGGGTGCCTCGCTCAGCAGCAGCAGGACGGCGAACTCGGTCATGGTCACGCCGGTGCGGGCCATGTCCTGCTCCAGCGTGCGCGGCAGGGAGTGGACGAGACGCCCCAGGCTCTGCCACAGCAGCAGTTCGTCGGCGGTCAGCGGATCGACGGTGGGGGTGGTGTCGGTGGCAGTGGGCTCCATGCGACCACTGTATTTGACTAGTTAAGCAAGTGATGCTGTGATACTTGCTTAACTAATTAAGTACGAGGTGATCACATGTCTCCCCGAGCACCCGCACCGGACGGATTCGAGCACGCCGTCGCCGATGTCGGCGGTGTCCGACTCCACTACGTCGTGGGCGGATCCGGCCCCGCCGTCGTCCTCGTCCACGGCTGGCCGTTCAGCTGGATCGAGTGGCGGGCGCTGCTGCCCCTGCTCGCGGCGCGAGGCTTCACGGTCATCGCGCCCGACCTGCGCGGATCCGGCGACTCACAGATCCCGGCCGGCCACTGGACCAAGCGCGAGGAGGCCGAGGACCTGCACCGCCTGCTGCGGCACCTGGGCCACGACCGGGCCTTCGTGGTCGGTACCGACGTCGGCACGATGACCGCGCACGCCTGGGCCCAGAGCCATCCCGACGACGTGGTCCGGCTGGTGCTCAGCGAGGCGTTCCTGCCGGGCTACGGCCTGGAGGAGTACATGAACCCCGCCACCGGCGGCTCATGGCACTTCGGCTTCCACGCCCAGAGCGGCCTGGCCGCGATGCTCACCGCCGGCAAGGAGGAGCAGTACCTCTCCGGCTTCTGGTCGATGATGACCGGCGGCGGCATCACCGCCGCCGACCGCGCCGACCTGCTGCGCACCCACACCCGCCCCGACGCGATGCGCGGCGGCTTCGAGCACTACGCCACCCTCGTCCAGGACGGACAGGCCGCTCGCGCCGGCGACCGCCTGGCCATGCCCGTCCTCGTCCTGAACGGCGAACACGGCCTGCCCCAGGACGTGTTGCTGGCAGGCGCCCGCGCAGCCGCGACCGACGTGAGTCACGACACCGTCCCCGGCGCCGCGCACACCTTCGCGGCCGACAACCCGGCCTGGACGGCCGACCGGCTCGCCCGCTTCTTCACCACCACCCCCGCCGCCTGAACCCGTTACCCGAACTCGCCACCCGAGCCAGTCACTTGACCCGCCGCCCGACGCGCGGCACGACACAGCACACGGAGCACCTCTCATGCAGATCCTCGTCATCGGCGCCACCGGCTACGCGGGCCGCCGGGTCTCGGCCGCCCTCGCCCGCGCCGGACACACCGTCCTGGGCCTGGCGCGCGACACCTCCGCCCCCGCGGCCCGCGCACTCACCACGGACGAAGTCACCGTCGTAGAGGGCGACTTCACCAAGCCGGACACCTGGCGCGACCACCTCGAAGGCACCGACGCGGTCGTCCACCTGCTGCTGGACATGAGCGACCCCGTCGGCGGCGACCAGCGCCTGTTCGCCGAACTGCTCGCCGCCCAGGAGCGCGACGGCCGCCACCGCCACCTCGTCTTCACCACCGGCATCTCGTCCTACGGCCGCACCGGCCTGCCCCTCATGGACGAGAACACCCCCGGCAACCCCGAGAGCCCGATCGGCTTCCGCTTCGCGCTGGAGCGGGAGTTGGCCGTCTCGGGCCTCGCGCACACCGTGGTCCGCCCCGGGTTCATGTACGGCGGCCCCGCGAGCACCTCCATGACCGCCCAGTGGTTCGCCGCCGCCGAGGCGGGCAGCCCCGTCTTCTACGGCGACACCGCCAAGCGCTGGAGCTGGGTGCACGTCGACGACCTCGCCGACGCCTACGTCCGCATCCTCGACAACCCGGCCGCCGTGGACGGCGAGACCTTCGTCATCGCCGACGACCAGCGGCTGGCCGCCCTGGACATGCAGCGCACCGCCGTACGGGCCGCCGGCCACACGGGCGAGATAGCCCTGGAGAGCGCGGAGGCGGGCGGCATGATGCAACTGGCCGCCGACCAGGACGAGTTGGTCACCAGCGCGAAGGCCCACCGCCTCCTGGGCTGGACCCCGCGCCACACCTCGTTCACCGACGACCCGACCCGCCACTTCCGCGCCTGGAAGGCCGCCCGGCCCGCCGCGTGAAACGCCGCCGAGTGCGGGGAACCCGTTCGGTGCCCCGCACTCCGGTAGCGGCCGCCTCCGCGTCCGCTCAGCCGTCGAGCGACTCGATCGTGGCGTTGGACGGGCCGCGCGTCGCCCGGAGGTCGCGGGCCACGTCCTCGGCGGCGCCCAGCACCCGTACCGCGTTCTGCCAGGTCACCTTGGCCAGGTCGGGCTTCGACCAGCCGCGGTCCAGGAGTTCGGCGATGAGGTTGGGATAGCCGGAGACGTCGTTCAGACCGTCGGGCGTGAAGGCGGTGCCGTCGTAGTCGCCGCCGATGCCGAGGTGGTCGACGCCCGCGACCTCGCGCATGTGGTCGAGGTGGTCGGCGACCGTCGAGACCGTGGCGACCGGGCGCGGGGTGCGCTCCTCGAAGGCGCGGTGGAGCTTCATCGCCTCGGGGCTCGTGTCGAGGTGGTGCAGTCCGTGGGCGCGCAGGTTCTCGTCGGCGGCGGCCGTCCAGTCCACGGCCGCCTGGAGCACGAACTTCGGCACGAACGTCACCATCGCCACACCGCCGTTGGCGGGCAGACGTTCCAGGACGTCGTCCGGGATGTTGCGCGGGTGGTCGCAGACGGCCCGGGACGAGGAGTGGGAGAAGATCACCGGCGCCGTCGACGTGTCGAGCGCGTCGCGCATCGTCGTCGCCGCCACGTGCGAGAGGTCGACCAGCATGCCCTCGCGGTTCATCTCCCGCACGACCTCGCGGCCGAACTCCGACAGCCCGTCGACACCGGGCTCGTCGGTCGCCGAGTCCGCCCACGGCACGTTGTCGTTGTGGGTGAGCGTCATGTAGCGCACGCCGAGGGCGTACAACCCCCGCAGCGTGCCGAGGGAGTTGGCGATCGAGTGCCCGCCCTCCGCGCCCATCAACGAGGCGATACGACCCTCCCCGCGCGCCGCCTCCATGTCCGCCGCGGTCAGCGCGGGCGCCAGGTCCGCCGGGTAATGGGCCAGCAACTGCCGTACGCAGTCGATCTGTTCCAGCGTCGCCGCGACCGGCTCGGGCTGGTCGGAGGGGACGTACACCGACCAGTACTGCGCCCCGACCCCGCCCTCGCGCAGCCGCGGCAGGTCGGTGTGCAGATGGGCGTTCTGATGCGCGGCGATGTCACGGGAGTTCAGGTCGTAACGGACCTGCTTGCGCAGCGCCCAGGGCAGGTCGTTGTGGCCGTCCACGACCGGGAACTCGGCGAGCAGGGCCCGGGCTTCATCGAGCGATGTCATGGCCGTCACTTCCCGAAACCGAAGCCGCCGCTGCCGCCGCCCTCGACCTTGGCGCGCAGGCGTTTGCCCTTCTCGGTGGCCTGGTCGTTCAGTTCCTGCTGGAAGTCCCGCATGCGGGTGAGGAGTTCCTCGTCGTGGGTGGCGAGGATGCGGGCGGCGAGGAGGCCGGCGTTGCGGGCGCCGGCGACCGAGACGGTGGCGACGGGGACGCCGGCCGGCATCTGCACGATGGAGAGCAGGGAGTCCATGCCGTCGAGGTACTTCAGCGGGACGGGGACGCCGATCACCGGCAGGGGGGTGATCGAGGCGAGCATGCCCGGGAGGTGGGCCGCGCCGCCCGCGCCCGCGATGATCACCTTGAGGCCGCGGCCGTCGGCCCGCTCGCCGTACGCGATCATCTCGCGCGGCATGCGGTGCGCGGAGACGACGTCGACCTCGTACCCGATCTCGAACTCGTCGAGGGCCTTGGCGGCGGCCTCCATGACGGGCCAGTCGGAGTCCGACCCCATGACGATTCCCACGACGGGTCCTGCGACGGAACTCATTCGGTGATCGTGCCTTTCAGATAGCCGGCTGCGTGACGGGCGCGGTCCAGCACGTCGGCCAGGTCGTCGCCGTAGGTGTTGACGTGACCGACCTTGCGGCCGGGCTTCACGTCCTTGCCGTACATGTGGATCTTGAGCTTGGGGTCGCGGGCCATGCAGTGCAGGTACGCGGAGTACATGTCCGGGTAGTCGCCGCCGAGGACGTTGACCATGACGGTCCACTTCGCGCGGGGGCGCGGGTCGCCGAGGGGCAGGTCGAGGACCGCGCGGACGTGGTTGGCGAACTGGCTGGTGATCGCGCCGTCCTGGGTCCAGTGGCCCGAGTTGTGCGGGCGCATGGCCAGTTCGTTGACGAGGATGCGTCCGTCGCGGGTCTGGAACAGCTCGACGGCGAGGTGGCCGACGACGTCCAGTTCCTTGGCGATGCGCAGGGCCAGTTCCTCGGCCTTGAGGGCGAGGGACTCGTCGAGGTCGGGGGCGGGCGCGATGACCGTGTCGCAGACGCCGTCCACCTGCTGGGACTCGACGACCGGGTAGGCGACGGCCTGGCCGTGCGGGGAGCGGACGACGTTGGCGGCCAGCTCGCGGACGTAGTCGACCTTCTCCTCGGCGAGGACGGGGACGCCCGCGCGGAACGGGGCCTCGGCCTCCGCCACGGAGTCGACGACCCAGACGCCCTTGCCGTCGTAGCCGCCGCGGACGGTCTTGAGGACGACCGGGAAGCCGTCGCCCTCCGCGCCCGCGGGCACGCCCTCCGCCGCGAACGCGGCCACGTCCGCCGGGTCGCGCACGATCCGGTGCCGCGGGCACGGCACCCCGATCGCGTCGAGCCTGGCCCGCATCACGCCCTTGTCCTGGGCGTGCACGAGCGCGTCGGGGCCGGGGCGCACGGGGATGCCGTCCGCCTCCAGGGCCCGTAGGTGCTCTGCGGGTACGTGTTCGTGATCGAAGGTGATCACATCGCAGCCCCGTGCGAACTCACGCAGCGTGTCGAGGTCGCGGTAGTCGCCGATGACGACATCGCTGACGACCTGCGCCGCGGAATCCTGAGGGGTGTCACTGAGGAGCTTGAACCTGATGCCGAGCGGGATGCCTGCCTCGTGTGTCATACGAGCGAGCTGGCCCCCGCCGACCATGCCGACTACCGGGAACGTCACGCCCCTAGGGTATCGGCCGGACCGGCGCCGCCGATTTCCGGCCGTTTTTCGGGGCTCTTACCCCGCTTTTCCCCGGCTTTTCCGCAGCTCTTGCCCACCTGTTCCCCAGCTGTGAGCTCGTACACAGGAGATTACGAACGGGTGGTGGTTAGCATGGCTGAGTTGACGAAACCGACCGGACGGGGGCCTGCACGACCATGGGACGTGGTTCCTCCGGGCTGCGAAGGCTCGTACACGAGGCCGCCAAGTTCGGCGCGGTGGGCGGCGCGGGGCTTCTCGTCAACCTCGGCGTGTTCAACCTCATGCGGCATTCCACCGATCTCCAGGTGGTCCGCGCGAGCGTCATAGCGACGGTCGTGGCGATCGTCTTCAACTACATCGGCTTCCGCTACTTCGCCTACCGCGACCGCGACAAGGGCGGGCGGACGAAGGAACTGACGCTGTTCCTGCTGTTCAGCGCGGTCGGCCTGGTGATCGAGAACGGCGTGCTGTACGCGGCGACCTACGGCTTCGGCTGGGACAGCCCGCTGCAGAGCAACATCTTCAAGTTCCTCGGCATCGGCATCGCGACCCTGTTCCGCTTCTGGTCCTACCGCTCCTGGGTGTTCCGCGCACTGCCGGCCCGTGAGGCCGTCGCGAGCGCGGAATCGTTCCTGGAGGAGGCCGAGGGCACGGTACGGCCGACGGTCGAGCAGCGCGCCAGCTGAGCCATTTCCCACCGCCAGAGCCCGGCCCACCTGTCCGCCCCGGTCAGCGCACCGTCGGTTCGTCGTCGTCCGGCTCCAGCGAGCGCTTGAGCGGGTTGCGGGAGAGGAAGAGGCCGAACACCGGCGGCTTGGTCTGGAGCATCTCCAGGCGGCCTCCGTCGGCCTCCGCGAGGTCACGGGCGACCGCGAGGCCGATCCCCGTCGAGTTGCGGCCGCTGATGGTCCGCTCGAAGATCCGCGCCCCCAGATCGGCGGGCACCCCCGGCCCCTCGTCCGTCACCTCGATGACGGCCTGGTTGCCGATGACGCGGGTGCGCAGCGCGACCGTGCCGCCGCCGTGCATGAGCGAGTTCTCGATCAGCGCCGCCAGCACCTGCGCCACCGCGCCCGGCGTGCCCACGGCCTGCAGATGCCGCTTGCCGGAGCTGACGATCGCGCGGCCCGAGCTGCGGTAGGCGGGGCGCCACTCGGCGAGCTGCTGCTGGATGACCTCGTCGAGGTCGAAGGAGACGGCGTTGCCGGTGCGCGGGTCGCGGGAGTTGGTCAGCAGCCGCTCCACCACGTCCGTGAGCCGCTCGACCTGGGTGAGGGCGACGTTGGCCTCCTCCTTCACCGTGTCCGGGTCGTCGGTGAGGGTGATCTCCTCCAGCCGCATCGACAGCGCCGTCAGCGGCGTACGCAACTGGTGCGAGGCGTCGGCGGCCAGCCTGCGCTCGGCGGTGAGCATGCGGGCGATGCGCTCGGCGGAGGCGTCCAGGACGTCGGCGACCCGGTCCAGCTCGGGGACGCTGTAGCGCTTGTGGCGGGGGCGCGGGTCGCCGGAGCCGAGGCGTTCGGCGGTCTCGGCGAGGTCGGTGAGCGGGGAGGCGAGCCGGTTGGCCTGGCGGATCGCCAGCAGTACGGCCGCGATCACCGCGAGCAGCGCGACCAGGCCGATGATCAGCAGCGTCCGGCCGACCTCCCGCGTGACGGTCGAGCGAGGCTCCTCGACGACGACGGTCTCGCCCTCCTCACCCTTGGCATGCCCGCGGATGACCTCACCCTCGGGCCGGGTGCCGACCTCGATGACCTGCTCACCGGGGATCCGGATCACGGCGTACCGTTCCTGCGTCACCTGACTCCGCAGCACCTCGGCGTTCACGGTCCCGTCCCCGATGAGCCGACTGTCCACAATGCTGGCCAGCCGCTGCGCCTCGGAACTCACGCGTTCCTGGGCGCTGTTGCTGATGGTCCGGGTCTCGACGATGACGAGCGAAACCCCGAACACGGCGATGACGACCAGCACCACAGCCAGGGTGGACTGGATAAGACGACGGCGCACGAACTCCTCCGGGCGGTGACTTCAAGGGGCGCCAGCGGGTCGACGCCCCCGGTCTTTGTCTTTCAGGGGCGCGGGGAACTGCGCGACCAGCCACGCACGACCCGCACTCGCCGAGACCGCACCAGCCCCTACGGCGAGCAGGCGCTAGCTCTTCTCGAACCGGAATCCCACACCACGCACCGTGGCGATGTACCGAGGATTCGCCGCGTCGTCGCCCAGCTTCTTCCGCAGCCAGGAGATGTGCATGTCGAGCGTCTTGGTCGACGACCACCAGGTCGTGTCCCAGACCTCCCGCATCAGCTGGTCCCGGGTCACCACGCGGCCGGCGTCTCGCACGAGAACCCGCAGCAGGTCGAACTCCTTGGCGGTGAGCTGGAGTTCCTCGTCGCCCATCCACGCCCGATGCGACTCGACATCGATCCGCACCCCATGGGTGGCCGGCGGCTGCGCCGGCTCCGCCGCACCGCGCCGCAGCAGCGCCCGGACACGGGCAAGCAGTTCGGCGAGCCGGAAGGGCTTGGTGACGTAGTCGTCGGCGCCCGCGTCGAGGCCGACGACGGTGTCCACCTCGTCGGCGCGCGCGGTCAGGATGAGGATGGGCACGGCGTGCCCCTCGGCGCGCAGGCGGCGGGCGACCTCCAGGCCGTCCATGCCGGGCAGCCCAAGGTCGAGCACGACCAGGTCGACGCCGCCCTGGATCCCGGCGTCGAGCGCAGTGGGGCCGTCCTCACGCACCTCGACCTCGTAGCCTTCCCGGCGCAGGGCGCGGGCCAGCGGCTCCGAGATGGACGCGTCGTCCTCGGCGAGCAGTACACGGGTCATGAGGTGATGGTAGACCGCTCTTTACCTGAGCTGGGGTGTGATCGGCCGCCATGATTCTTACCTTTGGGCGTTCTGGTGCGAACCTCTGCCTGTGGGGTGCGATCGTGGGAGGGACCTTGGAAACAAGCTTGCGGTTCCTCCGCCGCCTGTGATCCGTGTCTCAAGTCCTTCCATATCCGGCAGTGTCCTGCCGTATGGTGATCGGACGCCTGTAGCACCGTGGGGACCTTTGGCGAGGAATTGACGCTGAAGGTCTCTTTTGTGTGCCGGGCCGGCCCCACGCCGGCCCTGAAAGAAACGCATGCGTGACCCCAGCAGCAAGGATCGACCATGGCGTCCAGCCTGACGAAGGACTCGGTGACTCCGGGCACCCCCGGTTCCGAGAAGACCTTCTTCGGCCACCCCCGCGGACTGGCCACTCTCTTCATGACCGAGATGTGGGAGCGCTTCTCCTACTACGGCATGAAGGCCCTCCTCCCGCTGTACCTGGTCGCCCCGGGCGGCCTGCACCTGAGCGCGGCCACCGCTACCGCGATCTACTCGGTGTACCTGTCGCTCGTGTACCTGCTGGCCCTACCGGGCGGCTGGTTCGCGGACCGGGTCCTGGGCCCCCGCAAGACCGTCGCCGTCGCCGGCGTGATCATCATGCTCGGCCACCTCACCCTGGCCCTGCCGAACTCCGGCACCTTCTACGGCGGTCTCGGCCTGGTCGCGATCGGCTCGGGTCTGCTGAAGGCCAACATCTCCACGATGGTCGGCCACCTCTACGACGGCCCGGACGACCCGCGTCGCGACGGTGGCTTCACGGTCTTCTACATCGGCATCAACGTGGGCGCGTTCGCCGCGCCGCTGGCGATCGGCACCGTCGGCGAGAACGTCAACTGGCACCTGGGCTTCGCGCTCGCCGCGCTCGGCATGGCGCTGGGTCTGGCCCAGTTCCTGCTCGGCACCCGGCACCTCAGCTCGCGCTCAAGCATCGTCCCCACGCCGATGTCCGCCGAGGAGAAGGCGGCCACGCTGCGCAAGGCGGGCTTCTGGGCGGCCGTCGCGATCGTCTTCTACGCGGTCGTCGGCTTCTCCGGTCACTACACGCTGAACTGGCTGCTGGTCCCGATCACCGTGGCCGGTCTGATCATCCCGGTGCTGGTCATCGCCCGGATCAAGCGGGACAAGGACCTCGACCGCGCCGAGCAGTCGAAGATGTCCGCGTACATCTGGTTCTTCGTGGCCGCGGCCGTGTTCTGGATGATCTACGACCAGGGCGGCTCGACCGTGTCCCTGTTCGCGGACTCCTCCGCCGACAACACGATCTTGGGCTGGGAGTTCCCGGTCTCCTGGTACCAGTCGGTCAACCCGGTCATGATCATGGCGCTCGCGCCGGTCTTCGCCTGGGCCTGGCTGGCGCTCGCGCGGCGCGGCAAGGAGCCGAGCACGGCGACGAAGTTCGCGATGGGCCTGGTCCTGATCGGCGCGTCCTTCTTCCTCTTCCTCGCCCCGCTGGGCATCGCCGACGGCGGCCACAAGGCGGCCGCGCTGTGGCTGGTCGGCATCTACTTCGTCCAGACCGTCGGCGAACTCACGCTCTCCCCGGTCGGCCTCTCGGTCACCACGAAGATGGCCCCGGCGAAGTACGCCTCCCAGATGATGGGCGTCTGGTTCCTCGCGGTCACCGCCGGCGACGCGACCACGGGCCTGCTCTCGATCGCCGGGGTCGACCTCAACAAGACGGGGATCGTCGCCCTGGAGGCCGTACTCGCGGTGATCGCCGGTGCGGCGGTGTGGATGTACCGCAAGAGGGTCCGTGAGCTGATGGGCGACGTCCACTGACGTAAGCCACGTTCAGAGGTCTACGGAGGGCCACCGCATCCTTGCCGGATGAGGTGGCCCTTCTCCGTTACCTGGTCCTCCTCCTGCCTGGCATGAACGTGAACACCGCTCCCCCGAGCAGCACCGCCGT
>Ga0307513_10011424_pt1 | contig 11039 bp, 11 predicted proteins | sample 15_EM_MG_FD_202174 | JGI IMG/M metagenome (GOLD analysis project Ga0307513, IMG submission 202174) | Populus trichocarpa ectomycorrhiza microbial communities from riparian zone in the Pacific Northwest, United States - 15_EM | ecosystem: Host-associated > Plants > Roots > Unclassified | place... | reverse complement strand
GCGAGTTTCTCAAAGACAATATGCATTACCGCGAGGTCATCCACTTTCGGGAACCGGCCATCCGCGTTAAGGTGCACCAAACATATCGCCTTCAGTACCTTAAGGACGTGGTCCTAGCAAGGGTGCTCGATGATCCAACGTTCAACATCCTCAACTCGTTTATCATCTTCAATCAGATCGATATCGTTAACTACATACAGAATGAGGAGTACTTTCTAAGCGAACTCTTCCGCATATTCCAACTCCAATTACCGTCTGCTTTGCCTTTGGGTGGACCGGAGGTCTCAATGAACGCCGTGGAAGCCGAACAGGGTCAGAGAAAGGAAGAGACTGACGAGCGGAAAGCGGCCGCGCTGCTGCTCCTACACCAATTCTGCTCAATGGGGAAGAACATCCAGCTCCCGGTGCGCATACAGCTCTTCCGCTCGCTTGTCGACCGCGGCGTGCTCCATCCGGTGCAGTGGGCGTTCGGGCACACCGACATCAAAATTCGCAACATCGGCGGCGAAATCCTCACCGTCATCCTCGACCATGACGCGGGCGGTGTGCGCGGGCACATTCTACGTCAATATGACCAGGGCCAGAACCCGACGCTTCTACACCGCATGTCCAGCATGCTCGCGAGCCCCCTCGAACTCGGATTCCGCACCCAGCTCGCGGAGTCGTATCGGACCCTTATGGACGTCCCTGGTGCGGACCATACGAATGTGAGCGCGTCTTCCCTCAACACCATCACCACCTCCAACCACAGTCCCGATTCCCCTCCCCCGTCCAATACCGGCTCCACCCCCGTCCCACCGCCCTCCACCTCGAGCTTTTTAAATGGGTTACACCAGTTCCTAAAGAATTCGTTTTCTCCCTCTCCGTCCCCCACCAATTCTCCACCCCCCACCGACGCACAATCTCTGTCCCCCGAACCACCATCCCCCCTTCCTCCCCAGCAGCTACCCGGCATCAAGGTGATCCCAAAAAAGGAGGACGCGCAGAGCGAGAAGTTTGTGGATTATTTTTATAAGCACTGTGCCGAGGTGTTGTTCAAGCCGTTTTCGGGGGTTGTGGACCATAAGGATATCAGGGGTGCGCGCTGTGGCTCCATTTTTATCTCTCTATTGGAGGATATTGCTGATGGTCTTCTGCGTGTGACAGATGGAGACGTCCCGCTACGGCTGGGGAGGGATCAGTCGGACCCGTTCTTATACTTGTGTGACCTCCTCTCGGGCTTTCTATTGCAGCATTCGTACCAGAGCCACTTCTTCGTGCTCTCGTCCAACATTTCTGCGAAGGTCGCGACGCTGCTTTACGCCCGAGAAAAGCACTTACGACTCTGTAAGTCTTCACGCTTTCTTTGCTTCTTTTTTACTGTCTACGGTGGGTATTAATGTGTATGGGTTGTGGCTGGACAGCGGCGCTGCGCTTCTTCCGGACGTGTTTGCGCCTTAACAACAACAACCTTCTCAACCATTTGAAGAAGCACGAGGTGTTCTTGCCCATCCTCAGGCTTACCCTCCGGGAGTCTAAGCGCGACAACTTGCTCAGCTCGTGCTGCCAAGAAATGTTCGAGGCGATACGGAGGGTGCGTCTCGTGGCAATGGAATTGGACTTCTATTAATATATATGCATCTCAGGAGAACTATAGGGATCTCATCGATCACATGATGACTATCTATGAGCCACTCATCAAGGAGCTATCTGAGTCGGCGATTATGGGCCTGCGGTTTATTGGGCTCATCAAGCGATGGGAAATCAACAACGAACCTCCACCCAGGGTGGAGCCACTGTACGTACACGTCCCTGTTGAGGTGCTGTGGGGAGACCCTAACGCATTCCCGTCAGTGTCGCTCCCCAGCCGCGCAAATGGGGACAAGTCCGTCTTACTGATGCAGAGGACGAATACTTTAACGGCGGATCGGATGATGATGCCCCGGTATCCCCGACGGTACAACGCGGCCGAATACAACGTGGAATGCCGCTCCGACGAGGGGGCGGCGGCAGGCGTCCCTCCCGGCCTACAAACGTTGCGATCCCGAAGCCATTCCCCATTGGCGGAATTGCACTCGTCGACTACCAAGAAGAAGACGAACCAGCCGGTGGTGCTCCGCCGTTCCAAGATTCCCCACGGCCGAAGCGACCTAGGAGGGACCTCGGGAACAAAAACGAGGTCACACGCACGGCTTCTTCCATCAACCTCGCCGAACTCTCGGGATCTACGTCGCCCTCGTCAGGCTCCCAGGGACCGGCGACGGCCCTTACACGAACGAAGAGCGTGGCCGATTTGTCACCGATGACCATGGAAGGGGACGAGGACTTGGTCGGGCTGCCTGTCCCGTTGAGTTATAAACGCCGCAGAGAAGAAGACGAGGAAGAGGGCCTGGAGCGGCTCGCCAAAAGGCCGGCTCTGGCCGGTAAGGAGAAGGAGAAAGGGAGGGAGAGGTCGTCGGAGAGGGTGAGTGCAAAAACGAGGGCGGTGTCCCCTGCGCCGAGTCGCAGCCCGGTGGACGAGGCGGAGGGGCATGGTGGGAGCCAAACACGGGGCGGCCGGACTGCTGGACCGGGGACATCCTCGCAAAAGCTGCGTTTGAAGGTTCGGCTTGGTGGCAAGGGCGCTGGACCGCCGCCACAAGGATCCCCGCCCCCGGATACAAGTGTGAAAGTGGGCGACAAGGGTTAAGGCTAGAGGCTAACCCCCGGACAATGTGTGCTGTCAGAGGATTTGAAGAGATCGGTAATATAGTGCTACTACTGGTGTGGATGGCTCTCATGCTTGCCAGAAGTGCCATGTTCTCTCTGCCGTCGAGTCGATTTCGGGTTTGTTGCGTTGTACGAAGAGAGCCAAAAAAAATTTGCAATATCTCGGTGATCATTTACTACATGGAGTCTATAATAAATTTCTGCAATTTTTGTTTTCAAAGGGGCAAGGAGCTTTCCAACATCTTTAACATGGTAACATATTATAGCCCTGCTCTCACAGTGCATATGTAGGTGGATACGGTCCGGATATGCAATATATCCCGATCGTCTGTAGGCCATTGACTATGATAGTCGAACACTCCATTTACTGTTGGTAGTACTTCGTACTTTCTTTCTGTTCTGTTTGTCTCTTGTTCGAAGCTGGAGGGGTGACGTAGTCGAGCTAGGGAGGCTATGACCCACGGTTCTCTCCCCACTCACCTCCCTCTTGTCAAGTCAGCCTCCCTGTGCTCTCTCCCCAGAGACAGGCACCAGACTTCCCCCTCGCCTCCTACGACAGCTCTCTTAGGCCTTACCCTCAGTATCTGTACTATCTGTACCTGCCTCTGGCCGCTCGCACGAGGCCGACCCCGAGCTCCTCGCCTACATATTCCTCCGACCCCATCATAGAGTTATGCGAACCCTTTCACCCTTACCCCTTGGGCGTCTACTACACTAAGCACCGTGCTCTGGGTCATGTCATCCGCTCTCCTCCCATCAGTGGTGAGGGTCACACGGAGGACTGGGCCGTCATGGGGATCGACGCCTTAAGATCAACAGGAGCAATTTCAAGGGGAACGTTATTGACTTCGGTACACGCATCCCAGCGTACAGGTTCACTCAGAGGGTGTAGTCCAATCTTCGGAATGCTCCCTCCTTCAGGTATCCGAGCAACCGTCTTCTAAGCTCTAGGTCTAGGGCACCATTTCATGCTTCTCAAGTACGGTAATGCCGCCGGCCTGACCGTTGGCCGCGCCAACATACGCTCGCAACCACTTCGACGATGGAAGCGCCAAGACTCCCAAAGAACGGTCCTGTAGTCCTGTTTTCATGAACCATTGTCTTCGTTTTTTCGTTTCCTGTGGATCTTACACCGTCTGCAAGTAGACAGCTTTCTGGTCGACAATTCATGGTTCCCTATCTCTGTCTCATCCGATATTTCTCTCCATGCCCTGTACCTGTAATATCGACAGTCCCTGAACCCAGAATCTCGACTAGATTTCTTTCCCCTAAATTCTCTTTCCTGAAGTCGACTCATCTCTCGCATTTAAATCGTTTCCAATATCCATATTCGATCTAAAGATAGGACGAGAGTATGCTAGTGGTCGAAAGGCGATATTCTAGAAGGTCCGAACCCTTAAGGATTCAGCGTTAGTGGTACCTAGCCATGTCGTCACAGTTATAAGCGTCAAGTGCATTACATGATGAGTATATCACATTCAAGGTAGTAAAGTGCAAGGCATATTTGATTTACTTAGAAAACACGCAAGTGAAGCCAGCACACCCGGCCAATTGAAAGCAGCCGTGGTTTGATTAAGCACAGTGATATCACACGTTGAGTTAGACGTCAGGTGGCCAATGTAATTTTCAAGTACTATGAAATTACTGGCAACTCCGAGTTCTTCACCACAACCTCTGCGAGTTTGGAATCACGTAAGGCATCATTCATCGTCCATATGTATAGGCATAGGCTATATCTTTTGTCCTTCGCAGGGGAACGTAGGTCAACCAACTACACAACTTGGACACCACCAAACCTTCACATTTGTGATGGTCCCGGTAACTCCCGCTGACGAGAATGGAACTAAACTAAATCACATGAAGGCTGCCATCCATTCCGATACCGGTGCTCTCGAGGTGCGGGTTTAGCCCAAGCGTAGTCCTCGACCAGTTGTCATACCGCTCCCTGAACAATATTTGGCGGATGCAGCCTGGGTTGGAGGCATTGTGCATTGCACCCGAATGCAAGAATATCAGACCGCATCAACTTGTAGGCCCGGCTGTTGAACTCACCCAACTTGCTTATCGTTGGCACCCCTTGGCTCGTTCTCCGAGTTATGAGCCACAACCTCACGCCGTGGTCGCTCACACAACTAGAGCATTGTTAGTTTTGGTAACTTGTTGCAACAGTTTAAATTACAAGCGCGATTCTATTCAAATGTAGCACGATCATCGGAAGTACAGTGACTCAAGGTCCAATGAAATCCCTTTTCTTTGTGTGTACTTGATGCTTACTGTGTTTCGAGTAGTGGTATACCTTTTCCCGCGATGCTACAAGTGATTGGCCTCTGCTCTGGCGAGCCTGTCATGGTAAGCGTCCCTCCGGCCTATAAACGTCGCGACCCCGAAGACGTTCTCCGTTTGTGTAATCGTACTGCCTACTACCAAGAAGACGACGAACCGACTGCCGGTACTGCGCGGTCCAACATCCCCTGTGGTCGGAGCAGCCCAAGGTGGACCCTCGGCAACAAAAACGAGGTCATATGCATGACGCATTCTATCAACCTCGCCTAACTCTCGGGATCTACGTCACTCTCGTCAGGCTCCCAGGGACTGCGAGCGGCCTTATGCGAACGAAGGGGGTAGCCGATCTGTCACCCGAAGGGAATTTGACCTGGATGTTGCTTCTCTGAGTTGTAAACGCAGCAGGAGAGGAGGACCAGACCCACTCGCCAAAAGGCCGGCTCTAGCCAGCAAGGAGAAGGCGAAAAAGAGGGAAAGGTCGTTGGGGATGGTCAGCACAAGGAATAGAGCTGTTTTCCTTGTACCGAGTCACAGTGCAGTAGACGAGGCGGAGGGAACAAGGGCAGGCGGACCGCTGGACCAGGGGGCTTCGCCACAAAAGTCGCGCCCAAAGGTCCAACCACTGAACCGCTACTACAAGTATCTCCGCCGCGGGATACGAGTGTCAAAGTGGGCAAGGGCAAGGGGACAGGGCGATGTCCATTGCCAAAAGATTGAGGCGATTGGGAATACAGTACTGCTGGTGGTGGTGTAGAAGTCCCCATACTCTCTATAATTGGGACGCTCTCGGGCTGGTCTTGTGCGGTCGTGTGGATTGTTAGGTTGAACGGTGTAGCGGGCGTAGCGCCAGCGGATAACCTTGCAATTGATTCCCATGCAGGAGATAGGTCGCATTTCTTAGTCAAGAAGATACAAGTTGAGCGAGAGACCTCGAGCGAGCCCGATTCGCCATCCGTGGCATTCAGTGATCCACCCACCTCGTTCTAACCCCTGGTCCCCGGTGGATTGGACGTCTTTACTTCGACACTGGGCGTAATTCCCTCGGAAACTTTCCCAGGTACCCTTCAACAGCAGTATTTCATCAAGCCTCCCTTCTTCGCTCCCACTTCCTGCGACGCTCCCCCTCGCTCATCTCTGGTCGTCCACGCGGCCTTGCGACGATATCTCTTCATGTCTCGTCACGGGGCTCAGATCGCCGTCCCCCGGGACGGCAAGACGCCCTTCCGGGTACTGGTCAACGCTTTCGCCATTACTTCGCTTCAAAGGCACTCGTACTACCACTACAATGGTACGTCGCTTTACGTTCTGCAAGGTACATTGACCTGATGTACATTATGACGCTTCCTTCTCCAGTCTGTAAGTTGCTCATCATTATCCGGTTTTCGCCACACCCCCGACTCCTCCCATTTCATACCTCCCGGTTTGAGCTGTGATTCATTCCCACAGTGTTTCCCAAGGCCCATACTCCCAGGGGCGAACGAGACATCGCAGAGCGCTTTAAGTGGGTATTATTCGAGTTGCTCCAAGATCAAGCGCAGATCCGTCCGAGGATGCTATTTGATGGCGCGGTCAATGCATTTGGCCTTGTTGAACTCCCACAACAGGTCTGGGTCCTGCTCCCGAGCCATTGACTATAGCTAATATAGTGGTACTGGCAGGTGACTACGTATGAAGTCGTAGTAGAGGGAAAGTCCCGGCCATACCAAATTACTCTGGAAATGGTCGCCGTCATTCAGCCAGAGTACGTTCCTCTGATTTTATTCTCAGTGTTCTGGTCATAACCCAATCCCTATAGTGCATTGAATCGGTTCCTGAAAGGTGACGAACCCCTGGCACCTGAAGTGTTAACTGCTCAAATGCTCCTGAATATCATGCTACGAACTCATGCAAGGGCGTAAGTGTATTAACCGGGTATTGTTGTCACGTTATTCTGATCACATGCGATAGGAATCGTTCCTATTCGCGAAATGCCTTCTTCGTCGATAGAGGGCAGCAGACTCCAACCGTGGGAGCATTCGAACTCTGGAAAGGTTTCTTCCAGTAACTCCACCTGTTATTGCCGAATGAAATTGCTCTGATCCCTATGTCAGGTCAGTAAAGCCAGGCCAAGGACTCTTGTACGTGAATATCGACTCAACAATCACTTGCATGTGAGCTCGAATCTTTCAATGGCCACGTGCTCACCTAACAATATGCAATCAGGTACATGCGTGGGTCTGTCATCGACGCGCTTTGCCTGTTCTTGGAAAAGCAGAATATCCGTGATCTTTACCACCTCACGTCATTCGAGAAGCGAACAGTCGAGCAGTTCCTGCGAACAGTACGCGTGGAGTTTACCTATCGGAGACCAAAAACTATCAAGACAATTTCTGAAGTCGAGTGGCTCAGTGCAAGTGATTATGGGTTCGATACAGAAGACGGCCAGACCAATGTTGCGGTAAGTAGCACCTTAGGGTATGCCAGAGGTTCAACCACTAATATTAATGTTAGGCATACTTTTTGCGGCTGCTCTCTCGGCCTCTGCAATACCCAGATCTACCACTACTCGCACGATTTGGGAGAAATGCAGCTGTTCCTCTGGAGCTACTCAACATTGTTCCCGGTCAGTTCTATCGCAGACTTACCCCAGACTTTGTCAAGCAAAGGATGATCCAAATGTCTGGAGATGTTAGGCCCAATGCACGATTCGAGGAAATCAAGTCCGCATACAATGTAAGTCCTTGGTATGTCATGTCTGGGTCACTCACACAGGTTTGTAGTCGCTGGATTACCCATCCTCAGATTATATACGGCAGAGTGGCGTTGTCATCCAGCCAGGTCTCATTGAGACAAATGCTCGCTTACTCCCACACCCCACACTGGAGTACTCAAATGAGAGGGATCAGGTGGTGGGTAAATTCCCATTCATCCACTGAATGATCTTATCTCCTACGGCAGGCAAACAACGGCTTTCGAGATGACGGAGCCTGGGATGTCATGCGACGCCTCTTCCGTATCCCAGGAACAATCAAGGCCTGGGCGGTTGTGATTGTCCGTGAGCGGGGTAGGTCCACAGAAGGGCTTCAAGCGGGAGTTCGAGAGCTCTGTTCATGCTTAGTCGGTCGTGGTTCGTATGCACGCTGCGTTGCAAGTCCCTCGATCTTGCTGATAAATTTTCAGGCCTTCGTATGTGATTGCCTCTAGTCTTTGTCTACTCATGTTGATTTTGGCAAGGTATCGAAACCGACCCGTACGTTAATGACAATGCAAATGCCGACGACCTCAAACAGGAACTCTCAAGAGCGGTGGTGTGTAGCTCACTTACCTACCTAGTGACCTTTACTAAATACTTGCACTGATAGGACCGGGCTTGGGGGGCGTACGCAGGCGATAAGCCCAAGACCCCGACTGTCAGCTTTATACTGGTCGTCATTCCCGAGTCAAGAGAGCTTCGTGCTGCCATCAAGCAATGGGGAGATGTCGAGAATGGAGTTGTTACACAAATTGTTCGAGCGAGCAAGTTGCACGGCGCTCGAAACCAATATTGCAACAACCTTGCGCTCAAGATCAACATCAAACTCGGTGGTGGAAATATTATTGCCACGCCGAAAAGCTTGGAACACATTCTCGCGCCTGGGACGATGGTCAGTAATTGCCTCTGCAGCAACGTACAAGTCTAATTCTATACTAAGGTTGTTGGGATTGATACCTCTCACCCACCCCCCGGTGTGAAGTGTTTGCCAACGGTCTCAGCAGTTGTACGAGAGTGCGCTTTTTGCATGTCGCTAGTTCCACTGACACCACTTATTGCAGGTATTTTCAACAGATCCGATGGTAACGCGGTACAGAGCAATCACAGATGTTCAGCAGCCGCGTCAGGAAATTATCCCAGACGTCGGTCAGAAGCTTAAAGTACCAAATACTCTTCAATATCGGTAGCTGCTAATGTCGGCATAGGAGGCTATTATAGCGTACCGATCGGCCAATGAAAAACAGGAGCTACCTACCAGGATTCTCATTTATCGGTAATAATGCTCAATTCTATCTCAAGGCCCGTATTCTAATTCCATTGGCAAGTGATGGTGTATCCGAAGGAGAATTTGCAGCGGTCGAAGAGTTCGAGCTTGGTGGAATGAAAGGAGAGTCGGTTCTCCAATCCTTCATGTCAAAACTGACTTCCATTTAGCGATGCTACGCGAAAAGAATTCCAACATTCCCATAGCGTTCGTTGTTGTGACAAAACGGCAGTACGTCCTTGCTCTCTCCTCCTTTCCAAACTGACAGCTTCTCAGCCACGTCAAGTTCCTGCCCTCTAGCCCTAGTAACCAAGACAGGACCGGTAATACACCCACCGGAACCCTTGTCGAGACGACGGTTGTAGCGCCAAACCGTCCGAATTTCTATCTCGTTGGTGCGTGATAGTCAATCACATCCCTTGCATCTCAATAACCCCTACAAAGGCCAGGGAGGGCTAAAAGGAACTTCGTGCCCCGCACACTATACGGTTCTTGCTGATGAAGCTGGTTTTGGTCTGGAGCGCCTGCAACGACTCAGCTATGTGCTTTGTCACACGCAGCAAAGGGCGACCCGCGTTATTTCATTGCTGGCCCCACTCTACTGTACGTGTATTTATTTTCTGTTGAGTGGCCTTTGATCGATCCACATGGTAGATGCCGACGTAAGTGCTGAATGCTTATCTGATCCATGGCCATAATAGTATTATTCGCAGCTGGTTGCAGCTCGAGAATCATTCCACCTAAATATCCCCGAGCAGGACGACGACGCAGAGAGGCCGATTGAATGGTACAAGTCGGTGTTTCGGCCGATTCACCCAAACCTCGCACGTCGGATGTACTGGGTGAGCATGGGGTCCCGATGTTGTTCTACCCTTGAGGCTAATACCAACCAAGTTCTAAGGCTGCCCGTTGGAGGCTCAATCAAATGTCTGCTTGAATTGCTTTGTACACTATGCCTTATGAGAAATTCTTCACGCGCTCAACCCGCAATCCTAAGTGGTAAACTCACCAAGTCCTCGCCACCTCGGAACATCGTCCCCCCTACGGAACCCAGGAGGGCCTCACCAGCAGCAGTGCTGTGGTCACCGCCCTTGGATTGCATCAGCGCCCATGTAAGCCATTGTCTGTGCCAGGTAGGCCGGAGCTGAGCAAGAGGGACACCGTGAGCTGCAAGGGATAGCAGATCGAATGCGTGTAGTGGGCATAGGTGCGGGCCGGGTAGATTGGATATGGTTGGGCAAGCCGAGATGACTTAGGGAGGCACGAAATCACGGAAGATCAAGACCGCACAGTAGTGTTCAGTCCATGGTTGGAGGACATTATGGGGGAGCTAGGAGAGTTAGTTAGCCACCCGTTGCCACCCGATAGACGTGTGCAAGGCGCTGCTGCTCGCAATACGCAGTTGTTCAAAGTCATGCCCGACACGCATGCACCGTCACACGAGTGACCTACGGAGATGGACAGGAGCCCGAGCTATTCGTCAACCTATCTTTCGAATTTTACACCGATATCACGCCTCACATGTTGGCAATAGATGCTGCGGTCGTTGGTACTGTGGGTGCAGCAGCAGGAATCCGAGCTCCGTATGCTGGAGTTGACCGCCGTGGATACCACACATGCACCTGAGTCAATCGATTTCGGGGCCCTTCAGGCCCTGCTAAGCATAGTAAATTTACCCCCCCGAATGGGGGACCGTCGTCATGGCCGTCGTCATTTTTACGTGGTCGTCGTGATCTCGCCCGTGGCCGTCGTGATCTCACCTGGCCGCCGTCATCCCGCCCGTCGTCCTCGGCTGACCGTCGTCGTCTCGCCCGTCGTCCTCGGCTGGCCGTCGTCGTCTCGCTCGTCCTCGGCTGGCCGTCGTCATCTCTGGCCGTCGTCATTTTTGGCCGTCGTCATTTTGGCCGTCGCGATCTTTTCTTTGTCCCTCGTCATTTTAGCCGTCGTGATCTTTTCTTTGTCCGTCGGTAGTTTCTTAAATTTTGCATTGTATATGTAGCTAGTATGAATATAGTATATTTCTTATTAATTTACAGTCGCTTTCAAAGCGATAACGACTGTGAAACCGAGCGG
>Ga0307513_10011423_pt1 | contig 11039 bp, 10 predicted proteins | sample 15_EM_MG_FD_202174 | JGI IMG/M metagenome (GOLD analysis project Ga0307513, IMG submission 202174) | Populus trichocarpa ectomycorrhiza microbial communities from riparian zone in the Pacific Northwest, United States - 15_EM | ecosystem: Host-associated > Plants > Roots > Unclassified | place... | reverse complement strand
GATCCGGTGCCCGCGCCCGGCTGGCTCGGCACCACCCCGGCCGACGGGCCACTGCACATGGTCCGCGGCGTCGACCCGCAGCACTGCACGCAGCAGCTGGGCGAGCCCGGCCCGTGGCAGGCCCGCCTGCCGCACTTCCGGCTCGAGTTCACCCCCAGCAGCGGCGAGGAGCTGCAGTCGGAGTGGTTTCTGCCGCGAGCACACGCGTCGGCAGGCCTGCGCGCGCTCGACGGGATCCGCGACACGATCGCGTCGGTGCTGCAGGTGTGCGAGGTGCGCTCGCTCGCCGCCGACGACACCTGGATCTCCCCCGCTGCCGGCCGCGACAGCGTCGTCTTCCACTTCACCTGGGACGACACCCCCGCCGTCCAGCCCGTGGTGGCGGCGATCGAGGCCGTGCTGGCCCCGCTCGAGGCCCGCCCGCACTGGGCGAAGGTGTCGACGATGCGGCCGGAGGCGGTCCGCGCGCTGTGGCCGCAGCTCGGCTCCGTCGCGGAGCTGGCCCACCGCGTCGACCCAGCAGGGAAGTTCCGCAACGCCTTCCTCGACGCGTACCTGGGATAGCGCGCGTGGAGCTGCTGGCCTCCGGGCGCACCGCGCACGTCTACGGGATCGACGCCGGGCGCGTGCTGCGCCGCTACCGCTACGACATCGACGTCGCCCGCGAGGTGACGTACATGGAGCACGTGGCGGCGCACGGGATCCCGGTGCCGCGGGTGTTCGACGCGACGGGCCGCGACATCGTGATGGAACGCATCGACGGGCCCGACCTCCTCGCGGCGTTCCGGGCCGGCCGACTCGACGCCGCAACCGTCGCAGGGCACCTGACCGACCTGCTCAACCTGCTGCGGCGGGTACCCGGACTGGCCGGCCAGCACGTCGTCCACCTCGATCTGCACGCCGAGAACGTGCTGCTCGGGGCCGATGGCCCGGTCCTGATCGACTGGGCGAACGCCGCCGACGGCGATCCCGACCTGGACGCCGCATTCGCGCTGCTGATCGTTGCCGAGGTCGCGCTGGTGGAACCTGCGCTGCGGGAGCTGCTCGGGCTGATGGCCGATGGGGTCGATGGCGACCCCTCGGGTGGGCTCGACGGGGCCATCGCCCGGCGCCTCGCCAACACGACGTTGTCTCCGGTGGAGCTGGCCCGCATCCCCGCGGCCGGTGAGCTGGTGAAAGCGGCCGTCGGCCAATGATCTGGGGGCTCCGCCCCCAGGCCCCCGATCCTCCCTCCGGTGGGGCGGCTCCACCGTCGCTCGGCCACCCCCGCGCTATCGCCGAACCATCCCACCATGCGGGAGGACTGCGGCTCCACCGTGGTTCAGAAGGCTCCACCAGAGGGAAGGCCGGGGTCCGGGGCGGAGCCTCGGGTACTGACCGCCCGAACACTGTGCCGCCGCCGCCGCTCGTCCTGCCGGGCGAGCTGGCGCAGCGCCCGCGCGTCGGCCGGCACACCGTGGCGGCGGCACCACAGCCTGACCTCGTCACGGATCCGACGGGCCCTTGCCGACAGCCGGGCTCGTGCCCGGCGGACAGCGGTGGCGGCCGCGGCGGCCTCCGCGGTCGCCGCGTCCAGCCCGGTCACCGCGGGCGGTTCGGCGCGCCCGCGCAGCCGGCGGGTCACCTCCACCACCGCTCCGAGCACGAACGCGACCGGGATCACGAGCAGCGGGCCCGGCTCCAGGATGAGCAGCACGGCCACGACCAGTACGAACACCGCCGCCAGCACGCCGAGCCCGACGATCGTCACCAGCAGCCGTCGCCAGCGCAGCAGCCAGGTCCGCCGGGCCGCCGCGCGCAGCTCACGAACCTGCCGGCGCGCCGCTGCGGCCCGCCGCTGCGCCGCCTGCAACCGCCGACGCTCCATGACGAGCGGCTCGGCGAGCACGACCGTGTCGTCGTCGAGGACGTCGGCCATCCGGTCGAGCATCGCCGGCAACGCGGGGGCGGCCGCATGCCGGCCCACCGTCGGGACCCGCCGAGGAGTGGTGTGCGCACCCGTCATGCCGACGGAGTACCCCGATCAGTCGCCTCCCATCCACCCGTTCGGGGGAGCCCGTCAGGAGTGCTTGCAGGTGGTGTCCTGCGCCGGGAGCTGCAGATCCACCACGTAGCGCGCGGCCACGTCGTCCGCGCAGGCGTTCTCGCCCTGCAGGCTGATGGTGTGGCTGTCGTTCTCGACGGTCAGCAGCCGGGCGCCCATCTGCTTGGCCAGCGCCACCCCGTCCTCGTACGGGGTGGCCGGGTCGCCCGTGGACGAGACGACGAGCGTCGTGGGCAGCCCCGGCGCCACCACCGGGCCGGACTTGCTGGTGGGCGGCACCGGCCAGAACGCGCAGAGCTCCCGCGCCGGCGACGGCCCGTACCCGGCGTCGGTGAACGGGGCGAGCTTCAACGACTCCGCGCTGATCTGCTCGGCGACGGCGGGATCGGTCACCGGCTCGCTGTCGACACAGTTGATCACCTGGAACGCCTCGAGCAGGTTGGAGTAGTCGCCGTCCGGGCTGCGCTCGTAGTAGGAGTCGGCCAGCCGGAGCAGGTTCACACCGTTGCCGGTCGTCACCTGGGAGAGCGCCCTGGCCAGGAAGGCCCACGCGCCCTCGCTGTAGAGCGCAGCGAACACCCCCGTCATCGCATCGGTGTAGCCGAGCGTGCGCCCGAGACCGGCCGGCACCGGCTTCGCGATGAGTGGCTTGAGGATCGTCTGCAGCATCGCCGACGCCTTCGTCGGATCGGTGCCGAGCGGGCAGCCCGCCTGCGCGGCGCAGGCCTTGGCGAAGTTGTCGAAGGCCCGCTGGAAGCCCCGCGACTGCGTCACCCGCGACTCGACGGGGCCGAGCGCCGGGTTGATCGCGCCGTCGAGCACGAGCGCCCGCACGTCGGTCGGGAACTGCGCGGCGTACTCGGACCCGATGCTGGTGCCGTAGGAGTAGCCGACGTAGGTGAGCTTCTCGTCGCCCAACACCCGGTGGGCGATCCGCAGGTCCCTGGCGACGTCGCGGGTGCCGACGTTGGCGAGCACGTCGAGGCCGACCCGATCGGCGCAGCGCTTCGCGAAGTCCTTGTTCTCGGCCTCGGTCTGCGCCACTCCCGCCGCCGACGGGTCGAGATCGAGATCGGCGCGCTCGGCGTCGACCTCGGGGGTGGTGGAGCAGTCGATGGTGGGGGTGCTCCGGCCGACGCCCCGCGGATCGAAACCGACCTGGTCGAACCGCTGCGCCACGGGTGTGGAGGCCACCCCGGAGGCGAACGAGGGCAGGAACTCGACACCGGAGCCGCCGGGCCCGCCGGGGTCGGTGAACACGGTGCCGATGCGGTGCGCCTGATCGCTCGCCTTCACCCGCATCATCGCGATCTTCGCCTGCTTGCCGCCCGGTTGGGCGTAGTCCAGCGGCACCGCGAGGAACGTGCAGTCGAAGCGCGGATCGCCGAACGTCGCCCGGTCCTGGTCGGTGGTGGCCAGCGGCGCGCACGGGCCCCAGGTCAGCTTCTGGGTGAGGTAGGGCGCGAGCGCCGCATCGTCAGGCGCGATCGCAGGCACCGCAGCCGGCCGCACCTCCAGCTGCTGCGATGTCGTCGAGGCCGGAACGACCAGCACCGCAACGGCCAGCACGCTCGACATCAGGGCCCGCCAGGAAATCCGCACTCACCCGATCCTGCCCCTCCCGCTGCCACGGCGTCACCGGGCCGGCCCAGGCACCCCACGAACGGCCGTGTGTACCAACCCACTCGGATGAACGGCCCAGCGACCGAACGACTCAGCGACGGCCGCGACGGCGATGCAGGTCCTGCGGCGGGCCGTTGCGGGGCGCTGCCGAGCGCAGATCGGGCCGGCGCTCGGAATCGTCCCACCGCGCGTAGGCGTCGACGATGTCGGCGACCAGCCGGTGGCGCACGACATCGGCCGAGGTCAGCTCGCTGAAGTGCACGTCGTCCACGCCGAAGAGGATGTCGCGCACCACCGCGAGGCCCGACCGCGAGCCGCCGGGCAGGTCGACCTGCGTGACGTCACCCGTGACGACGATCTTGGAGCCGAACCCGAGGCGGGTGAGGAACATCTTCATCTGCTCGGGCGTGGTGTTCTGCGCCTCGTCGAGGATGATGAACGCGTCGTTGAGCGTGCGGCCGCGCATGTACGCCAGCGGCGCCACCTCGATCGTGCCCGCCGCCATCAGCTTCGGGATCGACTCGGGATCGAGCATGTCGTGCAGCGCGTCGTAGAGCGGGCGCAGGTACGGGTCGATCTTCTCGAACAGGGTGCCGGGCAGGAACCCCAGTCGCTCCCCCGCCTCGACGGCCGGGCGGGTGAGGATGATCCGGTTGATCATCTTGGCCTGCAGCGCCTGCACGGCCTTCGCCATGGCGAGGTAGGTCTTGCCCGTGCCGGCGGGCCCGATGCCGAAGACGATCGTGTGCGAGTCGATGGCGTCGACGTAGCGCTTCTGGTTGAGCGTCTTGGGCCGGATGGTCTTGCCGCGCCGCGACAGGATGTCGAGCGACAGCACCTCGGCCGGCGACTCGCCGATGCGGGCGCTCTCGTCGGCGTCGCCACCGGCGAGCATCTCGACGGTGCGCCGCACGGCGTCGACCGACACGTGCTGGCCGCGTTCGGCGAGCGTGACGAGCTCGGTGAAGACGCGCTCGGCGAACGCGACATCGCCGGGCTCGCCGGTGAAGGTGATCTCGTTGCCACGGACGTGCACGTCGGCGTCGAGGAGATCCTCGGCAGCGCGCAGGCTCTCGTCGCGCGAACCCAACAGCGCGAGCAGAGCGGCGTCCGGAACGGCCATACGGGACTGGACGGAATCCGGTCGGGTCAAGGGTTGTGCCGCCTGCTTCCGCTCTCCGAGGTACGTGACGCCGCCGATGTTACCGCCGAGCACCGACAGTTCCGCGCGATTTGTCGGGCGAATCCTGACCCCGGTGTCAGGCGCCGCCGCTCCGTCACCGGATGAGCTTGTGCACCTCGCGGAACCGCGGGTGCGTGCTGTCGCGCAACCACTCGAACAGCACCATCTCCGTGGTCACGACCTCCACCCCGTGCCGCTGCAGCCGATCCATCGCGACCGCCTTGTCGACGGCCTTGCGGGATCCGACCGCATCGGCCACGACCAGCACCCGGTGCCGCGCCGCGATCAGCCCCAACGCCGTCTGCAGCACGCACACGTGCGCCTCGGCGCCGGCCAGCACGATCTCCGACGTCCGCGGCGGCAGCAGGGTCGAGAAGCCGGGATCGGCGGTCGCGCCGAAGGCCGTCTTGGACAACACCAGCTGCGGATGGCCGGCCAGCTCGGCGACCGTGTGACCGAGCCCCTCCGGGTACTGCTCGGTGGCGCACGCCGGCACCTCGAGCAGGCGGGCCGCCTCGGCGAGCCGCACGGCGTTGGCGACGACGGCCGCGCCACCGTCGATCGCCGGCACGAGGCGCTGCTGGAAGTCGACCAGCAGGAGAGCGGCGCCCGCAGCGGAGAGCAACACGTCGCGGAGCGTAGCGACATCGAGCGCAGTCTCATCCGGTCGGTCGACCGATGGGCCGAATCGCCCTGCAGGATCGGCCGACGGCACCAATCGCTGCCAAGATGATCTCATGAGCGAGCATCCGCCGGACCTCCTCTCCTCTGCTCCGCCCGGCACCCCCCACGCCGAGCGCTCGCAGGTGGCGGACGTCTGGTGCCGCCACGGGATCCGCTGGCGGCACGAAGCCGCCGGCTACCTACCGGACCGCAACGACGCCGCTCATCCCGACACCCCTTGCCGGGAGGTCGGCGCGATCCCCCACGACTGCCAGCCCGTCACCGCCTTCGACCCGGCAGAACACCCCAACGCCGGGCCCGGTGCTGTGGATTCGGCGCGGGCAGAGCTGGGCTACGGGCCGGCGGACGGGCCGGACCCCACCGGGATCTGATGCGCACTGGGGCGCACACGCGCTGACGAGTGCGGGGTCATTCCAGTAGACGCTCGGCCGCTGCGCGGCAGGCCTGCCATGCCGCCGTCGCCGGGTCGATCACGGCGAAGTGTTCCACCTCGGGCAGCGTGATCAGTTCGGCGCCGGACGCGGCGGCGAACCGTTCGCTCTGCCGGATCGGCACGTTGCGGTCCTCGGTGCCGTGCACGCACACCACCGGCACGCCGATCGGGATCCGGGCGATCGGGGAGGCGAGCGCGTACCGGTCCAGGACGGCGTCGGGGCTGCCGCCCAGCAGGTTCTCGATCGCCCCCGACCCGACGCCGTGCCGGGCTCCGTCGACGAGATCGAGCACGCCGGCCTGACTCACCGCACCGCGCAGCCGGACGGTGGGGCGCGCGCCGGGCGCGTCCGGTGGCAGGCCGGGACGGGCGGCGAGCCAGGTGGCCAGGTGCCCGCCGGCGGAGTGGCCGACGGCCACCACACGCTCGGTGTCCAGGCGGCCCGCCGCCGCGGTGGCGACCGGGCCGGCCAGTGCGTCCACCGCTGCGGAGACGTCGTCGAAGGTGGCGGTCCAGCCGCCTGCCTCCGGGCCGTGGCCGCCGACCCTGCGGTACTCGATGTTCCACACCGCCCAGCCGCGCGCGACGAGGTCCGCGGCGAGCGGCCGGCCCAGTTCCAGCCCGTAGGTCGAGCGCCAGAAGCCGCCGTGGATCACGACGACCGTGCCGGGGACGGGCCCGTCGCCCGCCGGCAGGGACAGCTCACCGAAGTGGCTGGAGCCGGTGCCGTAGGCGATCCGCAGAGGCGGCCCGTCGTCCATGCGGCGATCTTCGCAGGGCCGACCACCGGAGCTGAAATATGACACGGAGGGTGGTCGACCTGATGGGGGCGAAATGGGATCGCCACGTCGCGGTGGGCGTGGGGGGACGGCCACCGCGACGTGGCTTCCGCCGGACGAGGGGGACTCCCCGGCGGCCCTACGGACTTGCGTCCGCAGCTCTCTCCCGGGCCCTGTGCAGGCCGGGAACGTGTAGACAGTACCGATCTCACGCCGCTGCGGCAGCGAAGGTCACCCGTATGTCGGCGTCCGGTCCGGCGTGTCGCCCATCGCCATGCCGGCACGTGCAAATGCACGCTCCACTACTCATGGTGATCGTCCGTCCTCGGAATACCGCTTCCACCAGCACCGACGGCCCAGCCGTCCGCGAGTGCGGCCCGGAGAGCGCGCTCTCACGTCCTACCTGGCCTTTTGGGGAGGGCGATCACGTCCAGCGGCCCGTACGGACGCCGAGCGCGCCCAATGCGACCGCTGCGGCCGTCGATGCGCGCAGCACTTCGGGGCCCAAGCGCACCGGCTGCGCTCCGGCGGCGGCGAGGGCGGCCAGCTCCTCGTCGGTGATCCCGCCCTCCGGACCCACGACGAGCAACAGATCACCCGCGGTGGGCAGCTCGATCCCGGCGATGCCCGTCTCGGCCGACTCGTGGAGCACCAAGGTGGCCGCCGCGGCCGCCACGCGCCGTGCAAGTTCACCCGTAGTGACGGGTTCGGTGACCTCCGGAAGCCACGGACGGCGGGCCTGCTTGGCCGCCTCGCGGGCGGTCGTCCGCCAGCGGGCCAGTGCCTTCGCACCGCGCGGCCCGTCCTCCCAGCGGGCCACACAGCGGGCCGCCCGCCACGGCAGGACGGCGTCGACGCCGGCCTCGGTGGCCAGCTCCACCGCCAGCTCGCCGCGATCGCCCTTCACCAGCGCCTGCGCCAGCAGCACCCGCGGCGCCGGCGGCTCCAACCGGACCCGGTCGAGGACGCGCAGCTCGAGATGGTCGCGCCCGGCCACCTCCACGACCGCCCGGACCAGGCCGCCGCGCCCGTCGGCCAGCTGCAGCTCCTCCCCCGCGCGCAACCTGCGCACGGCGGCGGCGTGGCGGCCTTCCGGCCCGTCGAGCACGGCGTGCTCGCCGACCGGGAGCTCGTCGACCAGGAACAGCGGTGCGGTGGTCACGGGCGGACATACTCCCCGTCGTGCGTGAGCTCACCGGCCCCCACCCCGCCCGCGAGTCTTGCGTTTCGCCCCGCGAGTCGTGCGATCCGTTCGGCGAGTCCTGCGTTCCGGCCGGCGCGGACGAACCCGTGACGACGGGGATCCGCGAGAAGGCGGACGCACTCGTAGATCGGAGAGCGCTGGACCAGCCCCGTGAGCCGGCGCCGAACGCAGAACTCGCCGCACCGAACGCAAGACTCGCCGGCCGAAACGCAAGACTCGCCCGACCGACGGGACTCGCGGGCGAGCGGTCAGCGGCTGAACCCCCGCAGCCGCGAGAAGATCCCGTGCCCGTTGCGGGTGGACCCCGCCGCCAGATCGGGCTGCTCCTCACCGCGCAGCGCAGCGAGCTGGCGCAGCAGGTCGGTCTGCTTCGGGTCGAGCTTCGTGGGCACCGTGACGTCGACGTGCACCATGAGATCGCCGAACCCGTCGACGCGGCCCGTCGAGCGCAGCCGCGGCATGCCCTTGCCGCGCAGGGTGCGCACGGTGCCGTGCTGGGTGCCCGGCTCCACGCGCAGCTCCTCGGTGCCGTCGAGCGTCGGCAGCGGGAGGGTGGCGCCGAGCGCGGCCGCGGTCATCGGCAGCGCGACCGTGCAGTGCAGGTCGGCGCCGTCGCGGGTGAACAGCTCGTGCGGCTCTTCCTCGACCTCCACGTACAGGTCGCCGGCCGAGCCGCCGCCCGCGCCGACCTCGCCCTGCCCGGCCAGCCGCACGCGCATGCCGTCGCCCACGCCGGCCGGGATGCGCACGGCCACCGAACGGCGCTGGCGCACCCGTCCGTCGCCACCGCACTTGCGGCACGGTTCGGCGATGACCTCGCCGAAACCGCGGCACTTCGGGCACGGCCGCGCGGTGACGACCTGGCCGAGGAACGAGCGCTGCACGCTCTGCACCTCGCCGCTGCCGTTGCAGATGTCGCAGGTGGTGGTGTCGGTGCCCGGGGAGCAGCCGGAGCCGGAGCAGTCGGTGCACAGCACCGCGGTGTCGACCTGCAGCTCGCGGGTGACGCCGGTGGCGCACTCCTCGAGGGTCAACCGCATCCGTATGAGCGCGTCGGCGCCGGGCTGCACGCGGCTGCGCGGGCCGCGGCCGCGGCCACCGCCCTGGCCGCCGAAGAACGCGTCCATGATGTCGCCGAAGCCGAACGCGCTGAACGGGTCCTGCCCGCCGCCCGTGCCGCCAGCCCCGGCGCCACCCATCGGGTCGCCGCCGAGGTCGACGATCCGCCGCTTCTCCGGGTCGGACAGCACCTCGTACGCCACGCTGACCTCGCGGAAGCGCTCCTGCGCCCCCGGTTCGGGGTTGACGTCGGGGTGCAGCTCGCGCGCAAGCCGCCGGTAGGCCCGTTTGATCTCGTCGGGTCCGGCATCCTGTGCCACGCCCAGCGTCGCGTAATAATCCCGTGCCACGTGCGTGTTCCCCATGATCCTTCTCGCTCGGTGTTGCCCCAGCCGACGCTCCTCAGCGCCCAGCCAGGATCTCACCCACATATCGGGCGACGGCATGCACCGCCGCTATTGAGCCCGGGTAGTCCATCCGGGTGGGGCCGACGACACCCATGCCGCCGACCACGGTGCCGGGCCCGTAGCCGATCGAGATGACCGACGTGCTCCGCAGGTCTTCCGACTCGTTCTCCTCACCGATGCGGACGGTCACGGTGCCCGGGTCCTGCGCCGATGCCAACAACTTGAGCACCACGACCTGTTCCTCGAGCGCCTCCAGCACCTGCCGCAGGGAGCCGGGGAAATCGGCGGCGCTGCGGGTGAGGTTGCCGGTGCCACCGAGCACGAGCCGCTCCTCGGGGTGCTCCACCAGCGTCTGGATGAGCACGGTGGACACCGCGGTGATGACCTCCCGCAGCGACGCGGGCCCGGTGATGGGCAGCTCGGCCACGGCGGCCGATGCGGCGGCGAGCGCCCGACCCGTCAGCGCACCGTTGACGAGGGTGCGCACCTGCGCCACGTCCTCGTCGGAGAGCACCTGCCCGAGATCGACGACGCGCTGGTCGACGCGGCCGCTGTCGGTGATCAGCACCAGCATCAGGCGGGCCGGGGTGAGCGCCACGACCTCGCAGTGGCGCACCGTCGAGCGGGTGAGCGTGGGGTACTGCACGACCGCGACCTGACGGGTCAGCTGGGCCAGCAGGCGGACGCTGCGGCGCAGGACGTCGTCGAGGTCGACCGCGCCGTCGAGGAAGTTCTGGACGGCCCGCCGCTCCGGCGCCGACAGCGGCTTGACCTGGGCCAACCGGTCGACGAACAGGCGGTAGCCCTTGTCGGTGGGTACGCGCCCGGCGCTGGTGTGCGGCTGTGCGATCAGCCCGTCCTCCTCGAGGACGGCCATGTCGTTGCGGACCGTGGCGCTCGAGACCCCGAGATTGTGGCGGTCGACGATCATCTTGGAGCCGACCGGCTCCTGGGTCGCCACGTAGTCGGCGACGATCGCGCGCAGAACGGCGAAGCGGCGTTCGTCGGCGTTCAACCAGCCCTCCGGTTATCTGGACGTCCGTCCATCCTACGTTCTGTGAGCGGCGGCGGGCTTGCGTAGAGAATGTGACACGTGCAGATCCGCAAGCCGATCCTCGACGCCATCGCGGCGGGCACGGTGACCGCCCTCTTCCGGCGGTGGGAGCAGCCCCGGGTGCGCCCGGGCGGCACCCAGCGCACGCCGGTCGGCGTGTTGGAGTTCACGGCGGTGGAGCCGGTGGCGGTGTCGCGGCTGACCGCGGCCGACGCCCGCGCCGCCGGGTTCCCCACCGTCGCGAAACTGCGTGCCGCGCAGGTCGGAGACGGGAAGCTCTACCGGATCAGCGTGCGGTTGGCCGGCGCGGACCCGCGGGTGGCGCTGCGCGAGCAGGCCACCTTCGCGGACGGGGAGCGCGAGCTGATCGCGGCCCGCCTGGCGCGGCTCGACGCCGCGTCGCGACGCGGCCCGTGGACGGCGACGGTGCTCGACCTCATCGCGCAGAACCCCGGGGTTCGGGCCCCCGATCTGGCGGCCGGGCTCGGGCTGGAGACGCTCCCGTTCAAGCGCGACGTGCGCAAGCTCAAGGAACTGGGGCTCACGGAGAGCCTCGAGGTGGGCTACCG
>Ga0307513_10011422_pt1 | contig 11040 bp, 16 predicted proteins | sample 15_EM_MG_FD_202174 | JGI IMG/M metagenome (GOLD analysis project Ga0307513, IMG submission 202174) | Populus trichocarpa ectomycorrhiza microbial communities from riparian zone in the Pacific Northwest, United States - 15_EM | ecosystem: Host-associated > Plants > Roots > Unclassified | place... | reverse complement strand
TACTCGTTTTTGTATGTTTGGACACACTCTACGGTCCATATTTGCTGACGTGGTCCCAGGGTAGTCTATTTGCCGCCTTCCTTTCCGCCTTTCTTGTCTTCTTGATTCCCCAGCTCCGGCCCAACAACGGTCACCTTGCAATGGATGTGCCCATTTACATTTCCCAACAGCTCAGCAACTCTACCACCGCCTTTCGACCATGCCCTCCACCGTACCCTCCACCGGCGTCAGCCGAAAGCGCGTTACTCACCAGCCTCGTCGCTCGAAATGGACCGCACTCAGACTTCACTTCAGCGCGGACAGCGTGACCGAGACTAACCGCCCCACAACCTGCCGACTGGCTTCTCGATCCAGTGTTTGTGCCATTTGCCATCCACCGAGGCAGTGACTGATGTTTCCCGATCAGGCTCCTCATGTCGAGATCGCCTTATTCACTCTCGCGACATGAGTAGCAACCCTCACTCAAATCCTCCTCGAGGATGAAAGGTGAGCCGGAGTTGGCTGAGCGCCCCTATCTACCACGTGTTCACTAAATGCCAGGTTCGGTCGTCACAGCTGCGTCAACGACTCGGAGTTTTATGATCTCCTCACTGGCATTCTCAACAGCCATGTCTTACTTCAGGGTTCCGACGCCGAAAAGACCAAGGTGGTTTTCTTGGCTGGCCTGCTGTTCAGCCGCCTCTGGGCCAATGCGTTTGGAATCCTGGAGGTCCTCCATGCCATTCAAGTTCTTATCAAGCTTCCGGTAGTCACATTGTCGATCTCTGGACAGTGCTTATGCCAATCAGTCTCAACCGGAATCCCGCTTCCTCACCTCGGCTCAGCTTGCAGTGGGTACCAGCACTAGAAGCACTACAATCCTTTTGGGGAAGTTAAATATTGACCAGAATCTCCGAGTAGGACACCGAAGGCTCGCATCGAGTTCCTCCACCTGCTCAAACCTGCCCGCGACGCATGCATCAAAACCCCTGGCGAAGATGGCCATATCATCACCTCTGACTGGCTGCTCTGGCTCAATCAGAACCACTCGCTTGTCGACAGTGACCCAACCAGTCTCGGCAACCTCTTACCTCTCATCGACCAGCTCTCAACCAAGGCTGTGAACATCGCCGATAACGACACTGCGAGCCATTCCTCTTCACCTAACGTCTCGCTTCAAGTCGGTCTCCCTGCGGAGGAGCAAGGATACCCCTTGAGCAGTTCTGAAAGCGACAGCGACTCAACTGCCTCTGACAGCATCCTTGACTCACGTCTCAACACCCCGCAAGCCCCTCACGTCGCGCTTGCCCGGAGCCCCTCTCCGCGACGGTTCTCTCCCTGCACATGCCATCTCCTCCGCCGATTTCGGAGTGCCCGACTCCCCCCTTCGATTGCGTCCATCGTGGACTATGAGGATGACACATTGCGGTCGATATCGACAGTGTCCCACCCTCGCAGTACCGCGTACCCTCTCCTGCGGTCCCCGTCACGGCTCCTTCCCTGGCGGAAGTCGAGTTTCGCTCTGTCAAGTCGAGTACGGACAGTGGTAGTGCACCGAGCAAGCTTCCTCACGCCGTCCCCTTGCCCTTCATCGGTGATTCTCAGCTCACCGTAGCTGCTGTTTCTCTCCGCGCTCCCCGGTTGGTGGTGCTGAGCAAGTACCCCAGCTAGCTGTCTTTCTGGCTCGCGCCTCTCCACGATCCCGTTGACTCGAATACCTAAGGCTGGTGAACATGGTCTTGCTCATCGATCGAGAAACAAATTTGCGCTTCGGTGCGCCTGACCTTCGGTCCCTCGGGTCGTCCAATGTCGATGTCATATCCGAAAATCCAAATTCATGTTCGGCCTCACAGGCTGCAAACAGAATGAGATTTGTCTCTTTTAATCCCTCGTCCGCTTTCACCCATATTCCCTGTTGTACAGCAGCTTCTGTTTTCTGCCTTACCACGGTGACATAGTTGGATCTCTCTCTCTCTCGTCGTGTCGATTGATGACTGTCCTATACCCAATCGACGCTACCCTTCTTCGTAGGGGTCCTTTGATAACATGGACGCTCATGACGGACGCTACCTTACTTCTTGATTGTATCCAAACGCTCCTACGCTTAGACCTGCACGACCCTTGGCCCCCGCCGTCCTCTCCATATTCGTATTTCATTTCCCTGGATCTCTGTGATCGTTCTTCCACGGCTTGTGTAATTGCGCTAGGAGTGGCGAAGCATAATATTTCTTTATTGGGACTAGCTGAGCAGCCTGTGAAATGACAGGAGGTACACTTTATGCCTTACTTTCTCACAATGACACCATATGAAGCGAAGGAGGCAAGGTGACACGGTAACAGAAACACCTTGTAGAGGGTACAGTGAAGGCCAGTAGATGTTCTGGTGGTTCGGAGTGTTACAACCACGCTTCCAGCCGGAATGCCGCTTTTCTCCGCCAACCGAGGTCATGTTGGTGAGTTCGGCGCAGCATCTTTACCGTCTTGTCTACTGATTCCATCTGATGTCGCGAAGACGAGGACAGGGCTCGAACAATCGTGACCGGACTGCTCGGTGAGCTGCTTTGTGAGATCGAACAGCACGCAGGGTTGATGTTCCTCCAGAGTCCTTTGGGAATGAAAAGTTGATATGGGAATATTATAACGAAATGGCCGCATTGAACGATACCATCTGGGAGATCGAATGGCGAGGATTGGCAGGTACCATACTCGTATTTGTATATATCTGCTGACATGGTCCCAGGATGGTCTATTTGCCGCCTTCCTTTCCGCCTTCCTTGGCTTCTTGATTCCCCAGCTCCAGCCCAACAGCGGCGACGTCGCAATGGACGTGCTCACTCACATTTCACAACAGCTGTCGCAAGAAAGGCTTTCTTGGGCAGCAACCTGCTTGAAGAAGTCAAGATCCATGAGCAACAAAGCGTCCGCAACCGCAAGGATCCAGCCGGAGGCATTATTGGTTGGATGACGGATAGCCAACCCATTTGACGTGTACTGTAGCTGGCATCTACGGCGAACCCGATTGTATTTCAAGCTGTAATTTGTTTGTGTCGTCGTCTTGAAATCAAATTCATGCCCGAGGTAGAGCCAAGAAGACGAGAGTTTATAAGAGACTCGGTTTGAGAATTTGACCTGAGAGCGCTACACTACACGAGGTTGGGAGTCTTCAAATCGACAGTCGAAACCGAATACTGGAGCACCGAATAACCCAACAGTGGAGCGGGTTGCGCGCCGAAACGACTCTTAACAGTATCAGCAAGTCTCATACCTTGGAACGGTAGTTCACCCTACACTCTCGGTGTTCCCTGCAATTACGTCGACGATCCACTCAGTGCAAGACTCAGGCTTGCTTTCCAACCCACTCACCTTTAGTGCTATCCACTTCCTGATCTTCAATGTAGGCGGCTGGATTGGCCGATACCTCTGCAGCTTTCCCACCTGCAGGTCGGGCTGCGTCGAAGCTCGTCAGTCTTTCCCTTTCGCGTGTCCTTTTCATCCCTCTCTTTCTTGCATGCAACGTTGTTCCCCCCTAAGTCGCTCCCATCACCCTCCCCCTCCTCCTCTCTAACATCGAAACCAATCATCGCCTCCGACGCGTCCTATTCGCTCATCCTACTCCTGTTTGGTATCTCTAATGGCCATCTAGGTTCAAGTTGCATGGTGGCTGCATCTTCCTTAGAACATAACCGAAGGTTGAGGCGGGATGAGATCGACAGTGCTGCAGTTGCGGCTGGTTTTTGTTAACTGCGGGACCTCTTCTAGGTGGAGCAGGGAACTCCTTAATTGGGGCCTTGGTGGGAGGAGAATGTCAAGCAATATTGTAACTTGAGTTTCTAACCCGTTTTTCGGCCACTCCATCGCGGTTGCGCTTATAGGGACGATCAAGACACACGTATATATGATGTCTATTATTGCTGCTGCCCTAATCATTAGGCTGGGGCTTAGCGGTGTGTCATTAACCGCCAACTATCTTGTGCTTTCCATTGCAGTTTCCGCGCCTGCTTGCGAGCCAGAGCAGTCTTAGGTTTCTCCGCAAGTTGTGGAAGTGGAAGTAGCTTCAAGTTTGTCGTAAACCTGAGTTGGTGAGTGTGCTTGGACGGACTAGCGTCTATCAAGGGTCGAAGGTGGAAAATAAATATGTATTCCCCTCGACAGTCGGATCTACTCTATTCGTAGTATTCCAAGCTCTTTGATGTGTTGTAGGTGTTCTTCCTTGTTTGTTGTGGTGAAGCCCGCTCACCCCCCTTTGCTTCTTGCCTTCCGCCCTGTCTCGTCAAATTTCACAGAGCTCGCTCCTAAAGCGAGCTTGAAACTTCGTCTCGGTGGAGCCTGCCTTTATCTTCTGCGCAACAGAAAATTTCCTTACACTTTCAACGAGCAGGTGGCAATTGGACCCAAAAGCCTATTCACAGAGAACAGAGCCTATTGGGGATAGAGACTTTCCTCTTCACCCTTATTTCAACGACTCGTTTCTCGCAGCGTGACTCTTACTCGTTCTTTTCGCCGTCATGTCTCATAATTCGGACGGCGTGCCAATTGCGACCCACGAGAAGGGAGAGAATCTCTCTAAGGAGACCACACCCCGTCCGCACCATGAAGTTCCACCGCCACGCCCCCGACTCTCCATCGCCCAGTGGATCGTCGGAGCTTCCGCTACCATTGGTCTTCTAGCGTTCTCCTGGAGAAATATAGATTCTCCAGTGGTCAATGAGAAAGTAGTCGTCGTCCCGCAATCAACGCCGAGCCTGGACGAATGTCATGGATACTCGGCAAGTGTCGTTGAGACAACCTCTACCGGACTAACTGCTCAACTACATCTCTATGGTGACGGCTGTCACGTTTATGGACCAGACCTACAAACCCTTTTACTCACAGTTGCATACGAAACTGGTAGGTTACCCTTTCATTCTCCGGTGTTGCACTCGATTGGTGATGAACTCACTATGATTCCTCCAGGCTCGCGTATTCATGTGAAAATTGAGGATTCCGAAGGTACTCGCTACCAAGTACCCGAATCCGTCTTCCCTCGCCCCAGGAACATTAAGGCTCCATCCTACGATCCTGATATCGAGTTCAAGTACACCGAATTTCCTTTCACTTTTTCGATCATTCGCAAGGCGACTGGAGAAGTGCTGTTCGACACTTCCGGGTACCCTGTCATATTCGAGCCCCAATACCTGCGCGTCAAGACATCCCTTCCGTTTAATGCGAATATCTACGGCCTTGGGGAGCACACCGAGTCTCTTCGACTTCCAACCGAGAACACGACTCGCACGCTATGGGCAAGGGATTCGCCCGGCGTCCCGACAGGATCAAATCTCTACGGCGTGCATCCGATTTATTTCGATCATCGTACTACTGGTACTCATGGTGTCTTCCTCTTGAACTCGAATGGGATGGATATCAAGTTACGGACTGAGAACGATAAGACAACCTTGGAGTACAATATCATCGGTGGGATTTTAGACTTCTACTTCCTTGCCGGTCCTAGCCCAGTCGATGTCGCCCGACAATACGCAGAAGTCGCTGGCCTTCCCGCCGAAGTCCCATACTGGTCATTTGGATTGCACCAGTGCCGGTGGGGCTATCAGGACTATCTTGAAGTGGCTCAGGTTATTGCCAACTATTCGTCTGTTGGCATTCCATTAGAGACGATGTGGACTGACAGTGAGTGCATAGCGTCCTCGTCAGTACCGTCCTTTTAACCCAAACGGAACAGTCGATTACATGTTCGAGCGACTCGTTTTTACTACAGATCCAGATTACTTTCCTAGGAGCAAGATGCGCGAGATTGTCTCTGGTCTCCACCCACAGAACCAACACTATAGTATGTCCCATTCGTGTGGCCGGTTAACCACTAACCGCGGCAACGTAGTTATGATGGTAGACCCCCCAATTGGCGTACGTCCTGGCATATCCGGTGCCTACGATCGGGGCTCTGTCGCAAATATTTGGATGAAGGAAGCGAACAGCACAGATTACTTGGGTAGTAAGTGCGCGGCTTGAGTAGTTGGCACACGACCTAACTTCTTCCAGTTGTTTGGCCTGGAGTCACGGTTTGGCCTGATTGGTTCCACCCATCTGTTCAGGAATTTTGGAACAATGAATTCAAAATCTTTTTCAATCCGAAGGACGGAATTGATATCGACGGCGTATGGGTCGACATGAATGAGCCTGCGAACTTTTGCAGGTATCCTTGCCCGGACCCCTATACGGAAGCAGCAGCCCAAGGTCTTCCACCGCCGCGCAACAGTCCCCGCCCTCCTTCCGTGCTTGTACGAGAATCTGCAAGAGGAAGAACAATTGAAAGGACTCTCGAAGATGGCGAAGTGGACCTATTAGAACCTCCTTACACTATTGGCAACGACCAGCCTTTCATCAGTGACCGAACTGCCCGAACCGACATTGTTCATGAGAATGGAGTGGTTGAATATGATGCCCGTGAGTCGGTCCATTAGCTTCTGAAAGACGTAGCTCATGTGTCCACAGACAACTTGTTCGGAACGATGATGTCCGCAGCGACACGTGAAGCAATGCTTGCTCGACGGCCAGGACTTCGACCGTTGATCATTACTCGATCTACCTATGCTGGAGCTGGAGCCAAGGTTGGCAAATGGCTTGGTGACAATCTCAGGTAGGAGGCGCACTTGCAACAGGTGCCAAGTGAGCTAAATGAACCCCACAGTTCCTGGTCACATTACCGCCTTTCTATTCCTGGCATGCTTGGATTTGCTTCGCTTTTCCAAGTACCGATGGTTGGTTCCGACGTTTGCGGCTTCTTTGACAACTCCACGGAAACCCTCTGCGCACGCTGGGCAACACTCGGAGCATTCAACCCGTTCTACCGTAACCATAACAGCGACAGATCGAGCCCACAAGAATTTTATCGCTGGCCGTTGGTCACAGAGGCTGCAAAACATGCCATTGACATCCGCTACCGCTTGCTCGACTACTTCTACACTGCATTCCATAAGCAACATTTGGATGGAACGCCTGCACTTCAGCCGTTGTTCTTCCAGTACCCGCAGGACACGAACACGTTCGATATTCAGTTCCAATTCTTTTACGGACATAGCATTCTTGTTAGCCCTGTCCTCTACGAGAACTCGAATGCTGTCGAAATTTACCTCCCCGATGACCGGTTCTACGATTTCCTCACACACGCCATGGTGGAGGGGACGGGCGCGAGCATCCACTTGACGAACATATCGTACACAGAAATCCCAGTGCACATCAAAGGCGGGGCTGTGCTTCCACTACGCGTTGAGAGTGCGTACACGACGGCTGATCTGCGCAAAAAGGACTTCGAGCTGGTGGTTGCTCCGGCGAGGGATGGGTCGGCAAGTGGGTCACTCTATCTTGACGATGGAGTGTCGATTGTGCAGAAGAAGGCACCGCGAGAGTGGACCTTTGGATATGAGAACAATTTGCTCAAAGTCGACAGCAAGGGGAAGTACAATGTTGGAAAACTCAAGTGGGCAAGGGTGAAGATTCTTGGTGTTACGCAGAAGCCAATTGTGGTAGAAGTGGATGGGAAAAGGGTCAAGGACTTTGCATACGACTCGGTACATAGTGTGGTTACAGTCAACATTCGGAAGGGACTGGCGAGGAATTTTAAGGTTGAGCTCAAGTATTAGGGATTTTGTAGAGAATAATTGTATCATAGTCACGTAGATCAAGGAGCCTTTCATCACCAGGATAGACATGCGCATATATTAGGATGAAGTCTCCAACATGGGTTGTGAACGAATGCATGTTTAAAAAGGAGGACAGAAACAGGTATAGTTATAAATACTTGTATCTATGATGTCTTCATTACCCTGAAGAAGTGGAAAGTTGATGATTGGGTGGGAGAGTTAGCATATTCTATTTAGGTCGAGATTGCTGGTGACCATCTGATTTCCAATGGCGATGGTATTTCCTGTTTCCTTGTATCCGGCCAGTGGCCTCCTGCTCGCAGCGAGATGCACCTTCTGTGTTCAGGTGTCACTCAATCTGGACTGTTCAACTGCTTATTGTCCAGAAAACCTGTTACCCAATCCTAAGTGTCGTGTGCACAAGGTGTCATCGGAAGGAGGAAAGAGGCCGAGAATGTCACAGCAGTTACCAAAGACAACACGATATAAACCAACTGACCATCAAGCAGTTGGTGTTCTCTAGAGACAGCATAGAGCGATGTAGCACATGCTGGGCCAATGGCTCGCATGAATGAGACCATAGTCTGTGATGGGCCATTGGTCGTTCCCAGAGCAGCCGGTATCGCGGCCGCGGAGCGGACGAAAAAGAAGATAGTGGTTACGAAGAGTTTGAGGAGTGTAAACCATAGGCGGTGACATTTGCAAGTTGGAATGCTTACTGAAGCATATATTCGTGACAGTCGCCAACATCACACCGATACAAGCGAGAAAATACACACGCCATGAGTAAGAATCTGCAGCGGCCATACTGACAGCGATTGGGAATAGCGCCCAAAGTGGAAAGTACGCGCAAATTGAAACCTGATACATTCGTTTGGCACCTAGTCGCTCCACCAACGCCCCTGTGAATAGTACTTGAAAGGTACCATCGAAAATACCCATTCCGCCCATAAGCATTCCAATCGTTCTTGGAGTGAGTGAAAGGGGAGCTGACGCGAGAAAAATTGGAAGAATAGCGAGGAAGACAATCTCACATAACGCTAGAAGTGAGTAGTTAAGCACAGCTGCGATTACTGGTGCAGTAATAACGGTCTTGAGAGGTGGTGCCACGGTTGCCGGATGTGATGATGGTGGACGGGACGGCGGTTGATGATCATCCAGCAGTGGTGTAGTTACAGAGTGTGGGAGGGAAGACTTGAGGTATTCTCTAGCAGGTGCGGTCTGGAATATAACTACTTCAGGTGCTTCTCCAGGCCGTATCCTAAAACGACAACTGACCTCCCTCAAGTACAGGGACCCCACCAAAAAGACCACGAGACATACTGTTGCAGCTGAAGCGTACGGGAGGAAGTAAGGAAACTCCTTCCAGAAGGACCGGTTCGAACCACTCACAGCTGTCAACCGGAGAGAGCATGCCTCCAATCAAGGGGCTACGACAAAGGCAAAATTGTTAGATATACAGTGTCTCAGTTGGAGGAATAAACACACGCTATGCGTGATCCAGTACTTAAAACCATGGGGATGAAGGCGAAACCCTGGGCGGCATTGGTATCATCGGTGATCTCACCCATCATTGCCTTTAAGGCACTGACATTGCCGTTCAGCTCAGCGGCAAGGATCCGAATGATGACAAGAGCGGGGAAACTCCTTGAAAGACCAACACAAAGTATAGAGAGAGCGAGGCCGAAGATACCAATCAATAAGACCGGTTTGCGGCTAATCCTGTCTGAGAGCCTTCCCCATAGCAGGGTGAAGAGAGCCTGGCCGAGAAAGAACGCTGACTCCTTTCCAGGTACTGGAGCGAAATCCAAGAGGAAAGAACGAACTATGATCCCGACATAGTAATTAGTCCTATTTTTGCGTCCTTGTGTAACTCCCGTCTCGTTTATCAATCGAAACACGAACGGGAGAATGACGGCGGTGGGGATCGGTTCACAGAATTGCATAAGCAAGAGGACAACTGTTGCGTGAATAAGGTATCCATCTGATCCAGATGTTTTGCTACCCACATAGTTGCAACTTCGGCAAGGGAGGGCGATGAATGATCGAGGTATGGGCTTCTGTGCCTCCACTTCTTCAGTGGGGTACTGCACTTCGTTGTCTCCAGAAGATACGTGGGCCATACTTGCCCGTGGGGTGGTGCTGGTCGAGATTTACAAAGAGGTTCAAATGTCTGCCGGGCTTGTATATACCACTCCAAGATGGACACCCGAGAGTTTGGACAGAACGATTTCTATGGTAGGTACACAGGAGTTTCGTCCTGGTCGACTCTTTGGGGCGGTGATCAGAGTGATTGGTTCCAGGTTCAATTCGTCTGCCTCACTCACCTTTGTAGTTTTGGGAAGGCAAGTCCGGAATGACCTGTAAAACAGAGACTGTTTTTGATTTGTCACGGTCTCAGAAGGTAGCTTCGTTATCGGGTCGTGAAATCGCCTAGATAGGGGTGTAAGTCTTAAGCTCAATGATCACAGTCATTTGCAAGTTCCTGGAGAGATATTCTGTCTCTATATAGAATCATCGGAAACCCACATCCCAGCCTTGAATCAAGTCTTCGCGCACGGATTGGCAAACTCGTGGCCTGGGTGAGGAGAGATTGAGCAGCTGGTTTTATTCGTACTTCTCCTCAACGCTGAAGTTGTAATAGAGTGGGAGACGAGCAAGTGCTAACATGATGATCGTTTGCACGACCATTGACCGGGGCAATTACGTGGAACGTGATAGGGCCAGAGGCAACGAGTGACTGAAAGGTAAATTGGGAAAGTGAACTACACACCAGGGGTTTAAAAGGAGAAACTACAAACTAATCAACGCCATGTCTCCCTGGGTTTGGATCATTGATGAAACGCAGAAAAGGTTAAGCCCATCCAGAGCTCTCGTGGACTATAGTTCGAGATGGATAGATTTACCGACTCCATGAATCACCGTTCGCTTCAGGATGTGATCCCCGTCAGATTATTGAGGACTAACCGCTGAGTGGACACTAGACACCAGAACTTTGAGGTCAGTACGGAATGGCCATTGGGTGGCTGGATCATTAATGGATGCTATAGGATACATTCTATGCGTCTCGGATGAATTTTCTAATTGGTCCAATCCATCCTTCGTCCATCCAATTTTGCTTATCAGCACCCCGGACGGCAGAGAGGGTAAGTTGACACAAGCAGGCCAACGTCGACCTTGACATGGCGCGGGGCCATATGTTCATGTGTCACTCAATCTGACTGTTCAACTACTTATTGCCCATAAAACCTGTTACGCCAATATTCACACTTCTAAACTGCCTACGTGTCGTGTGCACAAGGTGTCATCGGAAGGAGGAAGGAGGCCGAGAATGTCACGGCAGTTACCAGAGACAACACGATATAAACCAACTGACCGCCAAGCAGATGGTGTTCTCTAGAGACGGCATAGAGCGATGTGGCACATG
>Ga0307513_10011421_pt1 | contig 11041 bp, 14 predicted proteins | sample 15_EM_MG_FD_202174 | JGI IMG/M metagenome (GOLD analysis project Ga0307513, IMG submission 202174) | Populus trichocarpa ectomycorrhiza microbial communities from riparian zone in the Pacific Northwest, United States - 15_EM | ecosystem: Host-associated > Plants > Roots > Unclassified | place... | reverse complement strand
GTACTACCCACCTCAATTGCCAGAGAACAGACGAAGGGAACATAAAGGTACGGCGGGTCGTCGAAGATGCATCCAGTTATAACTGATGGTGCTAGAGGGGGATCAGACATTCGCCGCCTCGGGAAGCAACAGTGTTTGCTTGCCAGGAGATGGGAGACGCTTCGATGTCTGGGACAAAAGGGTGATATTTAGTTTGGCTCATAGTATAGATGATGCTTGAAGTCGCCTACCTTGACGCGCAAGGCCGCAATAGCGAGGGAAGTTCCATAGGACACAACCAAGCAGAGAAGCAGGGAGATCATAATTGGACGGCGACGTTGATAAAGAGCCCACACTCGGGTAACAAGTATAGCTGGTTGTTTGTTAATATCAGTGAGCGCAAACGCTGGAAGAACCTACCTTCCACTACCGCCAATTGGGTGAATGTTCCAAAAATAACCCAGTTGGAGACCACCATGCATCTTTATAAGGTCAATGGCAGGTCAAAATGAACTACAGGCAAGATTCTCACACCTCCGACGGTTAGCACCAGAATGGTGAAGACAACTAGGTACCCACTTTATCGCTCGGGTCCACCATGAAAGTCACTACCCAAAAGGTTCAACCTAGTGAAGGGTAGATAAAAACCCGATTCACCTGTCGCGTCGAGTCTGTATGTATTCGATGAGCGGCGAGTCGTGCAAGGAGGAAAAGCGATGGGACGAACACAAGCAACAAGAGAGCATTGTATCTACTTATTACGAATAATCCTCTCACTGTCGTGAATTGATTGATCTGCCATACATACTCCAGCTTTCGCCGGATTGTTGATTATTCTGCCCCCCGAAGTTAATCAACCGCACTGGCCTACCTCTTGATAGAAGGTAATAACTAGGGAATGGTGAGGGCGCCGTTCGGACAGGAAGAAGAAACTCACGCTCATCGTAGGCGACGAATACGAGACTAGCCACAACAAGGTACTTTGCCTGCTGCTGGGAAGTGGCATAAAACGCTATTTGGCCATTCGTTGCCTCGTCGAGCGAGCCCAACATTCTGTGTAGGCTGGCTAGCAGGGAACAACTCAGAGGACATGGATGGGGTCCTGGCCCTCATATAATGGCTGATCACTACGCAACCGACTAGAGAAAATTCTGAAGAGATGTTGATCTATTAGTCCCCTGATGTTGGGGAGAGTGCAGTGCGCATGGGACGTCTCCGGTTGAAGGGCGCCCATGGAGTGAGAACCATTCTCCTTAATTTATCCTTACCATATCATTGAACCAACCATATTATATGTGTAGCCAGCTGAGTCATTGTTCAGAACCGCGTGCTGAGCTGGCTGATTGATCCCTTGTGTCAAAGGATGCTTACGTGTCCACGACTAAGTTAAATGACCTAGGGATCATCATCTTGATTACTTTTGTGATGAATATTTGCTGCTCCCTCTTCTGTGTGGCATTCAGTATGGATACAAAACCAGGGAATGCAGGTTTAGCCCACCTCCCCATATTCTCAGGTGTGAGATCCATGCGGTAGATATATCTGAGTGGCTACTATGCTGGATTCTCAACCAATGCAAGGACAGGAAAGGCTGGGCGGTGTCTCTGGGTGATTCGCACCATTAGGCTTGCAGATCTTGAAATGGGTTCCTGCCGCAATGCCAACGGGTCCAACTCTCATGCATTTAGTGGTTTTACCACACCAATAGTAGAGGTCTTGTGTCAGGCTAGTTAATCAAATATACCACTTGCTTCCCTCTGTGATGGTTCATCACAATGAAGCCAATGCAGAGGATGTCAGCATGGCTGATGATCAAGTGGCATAAAATCTCCTGCAGATTGCAGGTTGACATGATTTCTGAGTTCCCCTCATTACAGCACACTGCAGACTGGATCCAGGAAACTTCTTGTTATTCTTGGAGTTTGCTCTTGGAAGTGGAGTCAATCACAATCTCGCCTTCATCCCAACCTATTACGAAACCATTTGTGATTTTCTGTTAGTTTGGGATGTTGTACAATTGTAATTCTGACGACCATGGGTTTAACCAGATCTCTCTACCTCAATACCTACAGATATTATCAATTAACCTCAGCAGAGTGTCCCTTCCCCTCCTGCAAACACAGAGCAACATAGCTTAGACCCTATCATCCCACCAACCCAACATCTCTCCTTACTCCGATTAACAAGAGAGGTATTCCTGCCACTGCAACACAGAGCTCTATCAATCTCACTGTGCACATGAAGTCTGGAGACAGGTACACAGATGTGTGTGTGGGGAAAATGGAGAGAGTAATTGAAGAGCAAGATGTGGGTATTGTAAGGACTTGTACTTCATGTATGCCAATTGCTTATGTAATAAGTTGTGCTTCCTTATAAGGCTCATAGTTGGCATTCTGTTTGTTTGACTTTTTACTCTTACTCCTGTATCCCATTCTATACACACCATCTTTCTTATTCCTTTCAAACACATGAAGAGTTTTGAGGAACTGTGCAAACAGAAAACATATATTCAAGATACAAGAGAAAAGTTACAAAGTTACAGGTAATGTGGAAGCATATCACAAGGGGCACCCTAAGCAAAGTTTAGAAGGGAGGAGGATGGGATACAGGAGATGAGGATGAGATGAGGAGAGAATGTGATGGGATGAGCTATCCCCACATATTCCACTCCATCCCATCCCATGTGTAGTATGGTGGAATATGGAAATTTTTAAATGGCTCTTAATGCCAGTGTTGTACCAGCTTGATTCCTTGTCCCATCCCAGTCCCAGTCCCTCCCTCCCATCCAATTCTGTCCCACCCAAAGAATTAGGCAAGCACACTGCCATGGGATGGGTTAAGATGGGACTTGATTGGGGTGGATAGAAACGGGTATGGATACAGAGCTGTTGAAAGGATGTACCTGTATTTTTAGGTTGGGCAGCCTTAGGTTGGGCAATCAATAAATGCAATGCATCTTCCAAATGTATGGCCATGAGAGTGGGTTCCTGAGGCAAGCCCAAACAATCTCCCTGACTGTGCAAACTATGCCCATATTCATGGTTGTAACTGTTGGAGTTGATGATTCCTCCAACTACTGGCTGGGTAGCATAGTGGCATTTCACCCTTACTAGATTTAGGGAGTCCCAGGTTTGAACCCTGGTCAGGCCATCTTTTCTCTTCCTACAGTAACTCATTAGAACCATTGTCCTCCACCATCACTCTTTGTTGAAACCTAAAAGTGAACACAAGGCTCAGTACATGATCATAAACTGTGGTTATATTCACTGCAAGCAGAGGGTAAATACCTGCCATGGGTACATGCCATGTACAGGTTGTACCCCAGTCCCTCCACAGTTGGGGTATGAGGACAAGCACAGTTGGGGTAGCTCTGGTTATGGCCAGCCCCCTGACAGGGTACTTCCATGTGTATGTGAGGTACCTGGATGGTGTACAACCCCAGGGTATGACCCCTACACTGGCTGTACCCAGACTCACCACTTGACATACCCCAACAGAGCTAGCTGGGCAGGGTATGTCATGTACCCATTTGGGGTAGCACCCAGTGTATGATGCCTACACTGGGCCATACCCAGACTCACCACTTGACATACACATTTGGGGTAGTACACAGTGTATTACAACTACACTGGTCATAACCAGGCTCAATACAGGGTGTATACTGGAGCTAACCTGACTGCGTAGTACTACAATGACCAATCTCATTTTGTATTCTATGTAGTGCATCAAAAAAATTCCTTGTAACTAGGGCTGTCAGGAAATTGGAATGGAGCACAGGCTCACACTAGTGCTTGCCCACAACTAAACAAGGAACTGAGGTTCAGATTGCTGCGCAGGGCTGTGAATGTAAGCAGGAAGTAGGAAACTCACCATAAAATTCTGTCAACCCGCACCTCCCCTCCCAGCATGCCCCAGCCTACCAGCATGAACTATGGCCATCCTCAGCTCATAATTGACCCAGCTCTCATCCAACTTGGTTCATCATCATCTATGGCCTCCAGTTCCACACTGAGGACTATTATCATGGAAAGGGCCATGCCCTGCCATAGTGCCAAGCATCCTAGGGAGTTGGTGGAATCCAGTGCACATGAGAGCAGTGTCGACAATGCAGATAACATATACAGTAATAGTGGCACAGCAGTCAGTGCCTTAATCACTGATTTGAGGCTCAAGTTCAATGCACTCCCAAAAGCTCCTGAGGGTATCGTCATGGCTGGGGTGAATCCTGGTCAAGTAGTCAACCTTGGCCATATGTTTTCAATGTGGGACACACTGATTTTAAGGACATTTGATGTCCTTGAGTCACATGTGATGTGCCTTGAGGCATTGCTTGCCAACAGCAGTAGTAGGCAGGCCGAAGAACTACTGCCATGCTCCAGCAAAGCTACAAGGAATCATAAGAGAATGCATGTGGCTACTGTAGCTCTTTCCCAAGGTTTTGAGGATGGTCTCAAAGTGCATACCATTCGCCGGTTGTGACTTCAATCATCTCTAACATAGCACCGGGACCATACCCATGTTGTCATGAAGCATATCATCAACTGGGTTCCATTGAAGAAAGGCAGCAAGATGGTGAAAGTTCCATCAGGAGGTGATATGTGCAAGGACAGTAATGGGAATGATACTGACAAGTTATTGGATGTCCCTGACTGGGATAAGGGAATCACATTGCATGGGAACAGTGATTGGTTTGTGAAAGTCCAGATTGCCGTGCAAGAGGATATCAAAGCAGTAAGTCAGAGATTCATCTTCAAGCATGGCTGATGGTACTTACATGTGAATAGTCTGCATCTGAGCTCAGCAAGGCCCTCAATGATGATTGCTTGAAAGGGCCAGTGACTGAAAAGATCAATGAACAAATCAAGAAATATTATGGCCACATCAAGCACACCTGGAAAATGGAAAACAATGAAGAAAGGACTACAAAGGGGAATGAATGGTTGATTCAGAACAAACACAATCAACACATGCACATGGTATGTACTTATTCACCTTGGGAGGGCTGGTAATTGATTGGCATGCCTGTAGATCCACAGGAAGTTAGTAGCTGAAAAGGTACTTGACAAGATCAACCTATGGATCAACATTGCAGTGTCAGACCTCAATTACCAAATGGTGATGATCCTTGAATCAGACATACCTGTAGAAGCCCTTTCAGACCTGGATTCAGACATGGAGGATGTAGGCAATATGGCAATGTTGTCAGCAATTACTTTGGCTGGAGTTGTGGGAGTGACCACCAAATGGATGACCTGGAAGAAGGGCTGGACTAGTGAATCTGTAAGTAGAGTGCTGTATCTCATTCACAGAGATGTTTACTTACTCATGTGAACCATTTAGTTTGAATTGCTGAAGGATCCAAAGAAATCAGCCACAATCCTGATGCTAAAGTAGGGGTAACTACTTATTGAGGCCCACCCACCTATCGCATCCTGAAGATGATCAGGAATGTGCAGGACTGGCACATTAACCCATCTGTCTTAGGTGACACTGCAAAGAAATGTCAGAAGAACTGTGAGCCCCCATTCACAGAAGCAGCAGTATCTTACCTTGAGAGTCTCCTTGGGAAGGTGCTACTGTTATATAAGACATGGGGTGAAACAGGTGAGGTACTGGCACTGGCAACAGGGAACATCACTTAGGGGTTGGCTGCTTACCTATGAAATCCAGGGTTGTATTCCCACCATGAATTGCGAAATAGTCTCCTGATGAATTTTCTTTAATTATTTACCTGGTTGACATACCTGTTCTCTTAAACTAATGGAGAATAATATATGGAGAATATTAATGAAATCGAATCTTATAAACACATTGACATTACTATGCACATGAGCCATGCTAGAAAGATGTCAGTATCATATATCTCACAGCCATTTACTTACCTGGAGTAGAGGGATGGTGGCCCAGACCTTGGTACCTTGCAAGTTGATTGTCTGTTGACCAATGTGACAGTTGATTGAACTGAGGTCAATTACTTGTGGGAGCTTCCACTCAGTGCCCACATACCAATCATGTTCCCAAAGCCAGACATCAAGTGAATCCTGACTGAGGTAAATGGCAAGTGGAATCCTCATAAACATGAAATTTAAAAGAATGTACTATGCACTCCAATTGTCCAGTAGTTGCCCATTCCAAGGCACAAGCCACCTCATATAAGCCACAGTCATGTGATCACCCTTGTATTTGAGCTCAACAAGGTCCTTGATTACTCCACACCAGGTCCAAGTTGATCCATCATGGTTGTTGAAGTGAGCATGTATGAGAGACACACCCAGTGAATGTGCTTTAGTGAGGTGAGTGGCAGAGTACTGGTGATGTTTGAGGAATATGAACAAATAAAACCTTGCATGAAGGGGGAGAATAGGCATGGCTGGACCTTTACTAAGTTTGGTTATACCCCTGATGTCTAGGTTGTGTTTGTGTAGGTACTGGAGGAGGGTGGCATACAAGGCAGGTTTGCACAGGGAGATGGTGCAGCAGCAGCTGAGCATGAAATCACTGGTAGCTGGTAGATATCAAAACAGCAAGCACTTAAACTTTAGTTGAAGAACAGACTTACAATTCTCAGTGGCATTGTTAGATTCCTTTATCACATTGGTGATTTCATTATTGATAGTCCCACACTCATCATTCATGACCTCCCATAATAATCTTGAGACTTCTGAGGTGAATCTGTCATTCCTGAGAGTGAAAGTCATGGCCTAATTCACCTGTTGTATATGTAAGAAACACTCCTTGATAGAATATAATAAACGACTCACCTTGTGGGTAATTGACTGCACATGCAAGAAGGTGTTGAACCATGTCATTTCAATCACACCTCTTCCACAGTTGTTATGTTTTTGTGACTTGAGGGTTTTATTTAATCATTCGAAGATGTAGGTCCAGAATCCAGCCATGGGCCCAAAATCTTGAATATATTCCACAGTGTGTGTTGAGTAGTGGTGGTTCAGTTTGATGACTTCCAGACCATAGAGCTGGAATAAATTTGGTAATTAACCATGGATCAATGACCAAGTAAAGGCTCAGACTTACTGTAATGAGCTCTGTATTGTACTCACAAATCAAACGATCACCCTCATCAATGTCTTGGTCATTAAGAGTCCACAAGCAAGAGTTTGAGGGCAGAAGCAAGCTTCAGGAAGTTCACTGTGTCTTCTGGATTGAGGCAATATTTGTTGCTTGGATTATCATCATTGTTCAGTCATATTTTTCTATTTGTTTGAGTGTGGTTGTTGTTCTTGCCTTTTGAAATGATGTTGCTTGCATCAGAGTACTTGCCCTCATTGGAATCTATGTCTACCAGTACCATGGCATTGTTACAACAAGGGTGAAGGGTATGTCCTGTCCATGAGCCTGATGGTCCGGCTCCACCAGGTGGTGGCCTATGGTCTTCTGGGTCCAGCCCATTGGGCAGTAGGGCAGCAGCCATTACCATTGCCTTTTCTTTGGCACTCTTCTTCTGCTGTGCTTGCTTTTGAATCTTGATGGCAACTTTCATGTGACATAAGTCGACAGAGGACTGGGTCTGCTGGGAACACTGATCCCAAAGCAAGGGGATCTAATGTACTTTAGTTATAATAGTGATGGTTAATATAAATTCATTCACTTACTGCAATAGGGCCCACCATGAGTGTGAGCATTAGCCACTGATTGGCAGAGAGGGAGCTGCCACTTGGTTCACTGACAGTGGAGGGTAAGCATCCAATGTGGGGAGGCAGTTCAAACTATGAGATGTTTTAACCAGAGCTGAAGGGGTTAATTGAGGTGACATTACCCACTGAAGGATTTCGTGCAATACTGTCAACTTGTGGTTTGAATGAAGAATCTTGCATTGAATCCATATATTGTAGAAGTGCATTTTCACAAGTCCTGCCACCAGTGAACATGTTGGTCTGGACTGACAAAGCAAGCTGATGTCATAATTGAGGAGCCACTCACCAAGAATCAAGTTATGCATAGGATTGATAATGATACTACATACCAAGTCAAAATATGGTAACCTTGAAAGTTGAGTAAAGTGTGTCCTGGTCTTCTTTACAAAAGCCTCCTGTGTGCCCTTGCTGGTAAGCTTTGTGTACTTGGCACCCAGGCATCAATGAGTAGCATTGGTATGTTTTCTATATGCTGTAAGTGCATCATATTAGGCTTGATTATACCAATTTCAATAAACCCCTCACTGTCTTTCTTGAAACACTTAGTGATACAAAGGTCCTTCTTCAGCACCATATCATGCAGACAGAAGATCTGGTGACTATGGGATGTGAACCCCCCCACTTTACTTGCTGCCAGTTGATCACAGATGACTGTGACAAGGACCACCCAGACAAGGTGTGCTGTGGAAAGGAGAGGTAAGTGTGGGATCATTAGATATGATTCAAAGTATACTTAATTTCATCTTTCTTGCATGAAGGGGTCTTGATTCTGATGCCATGCTTCCAGAGTTTGTACAAATTGTTGACGATCAGATGAAGACATCATTGAACTTGGTTGCTAGTTTGCTCTTTAGGTCCAGGGAATATTGAGGTGAGCATAAGATTGGAGACATGGAACCTAGATCGTGCATATAATTAGCTAGAGTGAAATTAAAGAACTTTTTGAAAATTCGTACCTCTGATTCAGGGGGATGCTCGGGATGCTAAAACTCAGTGGAGCAGCACTATAGCTGCTTGATAATGTGCTCCTATTGATGCTGAACCTGTATAGCAATCAGCAAAAGCATGCATAATATGTCATAAACTCACCAATCCATTGCAAGGGCAACTCCAATTCACAGTTCCCCATTGGGTGCGCACTTCTTTCCATTGACAATGGTGCTTCTGAAGAATTCCTGACCATCTGGGCCAAGGGTCTTGTTCCATATCTTGCCATCTGAGATATTCCAGTATACCCCTTCACATCAGTTCAATTTCCTCCACCAATCAAGGTCTTCTTCAATCCCAGGCAAGTTTACGATGTTCTCCAGTTGTGCCGATATCAAGAGGAATGGGAGGCAGATGCAGGGAATGAGGACTCTTCAGGTTGCAGGAGGAATGGGCTGTTTAGGGGGACTCATTAAACCCTTGAATAGAGGTATCGAACACCTTGGGCATTCCTGTAGAGTGCCCAGACCAATGGGAAAGACATCCCTGCATGTAGGACATACTGCAAGGATCGAGATGTTGGAGGTAGGAAGGCCAGCATAGGTCTTTGCAGTTGGGAAGCAATATGGGATCTCTTTCACTATATCCTCTCAGCCCATTGCATTAAATAAAACTATAAATACCTCTAGGAGGAATTCACACCAGGAAGTGGTGAGACTGGCAAGGGAGTGAAGGGTGGTGACAACAAAACATACCATTTGAGCAATGTGGCCTATTTCGCCTGGTTTTTCCCTCAAGATAGCTGCAATCACAAATGGATCATCGTGGTTTTCACCAGAGGCATTGACAAGACCCAAGGGGAAACAATTCCCACGACATATGGTAACCTCAACATCTTTATCCTGTTGCTTATCAAGCATCCTGGGCTTTGGTACTGGTGCACTTGATTCTATGGTTTGAACACCTTGCCCATGGTTGTCAAGGTATTGTGCACCTTGCACTACCCAACCTTCTTGTATCACCACCTCTTCCATTTCCTCATCTTCATCCTCATCTTCGTTCTCCACAAGAGCATCCTCTTCATCACTTAAGTCACCAGCCTTGGAACCTGAAGGGTAGTAGTCGTCTGGTGCATTGTGGTCATCAACCTCAATCTCAGATTCACCTTCATCGTCTTGTTCATCAGTTGGCATGCGTTCCTGGGCCTGTAGGGCCTCGAATTCTTTGATCAATTCGACTTGGGCAGCCTCTACCATATGATCCATTTGATAGAGTTCCCAGGGGTCCTCTTTCTCAGCTTGATTCGATTGAAAGGCACGGCCTGGTAGGAGTGGTTAGTGTCCTTGTGCAGCCCCGAATTTGTGCGGTCGCCAGTCAGCTTCGTCCACTGGCATGGAGGCAAATGCCAGATCAAAGGACATGTCGACTTGAATGAAGTGGTCATTGAGTGTATGCTTGATCATTCCACTGTTGGGGAGCACATCGGTGTCCACATATATGTCAGGTAATCTAACGTCCCAGGTTTCAGCCTCCAGGTCCTGTGCTTCAATATTGGATTCAAAAAATCAGGCCAAATTACTTATGTCATGTGCATTAGGCGCACCAGTCCAACGAGTATCAGCAGAACCACTCACATGAGCAGCCTGTTGTCTTTTCCTTTCCTTACATGTTCTGACCAGGGTTTTGAGCTTGGCGTCACAACGGTGTCGTTTCTTCTCAGCGGCCTGGAAGGCATTCAAGCAAGCAAGCTCAGAATGATGTCAACGATTCCTGGGTTTTGTGGATGGGGGTCCCATGGTATATAGTACAATTCCAAGGTGTAGGGATGAGTGGAACGGTTCCAAGGTGCCAAAAAATTTCATTTGGGGGAGGTCTTGTACCCGGCTGGGGTAGGTCTGGCGTGAGGTGCACCTCGGGCACTTGAATACGGGGCTTCTCAGGCCCTGAATGTTGTACACCCAGTATGGTCGTATTGCTGGCACCAGACTGGCAATCTGCCGCAACATATGTGTCAGCCCAATATGGTCACCCAGGTGGTCACCAACTGAGGGCCAACTCCCCCAACCCCCCTCTTGCTCTCTTCTCCAATGGAGGAGAGAGAGAGGACCTGGTATACACAATTCTTTTTCTGCACTCTACACCTTGGCGTGAGTGACAAAACAACAAAGTTTCAAGGGGGGTCACAAGTTTGCATATGTACTCATTGTATATGTAACTAATATGAATATAAAATACTCTATAACAACCTACAGTCACTTCCAGAGTGAGAACAAGTGTACAAGCAAGCAATTAGTACGGGGAGCATGAATCAGCGATTGTGGGGTCAGTTCCCATACTCCATAGTTGCATATTATACTCACCTCCATGTCTCTCTGCAATTATAGAGTATGGAAACTGACCCCATGATCACCGATTCATGCTCCCCATACTAATTGCTTGCTTGTATGCTTGTTCTCACTCTGGAAGCGACTGTAGGTTGT
>Ga0307513_10011420_pt1 | contig 11041 bp, 10 predicted proteins | sample 15_EM_MG_FD_202174 | JGI IMG/M metagenome (GOLD analysis project Ga0307513, IMG submission 202174) | Populus trichocarpa ectomycorrhiza microbial communities from riparian zone in the Pacific Northwest, United States - 15_EM | ecosystem: Host-associated > Plants > Roots > Unclassified | place... | reverse complement strand
TTCCTAATTCTTCTGGAGGCACCTCACATTTAGGACAGGCGTTGGATTTGATCCCGTGTAGGGTAACGTTTTCCATATGGTCCGCAATCCACCCTGACATTATCGGGAAGCATCTCCGGATCTTGCTCTCAGCACAATCAATAGGGGGGCCCTCCCGCGCCGCACAGTTCAATGGCGCAAAAATGAGTTTGAATACGCCACAGAGTGTGTCGGCATTTATCAGTCTCTGGAGTTTGTCGGCCCTAGAGGACTTTGCGAGCTTGGGCGGAATGGGCAATAACCCAAGAAGCAGAATCGCCATTGATTCAGGTCTGTTATGTATTGTCGACGGAAGATTTCCGATGGTTATATAAACCGGCCATGCTTTCTTGTCTCCAGAGACGTTGGTGAGATTCGTCTGATCTGACATCCCAATGATTGGAACAACAGTCGCCCCTTCTGGCAGTGTTTCCTGTGATCTATTAGTATGCTTTCATATTCAAGAGGCTACGCGACAGTACTTGGACGTCCCACCAGCAGTCAGCCGTATGCATTTCTGCATAAATTCTCTGTCCGCTCTGGTCGTATTCACAGCGTGGTACATAGACCAAGTCATCATGATAGGCTATCTGGCGAAGAAGATATCTTATGCAGTCTAGGACGTTCCGATAGAAGAATAGTAATGTTCTCTGACCGTCCTCCACATGTCCCTTCAACCATTGCAGATACGGGCTATACGGATCTAAGTGTTGGAGAAGATTCTCCAACGTATTCATAGGGCTATAGCCGACGGATGTCGAGTTTCCGATACCATTCGAAAAGTAATGGTTAATCAGCGTCTTTGAGACTTTGCTCTCAATCAACCAAGATGCAAGTTTGAAACCTTGTGCAGAAGCAAGGGGAGACCATGGGTTCTCGCACAAATCCCTGCATTCTTGCTTATACTCTTTAACATCTCCAATGGCTTCCCCGGCGCCCGGATAATCCGCCTGTTCCGCAGCGACTGGGTACGTGTTGTCCTCGAGTACTTCTGGTTTGGGTTCCCGCCTAAGCGTATGATCAGGTGCGTCGCGCTCACTACCGGCTGTATCTCCGGTAGGATCTGATTCGTAGTCAGAATCGGAGTGTTCGATGGGATCGTTGGCGTCAGATAGGTCGGTGCCCCGGTCAGTAAGGACATCCGCAGGTGGATTCCATATGGTGGATGCGAGTACGATATCGAGATTTGTATGCGCACTTCGCAAGTGTGTCTTGTATGCTCCTGCACGCTCGTATCATTTGCGACAAAAAGAACATTTGACCGGCTTAATGGAATTTGGCGCCGCCGATTTCGGGAGTCCAGTGTGGGTGATAGTAGTGTGATGTTGTTGTCGTCTCGATGTTAACGCGTGCGGATGACTCGGAGATGCTTGGCCTAGGGCTCAGCACACTGATCTATCACTAGCTGTCGAACAGGTTTTTTGTTCTGTGTCCTGACATCACGTTGTATCAGCTGGTTATTATCTTGCGTTCACAGCAAATGACTGAAACACTAATAGATGCCCTAGGTGTCAGTTCTTGATGCATCTTAATTCTTGAAAACCATTTAAACAATTCAGGATTCTTTCAAACCATCTTGAATGTCTGAGCGTTGTATATATAATATGAGTTGATCATCACAGCAGCAAGTTCATACCAAGGATAATCTCATATCCACAACATCCACTACATCCACAATATCCACAGCATTCTCTATATTCACAAGACTAGGATCTCCAAATCAACTATCAATATAAACAAATCCTCAACGGGCATGGTACAAAATATCAACATGCAGTCTATATTCATGTAAAATGCCGGACTCCTTGCACTGAGACCGACAGATCAACTTCGGCCTACTTCGCTTCAAGGGACAATCAGAATGCATCGCACCAACAATGGCAGTCGACCGGTTAGTGCTTATAAGCTAAAAATGGGCTTCACACAAGTCCAAGCTCAAAAGAAAATGTACACAGAGTGGCAGAACTATGCAAAAGATCAGATAATAGTAAGGGGCTTTGCGCCAGCAGGGCAAATCGCCAATGGTTTCCCTGACGCCGACATCCTACCAATAAATACAGGATAAGGACCTTGCGTCCTGCCTACGATCTCATCGTCTCCGCAGTGGCAGCCAATAATATACATTGTCTAGAAAATATCAAGAAGGCAGTGGTGGAACTGGTTAAGGACAGTTGCCAGAAGTTGAATAACACAAATAACAAAGGCCAAATAGTAGTGGAAAATCCCGCAATCCTCCCTCGTAGGTCATCGTGCACGCATCATTACCACCCCAAGGGGCCCCAAATGAGTCGGAGGCTGTGACAACCATAGGGAATCTAGGTCAACTTCCTCCAAATCCTCCTTGAGCCCAGATCCCGGCAGGCAAACAACTTGGACAGGCTCCTCCAGGTGCGGCTGGTCCAAATGTACCACTTGCACAAGTCAAAGTCGCTGCTGCTTGACCGCTCGGACAGGCTCCCCCGGGCGATGTTGCTACGGCGGGTCCAGATGTACCTGTTCAACCTGGTAATGATTCTGCGCACCCACAAATGGTACGTAATTCAAGTTCACTGGATAATAATCCTGCGCACCCACAAATAGTATATGATTCAAGTTCACCAGATAATGACCCTGTGCTGGCGGAAATAGTACCTCATCTACCATGTAATAGCTTGCGGCAGTCCAAAACCAACCTGTTGCCCGGAGTTTTCGCCCAGCACCCAACTGTAGGCCCACAGGTTAGTCACTTCCTAAATCATCAGCCTGTTTCAGGTTTTTACTTACTGACTTATGAGATACAGATTGGAGCGCTCTCCTTGGGCGTCTGCGCGCTGTGCGTATTGTTTATGTCCTACCGTTGTGACGTGGTCTGGCACTATCCCAGTTTGAAAGGAATAAGATAAACATCGCCCCAAACTATAACTTATTCTATTGGCATCCCTATCATGTCAATAGGGTAGTTTTCGCCAAGTTGGATTCCAATAACATCCGTGGAATGTCAGCTATGATTTACAAATCGGTACTGAAAACCCCATTCCCCCTCAAGGACGAGGTTAGAAAACAAAAGAAGGCAGCGGGTAGGAAAAGAAAAAAACTAGTCACCAGTAGACATGAAGGATATCATGAAGAAATAGAGCCCCCAAACAAAGGCAAACAAATGACTTTCCATTCCCACAGTCTTTACTGCTGTGGTTGTTCCCACGATCCTCCTCCCTTATGTAAATACAGCGAGGCTTATGGCCCTTGTAAACCAACCTCCAGCTCACGTAATTCCCATAACCTCCACATCTCCTAGTGTCACGCTTCGTTCATACCCAACATCCGCATCGTAGCCTCTTGCCTACCACCTTATCTATAGAGCTAGCTAGAAATGAAAACCACAATTAAATAAAAAATAAAAGCCCTTTATTCATCTTTTGCCCCCCACAGTACCTTACCACTGAATCCTCTAGATACTTGGCACTACAGGTAAGGAGCGGAGAATGATACGTAGGTCTCCTAGAAGAGAGTTGGATAGCACAGATTATGTCTTCATCAACAGCGATGAAACAGTAAGAGGTTGGCTCCTTTCAAATCCCATGCTTGATGACCCTTTGAATCTCATAGTGTACTGTTACTGTGATCAGGAATCAGAGCAGCAAGAGACCCCTGCGGTGAGGAGAATCGACTCTCTCAATCAAAATGACGTCTGAAACTGGCCCTTGATCTGGCACAACGTATAGGCCAGATGTATTCCCACAAAATATTCGGTGACACACCTGCTGATCTGGAAACTAGTGATGCGGAAAACACGTATGAGGATGATACCTCTCATTTATCCAAAGCGTCCTTGCGCCTCTCAGACTCTGCGCATGGAAGTGAGAGACTCTTCACAATATTGCCAGGTCCATCTATAGAATACGCTAAATGGCCTGCGAATCGTATCCCCCTTCTTGCCACATCGTTGAGCGAGCAGAATCGACACCTACCATTAGGCGTCCTGCATCACCCGGCTCAAGGTGAAGATGACCTCATGCATGGCATACAGTTCGATGAGGATTATCACATGGAGGATATGCCCAAAAAATGCGTCTTCACTTCTCTTATCAAGGAGTATAGGAGATCCGTGGAGACACAGAAATATCATGCTGGTTTCGACGCCAAGAGTACAAGAGCCTGGATCTATGAGAGTGGGTAGAGGTACAGGTCGGGAGAACTTGACAGGAAAACTGATAGATTCGATGGCACACTGACTATTGGAGATGTCTACCTAGATGAGCCGTAGATTAGTTGTCTGGACTGTCATTTCAAAGGGTCATTGGTTGTTTCCTTTCCTTTTTGCGTTTGATCATTAGGTGTATAGCTCAAAGGGATGTTTAGTTTCATTCTTTCTAGATTGTGTTCCTGTCCCGTATACAGGCAGAATGTGATGTTCTGACAAACCGTCAATGTTTGTTCGACAAGACTTCTGCCATTCACATTGCGGCTCTTATTGCGGCTCAAACCCTTGTGTGATCATCAAGAGGCGGGGATCATGCTGATTGACAACACATCGTACCCCATAGGGCTATGCCAGAATGACCCTTTAATATACAAATACCTGGCGAACTTCTCACAGTCAGACACGCCCACAGCGCCACACATGTTGTTGTTTACGCGTAGTATATCAAGGCCATCTACGGCCCATTCTTTCCCTCTACACCATCCGTCTAGCGTTCCCTTCCACACATCTTCTGTCCTTGTCCGTATATCAAATGGCTCTATTGAGAAAAACGCATGCATCCAGGGAAAGGTCAAAGTAAGGACTATCTCTTCATGAATTTAAGAGCTCATTACCTTAATATTTCTGTTATTCCCAAAGGTCAAACAATCCAGCCCCCGGGGGTAGACGCCACCTGCGCAAAACGCCGAAAAAGCCATTCTCATGCCGCTGCCATTTCCGGTGATGCGTCAAGGACGTAAGAAATCTTCTCTGTTTAGCATGATCACATATTCCAGAACGTCCAGATATCATCTAACTTTTTAACCTCAATAGTCCTTCTTCCATGTCCGGTACAAGACCATGATTTGAGCCAGCCGTGGAGGATTCGAGGTGAGTGTCAAACATACTACGCATATGTCAGAAATTTGGGACCTGACCACAGCTAGAATCAGGGGGCACTATGGGGCAATATCCTACGGTAAAGGCTGGTGTGGGTTCTTAAATGCTCTTAAGCCTAGAGCTACATACAAGGGATGGCACGAACCAGTCAATGCATACATTATGGTGCTCGGTTGGAACCCTATGAGTCTGACTGGCACCCAAATGGACTCGGTACTCAGTTTGACACGCTCCCTCACACCTATCAAAGGCCTGATTAAATTAATCAAAACAAACCACTGCCCTGAAGACGTCGATGAAGTTGAACCTCAAATATGAGGGTTGGTTAGGGACACTACCAAGAAGCTTCAGGCGACGAACGATCGTTTCCATGCAGAATGGGCCGAGAATCCAATAGATGCAGAAGTTTGTGATGATCAGAGTGATTGTTCGCCCCAATTTACATTATACGATTCTACGACTAGTACTCACAGTTTTCCCGGTAGCCTAATACTATTGGGCCTCTCCATACTGCCAAAGGCCAATCAGGATCCACCTTATTCAATGAACAGGTGCAACGAAAGCCGACTACCCCCTCTTGCACTACCCCTGGTATAATAAAAACACGGGCGGAGGAATTCCGTGGGAAGTCTTAGCATCGCCGAACTTGCAATCCCGACTCGGTGTGCTCAAGTGATAATATGTTGAGGACCCCATCCAATATCTCTGATATCTTATCAGGGCAACAGGGCAAGGAGCGAGTGCATTACGCTGGCGACCCTCGGACCCCCTCCCCCTCTCGGAGCTTATATTTTATATATAGATGATAACATCCGGGTGTGGCTGCTCGCTAACCCTGGCAAAGATCCTCTTGATCTCCTCGTGGTGGAGTCACGCCAGGATCAGGGAGAGGGCCGAGACAAAACCCCGGTGCCAGCCTCCGGTGGACATCCATTTTTAGATTGTAAGGCCTGGGACCGGTAGGGGTAGTGAGATGACATCAGAGCCGGGGACGACAACAACAACAACAACGAGACTCTCAATGACGGTAGCGGCAGCGAAGGCGAAGACGCTGTCGATCACAGTCACTACGACAATGAGCGGGTGTCACCGGAACAGGTTCACAGTCCTGATCGCTGTGGTAGAGACATTATTCAAGCTGACGAAGTAAGTTTTCTTTTCTTTTCATTCAACATCTTATCTAATCATATATCTAAAACGACGACAGGGACAGCAGTAAATCAGAGCATGGGAATACCTCAGGGAGCGATTATTCTCCCGTCTGAGATCCACCAGGCAGACGTATTGGGGGTTGACGACACCGGGAGTCACAGACTGGGCCATCGGAGAAGGAGCGAGCTAGAGTCCTGAGGGCTATTGTTCAAAAGGATTCCTGGCTTGCAAAACTCTAGAAGACTCCCAAACAGGAGGCTGTGGTACCCTGACCAGGATCGGGAGGTGTGGTGCAGAGGACTAGAGCGTATCGTGGCCCAGGGTATAGCCACTGTAGCCACACCTGCTGCCAAATCAGAACCACCAGAAGATCGCGATATTCATCGGGTCATGTCCATCACCCCTGAGCCTGAGACCTTTACTTGAGCAGAGTCTACTCCTCCTTCTCTGACCCCTTCTGACTCAGCCACCACTTCTCCTGCGCCTAAGCTGAGCATTCCTCATGATACCCCAAACCCCAACACACCCCAGCAAATTGCAGCAGGGCGATCTTAGAATACCCGGCCCCCAAATGCAACGAGTACGGCCCACGTGCCCAGACTCAAACCAATCAACAAACCTGAACTCCCATGCACACTGCCCCCCGACATGGGAGAGGCTGTCGAGGGCGTCACCGAACATGAACTTGAACCTCCTTGCCACTTCCCGATTATTTTTTTCATGCAACCCCAAAAATTTCAGATTACATCTACACGCTTCCAAGACCTCCTGTATTCTCTTACCTTTTCATCTCAGCTACACACTTCCTAGACGTCTCATATTCTTTACATTTTCGTGTTCCTATCCCCTGTATAATAGTTATCAAATCATTGTACCGCCTTACTTTGGCGTCTGGTATTTGCTACTTTTAGAATCCTGTTGGCAGTTACTGTATGTATGCACCTCGCGTTACTAGACCTGATCCGCCTGCGTCAGATTATTCCCAAGGTTGTATTCCTTGCATACAGATTTTAGTGTGCTAAGTGGTGCTGATTCACTTTTCGGAAATGAGAGTAGGTACTCCTATTCCTCTCTGCGTGTGGTACATGTATTCCATAAAACCTCTTCATCAATCAATGCTGATTGCAGCTAGCTTTCACCCAGCTGGCGACAATTGTGCCACCATCATTTCGCTGATTTTTTCAGAGGCCCGACACCTGCATGTGGGGTCCTATTGATTTCAGTTCCAAACCCCAATTCAAACCTTCACGATCTCAAAGCCCCATTTCGTAGAGCAAATCTCGAGCTTCAGACTCTGCGTTCCTTATAGTTCTTCCGACGACTATATGATATGTCCTATGAATGTTACAATTGTCTGTGTAGTGAGCGCCGCCACGATGGCGATCATTCCAATACACATTATAGGCAATTCTTTCACTCTCATACCGAGTGATAGTCTGTGCATAGTTATATCTGGTCCAGTGTGAACCACATGCGTCAGATTAATCACAAGGTTGTATGCCTCTCAATAAGTTCTCAAGGAGGTAACTGGAGCAGATTTGCTGTTCAGAGATGTGAGTAGATACTCCTGATCATCCTCTTTTGGCCAAGTGTGTTTCCCGGGCAACCTCATCATCAGCCCATACTGCTTCTAGCTCGCTTTCGCCCAGCGACATTGATGCCACTATGCTTTCGCCTTTTTTCTGATGCTTGACCCTTGTGTCTGGAGTCCTATGGAGGTCTTGAATTTCAGCTCCAAAGCCCAACTTGAGGCTTGACAATCTCAAACCCTTATTTTGTAGGGAAATATCCTGCATCGGACGTCCTACCTAACTCTCCTGACAATAGCATGATGTGCCCTACCAATGGTGCAATTGTCTGCGTCACTGGCGCGGCCTTATCCTGCCTGCTGTCAACCGCCTGCGCCAGATTATTCACAAGGCAGTACTCTACTCCTTGAGTACAGTTTCAGTTGGTGGTGATGATTCGATGCTATGAGATGAAAGTAGATACTCCTAATCCTCTTTTGGCGTAGTGAGTGTCTCGCAAACAGCCCTCATCGCTAACCGATACTGCTTACAGCTAGATTTTACATGTCTGGTGATGTTAGTTACACCTTAATTGTGTCTATTATCTCTCACGATAGACCTGTGAGTCCTAATTCCTGGACCGCGGATATGGTATTGAAAGCTTAAACCCCGTTGTGTAGGCACATCCCTTCCCTTCATACTGAGTGATAGTAAGTGAGCCTACCACACCTCTAAATCCTAGTGTACAGGTATAAGACCTACCGGTTCCTCTTCGACGACAGGACAATACGCACTACTCGGTTCCACCAAACTCAACACACTCCATCCAATTTTCAGATTGGCTCCAATCTTTACCAACGTTCACTACCCGTCCAATATCCTACATGCATCTGAATTCCAGCGGTCAGCCAGCCCCCCAGGTAGGCAATCTTAATAGGCGCAGGCACGGCATCATACCCAACTCCATGGGGTCGACTCAGCCAATCCCACGAGTGGGCAATCTGAGCCGATGAAGGCGTGACGTCATACCTGACTCCTTGGGATAGAATCAGCCAACTTCACAAGAGGGAAATCTGAATGGGAGTATACGCAACGTCACACCAGCGAATAGACTGTCCAGATGGGTAATACAACAGACCGAATCCGGCAGCTCCAATAGTACTATATCGTCGGGTCGTAATTCGTCCCCACAACCAATTGCAAGATGGCTTCTAGCACGACAAGCCAAGAGCCTCCAGAGTAGCACAATTCAGACTACACCATATACTGAATCTGAAATGAAGGCTGACAGACAAGGGCATATGGAACCTGTCCTCCTCAGTCACGATAGTAGCGATAAGTATCAGATGTCAGATCAGAATGACAAAACTAAACTGAACACCAAACCTGAAGGAGAAAACCTCGCTGATATGGATGAGACAACACCGAGACGTCGTCGTGGGCCACAATGGGTGGAAATACATGGAAACAATCACCCAAGAACTGTGCGAATTTCGACCAACTCTGGTTAACAGGATGCAGCAATTGTCCCACCGACACCCACGCCCCGTGTGACCATAACCTCCAGTAGGGCCTTGTCCCCGGCAACATTCCTATGATCAAGTATAGCACGGTATTTGTTTCCGCTTAGTGTCACTAGCACAACAACGTCTGGTATCAGAAGCTCGAGTCCACTAGATGAACCTAGTACAAGAGGAACTGTGTCTGTCTGGCATGCAATTAATTCATGGCGAAACACGGTAACAGACATGGAGGGGGAAATACTAGGCATAGCAAAGAATCTGATGCTTCAGTACACCCGTTATCTTAACCCCCTCCGGAACGTGGTTGCTTTGCCGTCTGAGGTGCATAGTGTTTGAAGTCATGGGCAAGATGAGATTCCGAATGCCGGAAATATTGACCCATCGTCGAAGTGCATAAACATTTTAAGTCAGAGGTTACAAAGATAAAGAGTGCTGAAGTAACTACGAAAGATATGTGAAAAACACTCTGGCGTGTGGACGCAGTTCGTCCATTATATAAAAAATCATATACAGGAATTATACGGACTACTGGGAAACCCCACTGTCATCACTCGTAGAGTCGAATACCTTCTCAAGAATGCCAGGTTCATGTGCCCCTCAAATCGGTATGAGGTGTATATCTGCCCATCGCCCGTCCCCCAAGCAGGACTTTCAATCACCATTGACTATGACCTGGATGCAGCCTATATCATTCCCGTTCCTCGCGCCTCAGATTGCCAATGCTATCTCTGGTAAGTATTTCAATGGCAAGAGAAAGCTTGGAATGCTAGACCCGGAATTCATCACCCCCGTCAACAGTATGATGGTGTACCTCACTTGTGCAATCCTGTGCCATCAATTACGCGTATATGGACTTGGGGTGTATCAGGATACTCCAGACTTCAAGCCTGATGCAGTTGGAGGTAGGAGACTCTCAATGTCCTCCCCGTCCTTCGTTTTTGTTCTAATGACTAACCAATCTTGCAAGACATTTTCTTACGGCAGAAGAACACCTGGTGGGCAGTACCATGGCCAACGCAGCAACTCATGCTCAGGAATCTGTATGAGACTATCACAGAGAGGATTCAGCAAAATCATCGTATGATGCAGAAAGGTAGTGAAGGCTTTGCTGACAATCATCACGCAGTTCATGCCGAACTGGAGCGTCAGCTATCCAGGCGTCAGCTATCCAGCCGGAATCCAAGATTAGTGTTTGTTACGGGGCCTCTGGGGCCCCGCCTCAATTCCCCGCCCCGCCCCGGTCAATTGCCCAGGGCAGGACGTTTTCTTTTTCAACCCCTGCCCCTGCCCCCGTCCAGGCCCCCGTCCCGTTCAATGCCCCGAACAGCCCCCGTCAATGAATTTTCTCCGCCCAGGGCCCGGCTTTTTCGTATATTCCCCTCTCGAACATTGCTCTTTTGATACATGATTGAGTAATTGTGTGAGCATATACACGTCCCCGGCATGAATGCACCGAACACCGTGGGGTTATGGGAGCTGAAAGCCCTTTGCCAAGGAGCCCCCTGGTGTTCGGTCCATCCATGCCAGGGACGTCTACCAAAAACCACATACCTCAAAGTATATATGGGCATTTATTTGCATGGAATGATTCATACAATATGAACTGGAATAATTCACAACACTGATTGGACGTCCGAGTTGCCTAGTCTAGTAACGTATATTGTCTCAGCAGGCCATACGCCTAATTCATAAGCCCAATTCATACACTCTATTCACAGGTTCAAATCATATGCCCAATTCATAAGCCTTATTCATCCGCTGGTGCCATATGCCCAAATCAT
>Ga0307513_10011419_pt1 | contig 11041 bp, 7 predicted proteins | sample 15_EM_MG_FD_202174 | JGI IMG/M metagenome (GOLD analysis project Ga0307513, IMG submission 202174) | Populus trichocarpa ectomycorrhiza microbial communities from riparian zone in the Pacific Northwest, United States - 15_EM | ecosystem: Host-associated > Plants > Roots > Unclassified | place... | reverse complement strand
GTTATCTTTGTTGATGCTTATACTAAATATGTATGGTATTATCCTCTCGTTGCCAAGTCTGATGTTTACTCTGTTTTTCATCAATTTTAGACTCTCGTTGAACGTCAATTTTCATTAAAAATAAAATCTGTTCAAACTGATTGGGGCGGTGAATACCGCAAATTATCCACATTTTTTCAGACTGTTGGTATTCATCATCGTCTGATTTGTCCTCACACTCATGAACAAAATGGCACAGTAGAGCATCGTCATAGGCATATTGTGGAAACAGGTCTTACTCTTTTAGGGCAATGTAAAGCACCTTTTCGATTTTGGAATTATGCTTTTGAAACCTTTGTTTATCTTATAAATCGCATGCCTACTCCTGTTCTTGCCCATTGCTCTCCGTTTGATTGTTTATTTCACTGGTCTCCTGATTATCATTTTCTGCGTACTTTTGGGTGTCTCTGTTTTCCTTTTTTGCGTCCATATAATAATCATAAATTGGATTTTCGTTCCTCTCCATGTGTGTTCTTTGGATATAGTTCCTCCCATCTTGGTTATCGATGTTTTGACATTGCATCTCACCGTATTTATATTTCTCGTCATGTCCGTTTCCATGAACATGTGTTTCCTTTTAATAATTCTGAACAGATTGCAAAGGTTTCCACCATAACCCCCATCCCACCCGCTACTATTACCCTTCCAAACTTGTTAAACCACCCACCACCACCCACTTCCATCAGCCACCCAAACAGCCCACAGCACACAGCTCTGCCACTCCAAACAGCCACCCGACCACAGCTCCCGACCATCCCTTGGCCATCATCACATGCTTGTGTATCTAACCCTTATGATGCAGGTTTAGGTTGTAAATTGATCTCATCTCCTCATGGTCTTGGGGCACTCTCTAGCCCCTCCTCTGCTTCGCCCACCCTGGCCAGCATTCCTGCAGATTCGGTCTCTGCCGACAGCCCCTCCTCTGCTGACAGTCCTATACTAGAGGCTGCTTCTTCATCATCCTCTCCCGCAGGTCTGCAACTTATGGTTGATTTATCTTCTTATCAGCTGCCACAGGTCTCCTCACTGCCACCATCTTCCCCTACGTCTCCACCACCACGCAGCAGCCATCCTATGACTCTCAGACCGCGGCAGCCGAAGACAGCAAACCTGGCTGCTTCCGCTGCCGCCACCTCTGCCTCCACACGGGTACTGCATTCTCCTTCTTCTGAGCCCTTTGCATTTTCTGATGCTGACCGGTATGCAGTTTGGCATAATGCTATGTGTGATGAGATCGCTGCTTTGCGCTCAAATCGCACTTGGTCTTTGGTTCCGTTTCATTCTTCTATGAACGTTGTTGGTAGTAGATGGGTATATCGGATCAAACGTCGTGTTGATGGTAGTATTGAGCGCTATAAAGCGCGCCTTGTTGCTAGAGGTTTTACCCAGCAGGAAGGTATTGATTATTCTGAAACCTTCAGTCAAGTTATTAAGCAGGCCATTGTCCGATTGGTTTTCTCTATCGTGGTTTCGCGAAATTGGAAGATTCATCAGCTTGATATTCATAATGCCTTCCTCAATGGTGTTCTTACTGAAGAGGTCTACATGAAACAGCCTCTAGGTTTTGTTGACTCTTCTCTTCCATCTCATGTATGCAGATTGCACAAATCATTATATGGTTTGAAACAGGCACCGAGAGCATGGTACACTCGTCTAAGTGATTTTTTGCTCTCCATCGGTTTCCGAGCTTCCAAGGTTGACACCTCCCTGTTTATCTTATCTGATGGTACTAATATCTTTTATCTCCTGGTGTATGTTGATGATATTCTGCTCACGGGTAGCAACTCTGCTATGCTCCATCACCTTATACAATTACTCAGCTCTGAGTTCAAGCTTCGTGACTTAGGTGCTGTTCACTACTTTCTGGGTATTGAAGTTCAGTCTACCGGTATGGGTTTAATGTTGCATCAACATAAATGTATTCTTGACATCCTCATCCGAGCTGGTATGACTTCCTGCAAACCAGTTGATACTCCAGTCTCCCCTTCGAAAGTCATTTTATTACCGGATCATTCATTCTTTGATCCTACACGATTTCGTCAAATCATGGGTGCTCTTCAATATCTTACCTTCACCCGTCCAGATATATGCTTTGCTGTTAACAGAGTCTGTCAGTTTATGCATGCTCCTACAGATTCCCATTGGGCCGCTGTCAAACGTATTTTACGCTATCTTAAAGGTACGACATCTTATGGTTTCCATATCACTCAAGGCTCCTCCTTTGCTCTACATGGCTTTACAGATGCAGATTGGGCTGGTAGTATTGATGATCGCAAGTCTACGGGCGGCTATCTTGTCTTTTTTGGTCAGACGCCGATTTCTTGGAAATCCGGCAAGCAACGCACTGTTGCTCGCTCCTCTACTGAGGCTGAGTATAAAACCCTTGCTGATGGTACCATTGAAGTCATTTGGCTTCAATACTTGTTAACAGATTTGCAGGTTCCCTCAGTCTCTGCTCCTACCATTTGGTGTGATAATCTTGGTGCTACCTATCTCTCAGCAAATCCTATCTTCCATGCTCGTACTAAGCATGTTGAAGTGGATTATCACTTTGTCCGTGACCGTGTTGCCAAGAAAGAAATTCAGATTCGTTTTGTTCCCTCTCGGGATCAACTTGCCGATGTCTTCACTAAACCGCTTCCTGTTGCATCCTTTACTGCTTTTCGGTTCAAGCTTCGGGTTGATCCCCCACCCTCAGCTTGAGGGGGCATATTATAGAATGTATATCATGTATCTATCAGAATAGAAAATTAATATAGGATGTTGTAATCATTACAGTTACTCATGTATCTATCAGAATAGAAAATTAATATAGGATGTTGTAATCATTACAGTTACTGCAGTGTTCTACTGCCTCTATATAAATAGGAAGGTTGGCTAAGGCACAACCCAACACATTCCATTATTCTCAACTATATATATATATATATTGACTGTTGACTAGAATCATAAAGGACTCATTAAAGGAAAAATTGTCATTTGGCTAAAAAAATTAAACAACCAGCTTCTTTTCCTCTTTAAATATGCCGATTGAGCTGGAGAAAAAAACAAGAAAATGAAAGGGAGGAGTAAAATTAACTAAAAAACTTAGAAAGAGAAGGAATAAATTGAACTAAAACCTAAAGTTAGGAAGTGTGAGACCTTAAACAGTCAATCAAGCAAAGAATTAAGTGAAACAGAGAGGGAGAAATTATGCATAATTGTTGAGATTTTTGATTTAGGGCTCTTGGAAGAATTTGGGGTAAATGTAGAATTGATGATGTTTTATGCAATTAGGATGAAATGGATTGTGAATGATGCAAAATAATGACAAATGGAAGGAAAAATTATGTGTTTTGGTTGAGTGATGTGGCTGGCCAAAATGGAGGGAAATGGGGAAGGGTTGAATTATTTGAATGATGTGCAATTGTTAGAATTAACTAGTAGATTGTGTGTGTGAAATGGTGCTTTGGAAAATTATGTATTTGGAATATGTAAATACTGGTTATATGTAATGTTAAACCATGTATTGATTATGTTTCGTACAAGTGCTGGATATGATATAAGTGCTGGATATAAGCAGGGGCTAACAAATACAATATAAGGAAGATTAGGAATTCTTAAATTCATCTGGGACTAAACTATTAGCTGGTCGTACGAACAAGAGCTATTACTCTCTGAAACTTAATGGTTTGGCTGGCCATAAGGACAGGGGCCATTGTTATTAAATTGTTCAGTCGGCTGCAGGAGCGGGGGTTGATATTTCTTAAAATATAATTGATGAGCCGGTTGTAGGATCGGGGGCCACCATTATATATATATATATTTTTAGTTTAACGTAGGTGTTCGGCCAGCTTGCGCGCACCTCGACTAATTTCACGGGTCCTGAAATTAACGATCATGTAAGCCTCCAGTGGTCATCATATGAGCAACCACATGGCTCGAACCTGAGACCACAGAGGGAGCAAACCTCTTGGTCCCAAGCTCTTACCACTGACCACCACCTAGATGGTTTCCACCATTATATATATTAATTAGCTGGGTGCAGGAGCAGTAGCTAATATTTTGAAACAAGGGTAAGGATTATGTTGAGGAAACTAGTTCAGGATTGGGGGCTACCATTACGTGAAATTGGTTTGGTCAGCCGTATGAACAAGGGTAAGGATTATGTTGAGGAAACTAGTTCAAGATAATAAGATAGTTTATATATGCATTTATTTTATGGCTTATGATAAGGATCATATCTTGTTAGAAAATGAAAACCTTTTCTTGATAAATTGAGAATTTAATTTATTGAATGTTACTCAGGATAAGATATCACTCTACTTATTGAAAAAATAGAAATGTTTTAAAGTATATATATAAAAAATTGATATTTTTATCATGATGTATCGTGAAATATGTTTAATATTGATTAAGAAAACTTGGGGTTTTACACAATACATGAGTTCATATTCATACTTATTATCCAATTAGTTTCCACTCCCCATTTACATCATATATGCAATCTCATTTCTTTCACAATGTGCATCTTACTTATATATGTCCTCATTACATAAACAAAAACAATTTCAGCAACTTCCATATTAACAAAGAACACAACAACAACATAAATTAAATCTTTCCTCTTTCAATGCAACCCAAAGAACTAATGACTTGGTCCAAAACAATTTAACATGCCACATCAGTTCTTTTTCAACTTGTATACTCAATTTTCCACTTATTCCTTTCATATCATTATTTTACCAAACATTTAGTTATTAACTTACACATGCATATCTAAGCTACCCTGCCCACTTCCTCATGCGTTTGGGCTGTCGTAACAGCCTATTTTCCATGTATTTAAGTTGTTGTAATAACAAACTTTTCCTTTTATTTGGGTTGTCGTAGTAACCAACTTTCTTTCCATTTGGGCTTTGTAACAACCCACTTTTCTCTAGCTATCTCATAGTATATTACAAATTTCCATTTAAATGGAAAGTTCTTTCGCCCGTATACCTAATTACCTAATTTCAACAAGGTATTTCGCATAATAATTCCATACTTGACATACACAATTTTTCACCCCTTTCCTTCCTTTTTATGTGTATAAACTCATTTCACACACGTCATCTAAAATCCTAACATTTATATAAAAATTCTAATCTAATTCTTCTATTTGTTGAAACTCATTTATAGTTTCACTGATGTTATGAATTTTAAACTAAATTTCTTAATCCTCACTTTAACTTCATTGATACTGTCATACGTGTATGATGTCGCGGTGAAAAATCCACCCTCAAATTCTGTTATCTAATATATGTATCTATTTATTTGGCAAAAACAAGGAGATAAGGAATTTTTATCTTTTATTAGTGGAAAAATAGAATGGGAGTCGCCACCTAGTATTTTGATCACTAGGAACCCTAACTGGTATCAGAGATTGGGTACGGGGACTGGTTGCGTAAAGAAAATGTATTAGCACCCTAAATACGCCTTACCTAATGTAGGCTGCATTGTTTTATTGTCTAATAAAATCTAAGGTCTTGTCGTGTTTTCTAGTTGTTGGTCCGTCTATGATTTAAGAAAAGTTCTCCTCGGTAAGGAGATCCTTATCGTATCGGATAAAACCTAACCGTTCTAACGTCAACAAAAGAATTTAATATCCAGAATACGTCTTACGTACAAGGTCGTAACCCTAGATACTAAAAAGAAAACAAAATAATTTTTTTGAAATTTTTGAAATATTGGCCTAGTTGTCGTGACTTTAATAAACTGGTTATTAAAGCCAAATGCATGCTAATATATCTTTTTGAAATTTTCTTTGTTATATGAAAATACAATATGATTTTTTTTTAGAGGCTTGACCGTATGCATGAAAATAAAAAAATTATTTTATTTATTTTATTATTATTTTTTCTTTTTTTTTACGAAAACCAGGTATTTAATACCGGATTTGTATCTTTACAGTATAAAAATACAAACCGATATTAATCAAAATGCAGTAAAATATTTGCGGAAAATCACAGATTTTTTAAAAGAATTTTTTTGAAGAATGTTTTTTTGGGCTGGGCCCAACCCGGCCCATGTGGCTGGGCTGGACCAAGCCACCCGTGCATGGTCACTGGCCCAAGCCAGTGACCCAAACAAACTATGCACACGTAAAATTTTACGCGTGCATGGAATCGCACTGTTCATGCTCGTTTTTGCAGATAGCAAAAACGAGCCCCTTGTTTAAAGTGCAGATGGATTCTTGTAGTTTCTTGCGTTTTCTCTCTGTTTCTGTTTTTTTAGACTAACATGCGTCAATTCTTGTATAGATAGAGAAAGGAAATAAGCAGATCTGGTTTTGAAGAAAGTGGAGCCGGTGGTGGTGGTGGCTTACTCTGTTGTTTCCTTCGTTCTGGAAAAGAAAGAGCAGATGGTGGCTCAACTCCTCTGTAACTCTGTTGGTGTTGCGTTTTCTGCCGGTCCTCGATTCCTCTGTTAGTTTCGCCTCCTCTATGTTTTCTCTCTTATCCTGCTTACTCCCTCTGCCTCTCTCTTCTTTACACTCTCTTCTCTATGTTTTTTGTTTCTGCTGTCTCGTTCTCCCCCCCTTCTCCCCTTCGGTGCAGTACATCCTCTGGCTTTTATAGCCAGAGGATGCAGGCGTTTTCCCTTTGTTGTTGCAGGGATGGAGTAACGGCTGGCGGGCATCATGGTAGCCGTGAAACATGCCCCTTGATTGAAGCAAATCGTGCCTTGGCCGCTGCAAACGTTTCTCGGCCACCTGCACGTAACGTCTTCTAAAGGAGACAGTGAACAGTGTTGAATGAAACGACATCATTTTGCAGCTTTAAATGATATTTCTGATTTGGGACTTGGATGTTTATGCAATTTTGTAATCAAGCCCCCCGAAAAAATTATAATTAGATCCCTTGGTTTTAGCGCCTTTTCTGATTTGGTCCTTGGTTTTGTATCGTTTCAATTAAGTCCCTAATTAGCCATCAAACTTCAATAATTATGCAATTAAGCCCTTGATTTGGCCAAATTAACTCTTCAAAATTATAATTGGACCATAGAATTTTAATTTCTTCCAATAAAAGCCTAAATTGACTTAAAAATCAATTTTTCTTACAATCAAGCCCTCCATAAATTCAATTAAACCTTAGATAAAATTTAATTGAGTCCATAAATATCTGGTTTTGAATATATTTTTTCAAAATTGAATTTTCTTTGTCAACAAGACTCTCATCAGTCAACAATATACTGTAAAATTTCAACCTTTTGCATTTTTTAACCTCCTTAACCAATTTTGGCCATTTTTCGGCATTCCAGCATCCTTTTCTCACTCCTATTATTTTTTGGATTTCTTTCGAATATTTTTTGAATTTGTTTTTTGTATTTTTTCATTTTTGTGTGGAAACCTAAAAATGGATAACAACAGATACCTTTAAATTTACTTACAAAGGTTATCCCCTCCATTTACACATCACATGTATTTTTTTTATTCCCATTTTTTATTTATCTCTTTTCATCTTGAGTTTCCACAACTCGTCAAAGTCTTATTACATTTAGTCATACATTCACACAAGGGTTTACAGGGCAAATCAAGTTTATTGGAAAACACATGGTCCTTATTACTAAACATATAAAAGGAAAGAAATACTACATAAGACATGAAATTAGTAGTTGTGTTATCATCAGGCAGATCTAGAGGGCATTTAAGGTTAATCATAATTGCTTCTTCAAATAGATGATAAATATGGATAACCTCCCTTTCTAGAAGGACTCATTAGTAAAAGGAAATTATAGAAAGTAAGACAAGATCGACCATAATAGAAGCTAGAATTAGTCATGGATGCTGCACACAATTAAAGGTATATAGATTGTGGAAAGGCCAAAGAATTATCACTAGAATTTGACAAATTAACATCTGTATAAAGCATACAAGTATCCAACTTGTCATGCAATTCTAACTAAAGGAGAAGACTTGAGGGATAAATATGAAAACAGTTAGCACACAATTAAAGTTCAAAACATTTAGGCATAAAAAGCCTCATAATAGACAATGACATAAACATCATTAATAATATAAGTCATCAAAATTAAGTGAAGAGGATGATGAATTGGTTTGTGGTTGTCGTACCCTAGTTGTGAGAGCACGATATCATGGCGATCCTTCCCGGGTAGGGTCCTGGAGGTCTTTTGGTTGGTTGAGGAGTTGTCACCTAGTATTATGGCTATTAGGAATCATAACTAGTTTTTTTAGATATTCTAGGCAAGGGACTGCATGTGTAAAGGGAAGGCATTAACACCCCTAGTATGCCTTCCCTGAGGTGAGCTGCATTGTTTTTTTTATTTGACATGGTTTGATGATGTCTATTTTTATTAGTCTGCTATAACAGGTTTGATACAATGAACAAACCCTAGTTTTCTAGGTTAAAAACTTGGTTTGGAAAAGTGAAATATCTTCAATTATTGTTGAGGCTTCTTTTAGGATAAAACTGGAATTTCACTACCGGGTCATTCCAAATAATATTTCAGATAAAATTCCTTGCATATTTTATCCTTATATTAGAAGTGAATGAGTTGTATTATTAATAATAATATTTTGGATATTAACCCCACACATGTTTTTTATCCTTATATTAAAGTGAGTAATAAAATTATTATCCCTAATAATATTTTGGATATTAACCTGTTTTAGGTTTTTTTATCCTTATATTAAAAATGAATAATATTTCTTTGCCAAAAATAATTTTTTTGATATAAGCTAAAATCCTTAGAAATTTTGCAAACTTGTTGTAAAATCCATGCTATATTTTTTTAAAACATGCAAAAATATTTTAAATTTTCTTTCAAAAAAGATGCTGAAATAATTTTAGTATTTTTGGCCATATGTAAGAGAAAAAAAAAAGAAAATATATATATTTTTTATTTTTTAGGCTTTGTTTGGCAAAAACCATTTTTTTTCTTGTAATAAAACTACTTAAATAGGCCTAAGGGGTGTTTGCCAAACACACCCTTAAACCAAAAGACCTTTTAATAAAAACATGGCAAAGCAAACAGGACCTTAAAGTTTGACCTAAATTGACCCGAAATATTTGGTTCGACCATAAACTGAACCAAAGACCTTGGTTTGACCAAAAAACAACCCAAAAACAAAACCAAACTGAAAACAAATAAAAAACTTGAACAAAACATTTCAAAAACCAAAAAATAAATAAAGAATACCAAGAACAATAAAAAACACTGAAACGAACCTAGCAACATGGAACCCAAAACAGACATAGATTTGGTCAAAACAAAAGCACATGATGTTTGAAATCATGCAAGGATCGATAATCTAGCATCCATTCAATTCAATTATATCTTAAATATCATGATTTTATCAAAATGGGTTGTGGTTCTAAACCGGAACCCAAAGATTAAAAACCATTAAAATCATGTTATTGATGCAACTAAACACTAGATTATTGGTTAATCACGGATAAGGAATGGTTCTGTGCAAATTAATGGATTGAAATTGGTCCATACCTAGGGGTTAAGACAATGTTCTTCCTAAGAACATGAAAAGCATTTACTGAACCCATAAAAAATACAGTCATGCCCAGAAATGATAGCCATTACCAAGCCTATTCTAAAACATGTTTTTTTTTTATCCCAACAAGTCACAATACCATACACAAACACGTTTAAATCTAAAAAACTAACAACAAACATCAAAATCAAGCATGAGGTACCAAATCCAAAAACTAACAACCTAAAATAGCCTACATGTACATGCAACATGGATTCAAAATTGATTTTCTGAACCTATATTGTGCATGAACAAGCATAACAAGCTTAGGATAAACACATTTGCTTTAACATGCATAGCTTAAGCTAAATCAAAGCTAAAACAACATTTATATATCAAAAAGAAAACTTAAACAACTTTAATATACCAGGAACATAAAAAAACAATTTACAATAACTTCATTAAATAAAAACCACAACAACAAAGACGTGAATGCAACATTACATTTCCGAACCTCTTTTTTATGCTTGTAAACATAAATATAAATCAAAACAAATAAAAAAACAACAAAAACAGGTAACAAATGACCTACTTTTGGATCAACAAGGTATACCTACAACAACTACTCTTTCTTTTCTTTCCTTTGGAAGGTTTTACCACTCACAAGCTTACTCTCCTTTTCAAAGCTTAGGAAAACTTTTTGTTAGGTTCCTGGCCTTTTTACTTATGCTACAGGTTAATGTTTTCCTTATTTCTTGTCATTTTCTTTTTTCTCCTTTTTTTTTACAAGAAGTAGATTTTATTGAAAAACAAGTTTATGATCAATTTGAAACTACTTGTAGTGAAACTAAGTTCAACAAATCTAGAGATCTGCATATAATTTATTTTCAGGAAGAATCAAAGGCAAGTAGTTGGAGACCAAAAATTAAGGAACTACCATTACGATCAATCGAGTTCATGCCTTCAAGTCTTTTACCATAAAAAAATGTTTTGAAATCATTACTATCTAATCTTAAATACTCATTTTTTGGAGAAAATAAAACTTTTTTGGTGATAATTTCTTGCAAACATAATGTAAATCAGGAAGGTAAGTTCTTACAAACTCTAAAAATGCATCAGGATGGACTATAGCTGACATAAAAGAAATTAGTTCTTTGATTTACACACATAATTTATTTAGAGAAAAATATTAAATCCTCTAGAGAAATTCAATTAAGGCTTGATCCTAATATGAAATAAGTAGTGCGAAATGAAGTTATTAAGCTTCTAGATAATAAAATCATTTACCATGTCATCACCCAATTTTGGGTGATTCCCCAAAATTCACTTTTTTTCAAAATAAAAATAAATAAAATAAAATAAAGGCTGGCAATGCGGAGAAAGCCGACCAAGAAAGGCTGCAAAAATAGGCAAAAATCAAGCTGCAATTTTCGGAGGAATTTCAAGGCCCAAGTGTACGCTGTTATGCCCAAAAATAGAAAAATGCAAATTCAAAGGTCAAATTAAATGAGTATTGGACGAATTTGCATAAAAATTAAG
>Ga0307513_10011418_pt1 | contig 11041 bp, 17 predicted proteins | sample 15_EM_MG_FD_202174 | JGI IMG/M metagenome (GOLD analysis project Ga0307513, IMG submission 202174) | Populus trichocarpa ectomycorrhiza microbial communities from riparian zone in the Pacific Northwest, United States - 15_EM | ecosystem: Host-associated > Plants > Roots > Unclassified | place... | reverse complement strand
ACCAGATGTCTATTGTTCTTGTTTGGGCCATGCAAAAGCGTTCCCGGCCATTGTCGTCCTTGCTTCCATTTCCCACCTTTCAGCGTCACCCAACCCAAAATTTCCCCTTCAAACACGACAACATCTGCAAAACCCCCTTTAGATTGATACAAACACCCAACCTCGAAAAAATCCACCCGCAATGCTCGACTCATCGCCTGTGGCATTGCCTTCAATCCCTAGGCCTCTGAAACGGTCGGCATCTACAGCATCGTTGCCCACGCCCCCCAGGACACATCGGAGGCATGCGAGAGGGAGATCGAGAGGGTCGTGCGATAGTGATAGCGATGAAAACGTTGTGTTGAGCAGTGATGATGAAGAGGGGGAGGAAGGGTTGAGGGGTGCATTGAACAAGAAGCGAAGGATGGGCGAGACAAACGCGGCCGACGCGAACGAGGAGGCGTTTTGGCTTGGTGATTCGAACGCTGGAGTTGCCTCGAGTTCGTCTGCGAAGAACGACACGTCCTCCAAAGCTCCGCTTCTGTACCGACGTTTACAGGCGCAAGCTCAGATGGATGTGGCACCTGTCTCACCGCCCCCGTCGCATAGAAAAGTTGCGGTTGTTACTCCCCAGGCGACGTCTCCGCCCTCGACCCCGCGAACACGTTCAGCTACGAAACGCGCCCTTTTCGATTCACCGAACAACCCGTTCGTTTCTACCCCCCAGAAAGTCGTTGACGACAGCGATACACCCAGTCCCAGTGCCAGCAGTGCTAATCCTAGCCCACGTACGCCGAAAACATCGGAAAAACCTACCATCACTTACGTTTTGTATGTTTGCCATTTTCTGCTTCGTGGATGTCAGTGATTGATTTTGATCTTCCTTTTAGCCGCGGCGTCAAGCGTGTCTACCAGAATCCGTTATATAACCATGCCGAGAACAGGCCTTTCTCGCCGCCAGCGGCATCGAAACTTCCTCTTGACCACCCCGACTATTCTCCTGCGTTGAACTGCGCCCCTAAGCTCTTATTCCCTGAGGCTCGTCGTGGGAAGGGCAAAGGGAAGAAGCTGGCCGCTCTGGTACCTGCTGCGAGAGGCAAGAAACGAGCGCGTTCGCCGTCCGTCATTAGCGGCGATGAGGGGGACGAGGAGGTCCAGCCCATCAAGTTGAACTTTGGCGGCCCGGACAAGAAAGCGAAAGTGAATAACACGAAGACTCTTGATCAGGAATTCAAGTCCGCTGGCGAACCTCTGTCCCTATAATGCCTTTCTTTAATCGACCCTCTACACCGACCCCCGACCAAACTGTTTTTTACCCATTCATTTTGTATCGTGCCATCCTCACGTCCCCTCATTCTTGTTTCCTCATCTCCTTTTTTTTCATATTGTTATGCGATACCTCGACATTTGTTCCTTTCTGCGATTCCCAATCACATACTATCCATCTCACTGGCCACCGCCGCCCTCATTATCCTTTGCTGTAACGATTCAGACAGACCCCTTTGGATTTCGAATATCCTTCGACACCCCCCCACCCCAACCGTGGCCATAGGGCCCTCCCAGATTGCCATATTTCTTCATACTTCGAGTTTCAATAGGAAAGTCGTGTACCAAACTCATACTCACAATCAATCGTAAATACGTACGTACATACATACATCGTATCTGATAAATACATAAATACATATTGGTCTTTTGCATAGCCAAGCGATGCTTATCCAATTAATTTCTACTTACCATGCTGTAAATGGGCGACATATGAAGTCTAAGTATTTTCTAGGCCTCCTAATGCTCCTAAGTCCGTCTGAGGCTTGTCGCAAAGTCTGTCCGCTCCCCATGAAAATTAAACAGCCCAAGGCTCTTGGATTTGTCGGAAATAGTTGGGTTCGACTTAGTGGTCTCTGGCTGGGTAAGATTGGCACCAAAAATTGTTCGTCGATCACCATTTTGAGAAAAAAAAAGTCGCCGTAGGGTCGAGGAAATGGTTACCTTATCGTGAATGAACTTCCTTCTATCCGGTGGCGTATGAGGGAGGACTTGAGTGCATTTCCCAGACATAACAAACCTAAATTCATCAGAAACGAATCAAATTAAAATTAAAATAAAGCTCACTCTACAAATGTCAGATCAAAACTTGTTATTCACCCTCGTGAACCTAACCAACTCATCATTATACGTCACACCAGCCGCGTTCTTACTCTCCGTATTGATACTCTGAGTCTACTCGACGCTTCCGCTAGCCGGGCATTCCTTTTCGCAAGCTGAGTCGACGTTGCATTTAGGTGGGGAACGGGCCGAGCGTGATGAGGAGGCAGTTCGTCCCCACGGGACTGATTGACGGATCCTGCCACATTGGCACGTCAATGTGACGAGGGAGTGACAAGACTCGGTTTCTGGGCAGCTGGATGGAGCATGGCATGGGCGCATACATGGATGACGATTAGGCAAAAAGATTTTGGTGAGGGTTAGAGCGATGGTAGGATCAAACGAGGAAGTGAAGTACGTACATAGTCTACCACAAAGTGCGGTACACCCCGCACTCGTCCCGGGGTAGAGGCGCTGGCAGTGGTGAAGCCTACAAGCCATAGGTCTGAAAACGTAGTTTTTAGTAGATAGCAGATAGAAGTATGGCCCCAAAGGATACGTACTTTCTACAAACGGTACCGCAGGAGACCTTCTCCGTCTCCGGAGAGCAGCGGGTATTCGGCACGATTTTCTTTCTGCACACACACAGTTGAGCGGCCAGGGATGAACACGGAGGGCAAGAGGCGGTATAGAAGTGGCAAGAATGAAGGGTAATGGGATGCTTGCATAGCGGAGGGGGCAAGGACATGGGCAATGGCATTCAAGACTTGTTCCGCACGGAATTGGAAGTTCATAAACCGTGCGCCCACAGAAACAAACAAGCTGTGGTGTTCTTAGGATGATATATATGATAACAAGTCGGAAAACTGACCTCCTCAAATGAACTCTGCAAACAAGGCGGGCAAGCAACGACCCCTTTGTTCGCATCTATGGTTTCCAAACGAAAGCATCTTTGAGCATACAAGATCGCATTCATGAAGGCCGCCTTGCTCTTCTCCGACACCCTGGTTACTTTTAACAATACCTCGTCTTTACCCTTCTTGCTCACATTGATAGCAAGCGATGCGAGTGGGCAACATAATCTTCTACACTCATGCCGACCACACGCACGCAGAGCCATGCATGGTTTGTTCCGAAGAATTTCTTTCTCCTCCACACCCGCGACAGGAGCCGAATGGACTTGGAAACACGCCATGCTCTTCGTCTTCGCTCCGCATCGACATGGGCGGACGATCTGGACGGTACATGGTGGGCAGGGCCCGGTGTGGCATTTTGCTGCACACTGGTGCAAACACGCAAGGTGCGGCTTGGAGCAGACGGAGTCGCAGGTGGGTATGGGGTCAGAGCAGTCGAGGCGTGCAGGGAATGTGTACTGTAACGCGTCGGAAGATGGTGTGGGGGCGATGGTATTCCTTCCACATGGACAGTGGTCAACTTTCGACGGAGATCGAGGGCATATAGCTGGTTCGGACGAAGGAGGGTGGCACGATTGTTCGCATTGATGTTTCCCGCAATCGAATGACCTAGGGTTTCTGTCAGTTTCGGCTGATAGATGAAGACGAATATATGCAAAATCTACCGATCCATGGTGTCTCACCATCGACGAAACAATTAATCTCCTCGCCTTCTCCACAAGCAACTTCTTTTTTCTCCTTCCCACACCAACATGTCGCTAACTCTTTCAATGACCATCGACCACAATCTTCGTCGTGGCAGAGCTTTTCGCATGGGTGCTCACCACCGCCAAGCGTTCGTGCACAAACCTCGCCGCATGAGAGATTGCGTACGCCTTTCAACGAAAATTGAGAATCTTCTTCTTCGGGCAATAGCATCCCAGATAGGTGGTAACTTGACATGGTGGACAAGGGCCAAGATGACATTGGAGAGGACACACGTGCCCGCAGCCACTTTCTCGCCGACGAGAACACGAGTTTCCGCATGAATGCGGTGTGGATAGACAGAGAGGTTTAGGTTCAGGAGTCAAGTTACAGAAGCGCCTATGAATGAATCGGTACAATATTATTCCACGTTCCGTTACTTCAGATTGGATCGTGGCAGTAGATTCTAAATTTAGACCTTGGTCGGGGCGAACAATATATTACGACACACCACGAGCCTTGGAATCCGTCCAATATGCGAGATGCAGAACCCAATCCGTCATTTTACATTCCACGAGCCTTGAAATCTGTTTCTATCATGCCATCACCAGACGCAGAACGACAATTCGTCGACCTCATTTTTCGCGCCAGCAAGAAATACGGCAGTTGGGATCCCGAAGTCGCCATCGCTGTAGGTGACTATGGGAGGATAACTCAGGGAAAGACCGGTCTAGCGTTCTGGAGGAAAAAGCGGGGCATTTTTTTGAAGGATGGAAATATCTACGAGGATCGTCTAGCGGAGAAATATGATATTCCTACTCCTCAAGAACACGGCATCGACTCGACAGAAGGCATCTCCTGGATCACGTCGGAGAATGCGAAGGAAGTCGAGATTACCGCAGAAATTTCAGCGTAGTTTTTTTCCCTTTGTCTTTCTTTTCGGGGAATTTTGACCATCTTGCCTATTTCTCCAGACAGACGCCGGCGCTCATATCCTGTAAAGCCAAGGGCGTATTCAAATTTGTCTCTGGACGAGGAGCGATCATCGCAATGAATAACGACACAATTTACACCATCGACTCGCCGGGGAAATTTCGTCGCCTGCTGGACGAGGAGAGGATGCGGATGCCAGGCCTCGTCATAGTCTCCGAAGTTCACCGTTGTTCGTCATATGCCCGATTCCTAGCCACGGAGGATGGTGCTACTGTGGCTCTCGGACTCAACCTTGGGGACCCAGGCGATGTAGCCTCTGCCAACGACGCCAGATGGGTCAGGAACTCGAGTGCAGGAAACTTCAAATCCAGGGTCAATACGAGTGGGAAGAGGGATTTCTACCCGTTGTTCAGACTCGTTTCATTGGCGGAGGGCGATATATCCACCGGTCTAATAGGGTAGTTTCAGTTGCATCGACCAGAATTCATACCAAACTATTACTTACCAAAATTGTCGGATCACATTTTCCCATCCGCTAAATGCCGTCCCCTGCCCCAGAATAGATTTCCTTCAACCTTGAAGCAGGGAATGGGATCATGTGCATTTAGTAGCATTCAGACAAAGATCTCTGCCGAAAAATTCCGCTAAGAATGGAGGGTCTGGGAACATAGCGCGCAGTAAGTGCGGAACCGGGGAACTAAGTGACTTATCACGTGGGCGTGTCTTATCACTAACATAATCCACAAACATCGCCTCGCCTCGCCTCCAGGTGCCTCGTCTTGGACCTTTTTTCCTTTTCCCCACCCTCCCACTCCTACACTACCACTTTTGTGCCTCATACGCCACCCACCCAAACCCAACCCAGTAGGGGTTCATCCGAGTCCGCCCACTCCATCGACCTTCGCCCCGTGGGGCAGTCGACATCAAGTCGCCTGATTCCGCGCACCCCATAGTAGACTACTGGCTAGGTTAATATATTATATTCTACTTGCGATTGCGCAAATACCCGCAAGATGAAGACCGCCACCAAAATTTGCTCGTCGACCACCTTTCTGTGGTAACGGCAGTACACCCTCGGCGTTATCGTAGTCTGCCCTCCGGGGTTTTCGTTGCGGTCTAGCGATTTCCCTTGGTTGTCTTGCTGGCCGTCTCTGAGGTTCTTCTTGGGCTCGTCAGGAACATGGAGCTGGTTCATGTGGTCAGGGTCCTGAATACCCCCTTCCATAGTGGCGGTTCAGAAACATTAATGCTAAGCAAGTTCTAGTGGGAGGTCTTTAAATAAATCGTTGCTGACTAAGCCACATCAGTTGATGCTATACTTAATCGAGCCGCCGCAGTCAGAACGTGGTCAGAACATCACCTCATCCTCCTCTGCTACAGCTTGCAGCGAGTCATAACGCCAAGTGTGTTAATTAGCTGCCAACTCGCTTTTTTATCAATGAGTCCAACCCTCGATGTTGGAATTCCGGAGGTACGAGCACACCGCATGGCGGGTTCCGATGCATGCTTCGGAACAGTACTTATATTATTCTTCATTTTTATCATTCAGAGGGTGCCATCCCCTTCGTTCCCCGAGCTTCGGACCTATTCAATTATATAGTATATAAGTAGTACTTTAATGAGTCGAAGCCCTCGCGCATTTGCGAGGGTCCCTGTTCTCATCCGAGTGAACGATAGCGACACGTTCATTTTAACACTCGACGATCTTGCATGGCCAAATTTCAGAAATACCTGAGCAAGAGTGCTCCGGCCCAGGAATCCCGTACCGGTACCCGGTACTTAGTCCAACCGCAGGCTGCGAAAAAAAAAAATAGACGCCTCCGAACAAGGATTACCTGAGGGTCCCGGGCGCCTCGATGACCCGCCGACGACTCCCCCAACTGTCAACGGTTCGCGAGCTCGAGGGGAATTCTGGAAGTGTACCCCTCCGAAACAATGCTTTTATCCAAACTTTCAGCCGTCAAGGACAACTTTGGAATGTCAGAAAATGAGTCTGACCCTAGTGGTCAATTGAAGCCGCTCTTTGGCCGGGGCACACGTTGAAAGCGCGCATGGATGATAGGGAGATCCTGCCGCAGATCCTTCCACTGGCTCAGTCTCTTGAATTTATTGTTTAAGATCTTGACGACACATAATGCTTGAAGCTTGAGCACTTCTCGAAACTCATTTCACAAAGTTGCATGGGGTCAGCCGGCATCCAGATAGCCATCATCTGGCTGATTTCATCGATAATCCCATTTAGCGTGGAATCCCATGATTTTCTCCGAGAGCTTGTCACCCTCGTGGACGCTAACTGGTGTTTGGAATACCTTGCCCTGACGTTTCGTAGGCGAACCATTGACTAATAAAGGATGCGGCTGCATCATGGCAACGGATTCTAAAGACGAAGGATTCTCGGCTTATCCGGTACGACACCCCTTGAAATCTGTTTTTATTATGCCAGACCCAGAACGCCAATTCGTCGACCTTATTTTTCACGCCAGCAAGAAATACGCCAGTTGGGACCCCGAAGTTGCTGTCGCAGTAGGTGACTACGGGCGCATAACTCAGGGAAAGACGGGCCTAGCGTTCTGGAAAAAAAACCGGGGCACCTTTCTAAAGGATGGAAATATCTACGAGGACGGCTTGGCGGAGAAATACGAGATTCCTATGCCTGAAGAACACGGCGTCGACTCGACGGAGGGGATATCCTGGATTACTTCAAAGAATGCAAAAGAGGTCGACATCGCTGCAGAAATTTCAGCGTAGATTTTTTCACTTTGTCTTTCTTTTCTGGGAATTTTGACCATCTTGACCATATTTCCTAGGCAGACCCCGGCACTTGCATCCTGTAAAGCCAAGGGCGTATTCAAATTTATCTCTGGACGAGGAGCGATCATCGCAATGATTAACGACACCATTTACACCATCGACTCGCCGGGGGAACTTCGTCGCCTTCTGGACGAGGAGAAGGTCAAAGGGCTTGTCATAGTATCCGAGGTTCACCGTTGTTCGTCGTACGCCCGATTCCTTGCCACAGAAGATGGAGCCACTGTGGCTCTTGGACTCAGTATTGAGGACCCAATCGGCAACTCTGCGGCCGTCGACGCTAAATGGGTTCGGAACTCGAGTGCAGGCAACTTTAAAGCGAGGGTTAACGCGACTGGGAAGAGGGATTTTTACCCTTTGTTCAGACTCGTTTCATTGGCGGAGGGCGATATATCCACCGGTCTAATAGGGTAGTCTCAGTTGCATCGACCAGAATGCATACCAAACTATTACTTACAAACCACAACTTCCCATCTGCTAAATACCATCTCCTGCTCTAGAATAGATTTCCTTCAACCTCGAAGAAGGGAATGGGATCGTATGCATTTAGTAGCATTCAGATCAAAGATCTCTGCCAAGAAATTCTCCCGAGAATGAAAGTTCTGGGAACATAGCGAACAGAAGCGCAGGATCGGAAACGAGGATAGGCAAAACCGTTTTGTTTGGCCGAAGTTTGCTTCAAGCAAAAAAATAATAAAGGTAGCAGGGAGGTACTGTGCTTTTCATGTCGGCATTGGATATCGCACGCAGGGGTCTTAAGTAAACAGGACATGCGTAAAAGAGAACGGAGAACCCACCGGTCTGGCGTACGTTTCCACTTTTGCTCGATGGCGTCCCAAGGAGGAAGGTCACTCAGCGGAGGATCTTTATCGAACTTCCATGCCCAGTCGAGATATCGCCTTCCGTCAACGAAACTAGACTGAAAAAACCCTCTTCCCGGTTGTGTTATCCCTCGCTTTAAGATTGCCCACACTCGAGTTTCGCAACCATTCAACGTCGTGGGTCGCAGAGTTGCCGATTGAGTCCTCGACGCTGAGTCGAGAGCCATAGTGGCTCCATCTGTGGCTAGGAATATGAGCAGAGAGTTCCAAGAGAATCCAGGCCACAATTGGGCCATGGTGGGTAGACACTGACAATTCCCCTAGTATTAGTAATTTACCAAAAAGAGGACTCCCCTTGATGGGTGAATCCGCCAACGTGCGATTTCGCCATTTCGCTCGTCATTGGTCGCACGGTCATTGCCGGTGTTCCGATCACTCCATATGTCAGCAACTGGTCGGTATCCCCTGCTCCCACTCCCACCATTCACCCCCATCTCACCCAGCACATCTCAGAATGAGCGGCAAACTAGCATCAGGTAACGTTCAACACTTCTTCCAAAATGGCGGGTACATCGCTGAAGCTCCAGCATCAGAATACGCATCATGGCAAAAGCTGCAACAGTTGTACGACGCTGAACATTCCAAGATCGTCCTCAAGGACCTGTTCGCTCATAATCCTAAGCGATTTTCCAAATTCTCCAAGGAGTACAATTCGACGAGCGGACCCGATGTCACCATGCTCGTCGATCTCTCCAAGAACCTTATCACCGAGCCCGTTCTGGAGACGCTTTTGTCGCTCGCACGTGAAGCAAAGGTGGAGGAATACCGCGATAAGATGTTCGCCGGCGAGCACATCAACACTTCGGAGGATCGCGCTGTTCTCCACGTCGCCTTGCGCAACTTCAATGATTTCAAGATCGCCGAGAGTGGCGCGGACGAGGTCTCAGCTGTGCTCGACCACATGAAGGAGTTTACCGAGGCCGTTCGGAGCGGCGCGTGGAAAGGATACACTGGAAAGGTGATCAACACTATCGTCAACATCGGTATCGGCGGCTCAGACCTTGGTCCTGTCATGGTGACTGAGGCGTTGAAGCCCTACGCGAAGCGCGATCTTACGGCACATTTCGTGTCCAATATTGATGGGACCCATATCGCGGAAACGCTCAGGGTGTGCGATCCAGAAACCACGCTGTTCATCATAGCAAGCAAGACTTTCACCACGCAGGAGACGATCACTAACGCCGAGACGGCTCGTAGCTGGTTCCTCGCGTCTGCCAAGGATAAGGCGCATGTCGCGAAACATTTCGTAGCGCTTAGCACGAATACGAAGGCTGTGACCGGGTTTGGAATCGACGAGTCGAATATGTTCCAGTTCTGGGATTGGGTTGGCGGGCGGTATAGTCTTTGGAGCGCGATTGGGTTGTCGATTGCTCTTGTCATTGGGTATGATAACTTTGAACAGCTCCTTAAGGGTGCGCATGGTATGGACAAGCACTTCAAGGAGACGCCGCTTGAGAATAATTTACCGGTCTTGATGGCGTCGATTGGGCTTTGGTACAACGATTTTTATGGTATGGATCTCTATATCTATGAGCGAGATATTTCGTTGACGTGGAACAGGCTCTCAGACTCTCGCTCTTCTTCCTTACGACCAATATCTCCATAAATTCGCCGATTATTTCCAACAGGTGCGTCATCGTGATTCGCGATCAGGTGGAGAGTAACTCACTTATTTGATTGAAGGGAGACATGGAATCCAACGGTAAATTCGTTACCAAAAACGGCCAACGCGTCAACTACCAGACCGGAGTTAGTACCCTAGTTGGCCTCACAAGTACGGATCCGAGCTAACTAACGCCTTCTTTCCAAAGCCAATCATCTGGGGCGCATCGGGTACGAATGGCCAACATTCATTCTACCAACTCGTGCACCAGGGTACCAAGATCATCCCTACCGACTTCATCGCACCCACCACCTCGCACAACCCTATCGATCACTCGAAACATCATAGGATCCTCCTGTCCAACTTCTTCGCACAGCCTGAGGCGCTGGCGTTTGGGAAGACGGAAGAGGAGGTGAAGAAGGAGTTGGGCCCTAATGCGAGTCAGGCGTTGATTAAGAGTAAGGTGTTTGAGGGGAATAGGCCGAGTACGAGTATTATGTTCCCTTTGTTGACGCCTGCGACGCTTGGTGGGTCTTTTCTCTTTTCTCACTCTCTCTTTGGTTTTTACGGTGTTAATTGGGCTCTGTAGGTGCGCTTATTGCGTTGTATGAGCATAAGATCTTCGTGCAGGGTGTTATTTGGGGCATCAACTCGTTTGGTATGTCCTTTTGTTGAAATGTTCAAGAACGTTCGTTGACATTGTTTTGCAGATCAAATGGGTGTTGAGCTCGGAAAGGTTCTCGCGAAAAATATTCTCGCTCAATTGGAGAAGCCGGAGGATGTCAAAGGGCATGATAGCTCGGTGCGAATACTCTTGCAATAGAATTTCTCGGTCTAACTTTTTATTTCGTCTCGTTTGACAGACGACCGGTCTTATTCACTATTACCAGAAGAACAGGAAGGAGTGAATGGATTTGTGATATCGCCTTTCCGCGTTCTTTCGTTTGGTGCCGATACAAAGAAAAGGAGGTGAGGTGGTGTTAGATTTTTCGTATTTACAACGATTGTATTGGTTTTACTATGAGTATATAAGATGGAAATGACAATTTACTATTGTATGATTCACTTCGCCCGATTCCAGAGCCTGTTGCTGAGATTCTCGTCGAGGCCAGAGGATGAAGCTCAAGCTCAAACCTAATGGCTGAGGGCCGCTC
>Ga0307513_10011417_pt1 | contig 11041 bp, 13 predicted proteins | sample 15_EM_MG_FD_202174 | JGI IMG/M metagenome (GOLD analysis project Ga0307513, IMG submission 202174) | Populus trichocarpa ectomycorrhiza microbial communities from riparian zone in the Pacific Northwest, United States - 15_EM | ecosystem: Host-associated > Plants > Roots > Unclassified | place... | reverse complement strand
AATTTTCGTGGCTGGGGACATTCCACCAGATTTTCGTCCTCTACCCTGACCCCATACCAAGTATCCGTCACTTGGCTCTCTTCCCTAAATGTATATCGATACACCATTGACCCGCTAGTCACTCTCAGTTCATCTTAGCCGCACGACCAATTTCCTTCGTTTGAATCGCCGGCGGTCTACGCCTATCTCAATTTCTTTGCCCCTGTTTTTGAGTACTACTAGTAATGCACAATACACGTACACTGAGCTGATGAAATTAGCATTGTAAACAACGATAGAGCTTTGATGCTGTTATGAGGTTTGCTGCACTCCACGTGATCTTGAGCTTCGCGGTCCTCTCTCTCAAAAGCTTATGCTCGAAGTCCACACAGGTAACATCTTCAACGATGGAGCCAGAATCATCGCTCGTAACGGCTTGTGGGTTTCCTGCCTCCCGGAGAACGTTCTTGGGGTTCGTAGACCCGAGGACTTAGGAGCGACGTTCGTTTCGAGGTGTGTACGACTTTCATTTTCTCAACCACGAATCCCTCACCTATCCCCCATAGTTCAGTTAACTACCATGATGCCAACGATGCCCCGTTTGGCTTTACTGGAACCAGCACCGCGTTTTCCACACCGCGTGTCATTCCCCCTCACGACAACCAGCACGTCACCACCCCTCCTCAACTGCTTCCGATGAGAGAAGCCTCTCGCGTTGTCCGTAAGGACACAGAATCTGCCACCCGAGAGCCTGATTGCTCTGCTCAACTCCCTCACGACTTAAACCGGTGACGGTTTGAACCCCCACACCCAAGTCTCTCGATATGTTGTTTTTCTCGGTCGCATTCAGCGATTCCCTTAGTAATAGATGTGTATTCATCTCAAATAGATTTATGATGTCTCAAAACAAACTACGAACACTGTTTGAGAACTACGAACATCATTTAAGTGTGGTAAAACAAAAGGATCGTGTTAAGCGCATGCAGAAAAAAAGCTAGAAGTCAAGATCGTCATCGTCATCCCAATAATCTACAGAGTCCAAATCGCTGTCATCCAGACTGCTGTCCTCGCTATGATCGGCCCCCTCAAGGATTAGAGAACTGTGGGTGGTCGCCTCCATCGTGGACGGCACTGGTAAGACCGTAGAAATACCGCCGTGAGATATTTTGGAAGACCTGGAAGTCCCCTGCATGTTCGAAGCTGGGATGGCAGTTTCGGCGAGCGGAACTCCATTCTTTGTCATATACTCCATTGCCCATGAGCAATCAAGGCCGTGAGACGCGAGTGCCGGGTACCAGAGTTTCGCGAACGATACCGCAATGTTGCAGTGGATCGCCGCCTGTTTCTTGGCATATGCGTTGACTCCAGATTGGACACCGGGAGTCGAGTCTCCCCGAGAAGCTCCCACTCTCGCCAACCAATCCCGTGACTTCCAATCCAAGAACGCGACAACCCTCCGCATCTCCTCGTGCAATAGTTCCACCTCCTCGCTCCATCTCTCCAATCTTGCAAAGGAGGTTGTCCATTCGACGCGGAGGGCCTCGTTGACATCTTCCTCTGAAGCTCCCTCCTCCCCAATGTCGCCATTAGCAGTATCAGGGACTTGTGGATTCGGCAACCAAATCCAGGAGCGGAAGTAGGCCCCATCGCCAACCCCCTCTTCATCACTCTCCTTCCCAGGGCCTCGATTGTCGTTGTCCTTCAACTCCAGGTATGTTTTTCGCCAATCACCGGTAGGATCCAACTCGAGGAGGGCCTGGTAGGCGAGACGATAACGCCCGACAAACTTAGCGATGCGGTTCTCGATGCCGTTCAAGACAGTGCGTGAACGAGTGTTAGCTCGTTGTCCTTGTCCGGCGATTTGCATATAATGGTTGAGTAACAATCTGCGGCGGATTTTCCGAGTATGTCGAAGTTCGATGAGGGAATCCTGGAGTTGGGCCATGCGGAGCAGTCGTTCATGTTCGGCCACCTGCTGAAGGCAAATCTCCTCACGCCTTTCGGAATTCAAGCTTGAAGGAAGGAGGAGAGATATGTTCTCGGCGGTTTCAGCGTCCTCGACGTTATCCTCAGACATATGGGGTGGGTGTACGATGGCCCCGGGCATGTAGATAAGCTGAAGTCCACGCCATTTATTGATTTGTCGCATGAGAGCGTTGCGCTTTTCTTGGGTTGAAGCAATCTGCGTGTCAGATTTCAGTGACTTCTTCTTGATGATGAATGCAAGTTGTCGCCTGAAACGAAATGAACAATAAGCACAGGGTTAATGTACGAAGGTCAGGGGGACACTTACTGTTGTTCTTCAATCTCAAGCCCAGTTCGAATGAAGACTGACCCCGGTACTTGCTGCGAGGCACTACCTTGTCTGATGGCTGCCTCGTCTGCTTCAGCGAGCTTTCGGCGAACCTCAGCAAGATTGCTCGCTAAATAAACATAAGCACGAGACAAATCACAACATAGGGACCAATGTACCTTTCTCCGCGTGGGTGTATGGGTTTGGTTTTGACTTGTCACCTTCCCAGTTTCGGATCATCGTTAACCACTCTTGACGGAGGTCTGTAGGGAATGTGGCATCGAACTTCTTGTTCTCTGACATGTGTTTCGTTCTCATGAGGAGGGCCTTCAACAGGGACCGAAGGAACAATTCGCCTGATTGAAGCATCAGCGATTAAGCTTAACGTAGCAAAAAATAAAGGTAATACCCATTCCCAAGATCTTTTTCCAGTTCCAACCACTCCAGCTGTCATCAAGCGCAAGATGGCGAGCACCTGGACCCATCTCCCGAGTGGACAAGGCAGTGGGGTTCATGTTTGCCCATCCCTGCTCAACCGTCTCACCGTGTGTCCTACCGACACCTTTTGCGTAATTGAATGAATAATCCGTTTGACATGATTTACCGTGGGCAGGAAGATGGAATTTTGGAACAAGGTAGGAGAACTGCAAGTCCTTGATGTCGAGATTGGGGTGGTTGTCAGAAATTCGCTGGAGGTGATGAATCGACCATTTGCAGGCAATGTCGTATGATATGATGACGTTGCGGACGGCGAGTCCTTTCAGTACGGACGCAATGATGTAATCTGTGTTTATGTATCTGCGTGACGGTTAGCGTTTGCAAACGTTCGGTGGGTCAAACGGTACGTGCCGTTCTCCTCGCTGGAGATCTCCCACTCCATTCTTTTGCATGAGGGAGTGTCGCGCACACACGCAAGCAACGACACCAGTGGAAACGTAGTCCTTTGGAGACTTGCTGTTGGCTTGACTGACAGCGTGAAAATCCGTACCACAGCCAACGACCTTAAAACACGTGAGAAATGTTGGCTGAAACAAATGATCTAAACAGATTTACCTCCATGTCAATGGTCTTCTGGGAAATATGTTTATCGTAGTCTTTATTTCCAACGAAGTAAGACCATCCAGAGCCAGTTTCGGGATCCTTGATGCCACGATTCTTGAGCTTCAGGCGGAAATTTGCATCAACGGCGAGAAAATACGAGTACAACCACCTGAGAAATGCTTAGACTATTTTTCGTAAGAGGATTATAAGGTTAAACACATACTGGGTGTCCTTGGGAGCCTGATTCCAGTTGTCGGGAAGATTACGACCCGGGTGAGGGCAGGCCGGGCATTCGAGGGCGAACGCGCCGTCCGGGACAGAAACTAGGCCCGTTTTCATATGGCCACCACCACCTCGTTTGATCTGCTTGAGGTGTCTCCATTGTCGAACGCATCGTGACATTTCGTTGTACCGGTACTAGAACCACACATGTCAGCAAGATACTAATACAAAAGAGACCGTGACTCACAATGGCCTTCTTTCGACCACAGTTATCCGTCTTCTGCAAGATGGATGAATGAAAATCGTAGAGGTTAAGTTTTCCTTGGAGCGTAAGCTTATGATAGGTGTCGAGGACGTCAAACGTGAATGCGGTCTTCGGTCGCTCGAAGGACGCGGGGTACCAGCCCACACGCAAGAGCTGGCGATACTTTTCGACCCACTCAGCATCCTCTGTGCATGCGCAAAACTGGACGTTGACATGGTGAACTCCGTTCATGTCGATCACGACGATGATTTGAGATTTAGAGTCTGAAGATGGACAGGCAGTGTGTTGGTGGCCAATGTAAAAGCGGTGATCCAAGTCGTTGAGCGACGTCCTCTCAAAAAATCCGCCATTCCAGACCTAATCGAACATGAGATACGGGCACCTAAGGGGGGAGCACGGTCATACCTCAAGGCGATGCAATGGGGTGTTCTCGTGTTGATGAACAACGCAGGGAGCACAATAGAGTATTGAAGCAGTGCAATCGATACACCGATACTTCCCCAGCTCCTCAAGACAGCTGGCGCATTGGGGGAGGGACAAATGTTCTCGGAGTCCGTCGCGACGAAGAAGTTCGTCCAACACCACCGGTCGAAGTGGAAGGAATGTCTCCATCTTCGTCTGTCCAAAGGGGTTAATACTGAATCCACAGAGAGTGAGTGAACCATGACTCACGCTGTTGTTCCCATATTTTCGTTTCGGTCGCACAGGAACTGTACCCACCTCTGGCGCAATGGCGTCAAACGACTCCTCTACCAGTCCGGCATTCACTCCTCCAATTTGAGGCTCGAGCGGAATTGGGACCGCCGACTTTCGCGACGTGGTCGGGTCCGTAGTATTTGTATGCCAGACCTGCATGAGTTGCGGTTCGCTGAGTGGGGTGTCGAGGACATCCAGAACTGAAGCGGTCGTGGATATACCATTCCTCCTTCGCTTTCGGCCCTTGAGAGTGATTCCACTGGCAGTGCGTTTCGACATGATGGAGGTCGGGAGAGAGAACACGTTGGGTTACGTCAGCGAAGTCGTCGGTCTCGTCTATCACTGCAGGGACCCGCCAGCACTGGTTAAGGGTTGGGCGGTTCCTTGGCCGACAAGTGGATATATCGCACATGCGATTGGGATATGGAAGGGGTGGGATCAATGTTTTCGCAGAGGAGACAGTAGTAAACAGTCAAACGGACGGTGCGATCATCTGGAACCTCTCGAATACTGGCTTATGCTAGGTTTCAGGTGTAAACGTAGTAGGTACGATAACGTTAAGTACTACACACAAGCCGGAACCAGACAGCGTATATCGCGCGTTGTGTAAGACGTACTCGTATAAAAATGATGAAAACTGGGCTGGTGTGTGTACGGGTTGAACGTTGAGGTTGAGGGATGATCGCGAGCGAAGCTACAGCCTGGGGTTAGTTGCACCTGCGTCTGATATCTTATGTTGCTCAAACGAGCATCGAAGAGATCTGAACTGTCGTTTGCTTGACAACAGCACAGACGTACCTTCGACGGTGAAGAGTTTCTCGCCATTGTGAGATCACGGTCGCCGGTTACCCGTTTATCAGCGGGTCTAGTGAACAGAAGATCTGCGATGTCTGCATGGCAAACTGCAATCAAGGTATCAACGTAATGTGAGGATGGTGTATAGTCGTAGATGACCCAGCCACTGGAGTGGCGAACACAGAACTTACGATGAGAACGGAAGCACAGCTGGAACAGGGTTTGTAGATGTGTCCACAGAAAACCACACGACTGCTTGATGATGTGAGTCCAACCGAACTCATGCCGGTAACAATGGTCCAGTACTTCGGTGGTGCGGCAAATACACACAACGTCTATCGATAATTGATAACGGCCCGAGGGCCAGTGTTATAGATCTGATTGGACACCCGATTTGAGTGGAGGAAAAGATAACGCACGCAACAACATTGGTGATGTTCATTCGGCTTACCAGGTCATCCATGGCAACGATAAGGTCAATCACAACAGAACGCTTAGGCAACGTTGGGGGTAATTGTCCTTATATGAACCAGGAATGGTCATGGCAATGCGATGCATGGGAGGGGGTCATTTTCTGTGATCGTTGATTCAAACGGCCGTCGCTTCAGTCCTCGTAAGCACAGAGTGTACACCCAATGTGCGGTTTATTTGTCGTAGAAGAAAACATGTTTTAATTGTGCTACCACTGTCTACAGACACAATAGCTACGTTTCTAGAACAGGTACGATTCGCAAACAAGCTCGAACAAACTGTTGAAATAACTCAGCGTACGATTCGACGTGAGATGTAATAGTTCGAAGGAAACTCACGAGAGGACAAACGAGTAGCTTACTCCTGATCGGAATCAGTGGCTACTTCGATGAAGGGAACTAGTCCATCTCTTGCACGCTGCGAGACAGACGAGTTTCTGGTGGTGTTGACACGGGTAGAACTCCGAGTAACGGGACGATGAGTGGCTCCCCGGCCGGTGGAATGACTAATGGCACTGTTGCTCGTGGGGGTATGGGCAGAATACACCCGATTCTGACCAGAGTTAACGCCAGCAACGTTAACATTTTGAGGAGCCACCATGGGGTGTTCGTTTTGGGGGTGATCGGGCTCGTCTGTCATTGAGAGCATTGAGAACATCGAGAACCGTGTTAATGTCAATGTAAGGTAGGTACTAAATTACCGTACCGTCCACAGTATTGCTGTTCCGTCTGAGCACGACACCCCCCATAACAAAGTTAGCCTCGGTGAGGCGCATCCTGACCAACATGATTTCATCGGTAGTCATTGTTGATGACGCCAATAACAGAAGCTGCAATGTTGTTTCAAGTTGTCTTTGAAGGAGGGGGATGAGAGGCAAATCCATCACGGTACTTGAGAAATGGGGATGGATGGGGGTAGAGAGAAGCGAAAAGCGGACTCTGAAGACGGGGTTCTGTGTGCGGCGTTAACACCAAAAAGCGGTGACAGGCCAACGGCGATGTGGCAAAATGGAAGGGACTCACAATACGACAGCTGACTCACGGTCTCTCGTTAGAAGTATACCCGAAACAGAGTAGTATTCCATCGGGCGAGAGCCCCTCGGAAGAGCGGAGTGGCTCGAGCTGTGTAAATCTCTGTAATAGTCATCAGAGGAGACTCGAAAACTGGAGTTTATGTTTCCTGTGAAGATGGGGACTAGTTACTCGCCGCCCATCCGGCAGTTGTCTCATTCCGGGACAGTCTGTCAGGTGTCTCGTTCCAAGCCCAGTCTGTCAGGTGTCTCGTCGTTCTAAGCAAAACCTGCCGAGTGTCCTGTAGTTCTAAACCGAGTATGTCAGCGGCATAGCGAGCGAAGGCCAACGACGTGGTAAGCGAAGGCCAGCAACGTGGCGAGCGGAGGCCAGCCTAAGCCAATTGGTTGCGACCTGACAAAGAACTCATGTTAAAAGGGCGTGACACAAAGCCCACAGTAGTTTGGATTCCCCTCTCCTCACCACGTCTCTCCCGGCTTTCACACCAACCGCACCACTGCAACGATGGGAGGCTCATGGCAAACGCCCGAGCAGAAAGCGTTCATCGAGGAAAACACTCCTTCATTCACCCAGCACTCGACGGACGGAACGAAGAAGGAGTTCTGGCTCAATTTCCTCGCCAAGTGGTTTAAGGCTTGGCCTCTTCCGGAACCATCGCCTGAACTCGTCGCGAAGGAAGGTATGGATAGGGCAATGAAGCTAGAACGCAGCAAGAAGATTGGTGTGAGTACAGTTTACCCACTGATGAATTTGCCCGAACTCACCATTCGCACAGCAACTCAAACGTGTCTTCGGGGGGACTTCAGGCGACACTACGGTAGGAGGTCGACGAAACCTTAACCTCGAAAGTGGTCCTCCTCGAAGACGGGCGGAGGTTCAAGTGTACATGACCCTCTATTACGATACGCGAATCCGACCGGTCGTTGTCAAGGAGTGGGCCGAGGCGGATCTCCCGAACATGGACTTTAGCCGTCCAGAGGAAGTCCCCGAAGAGGAAGTTGACCCCGAGGACAGCTCCTTGTTCAAGGACACCAAGATCCCTCTTTGCTTCAAGAACAACGTTGCTCAGCGTCTGTATGAGGCCGAGGAGGATGAGATCAAGGAGAAGGTCCGATCGAGACGCGAGGCGGACCTGTTGACCAAGACCGTGTACAACGCCAGCGAGGAAGAGCGGCTGGAGCTCGTCCGAAAGTACCAGAAGTACGCCACTGGATTCATACCACATAGCCTGAACTAACCTTTCTCGCGTACACAGGAATACCTCTGCGCTGAAAAAAAACATGACGAATGTGCTGCAGAACGTTGAGCGTAAGTGTGGTGCCAAGGGGATCTTCTGGTTAGCGTGTCCGTCTCCCTCTTTGGGTGGAAAGCCATCTGCACATTTGTGAGTGTCTTCCGTTCTCTACCTCGGTCAACAGTCTCACCCGTCACAGTCACTGCGCCGGAGAAACGTCTGACCAACAAGACTTTGAAGCCTTTATCGGTACCGAAAAGACAAGAGAATTCAAGCTCCTCTTCTCGCGTTGGATCCACACAATATATCGTAAGTTATTGTCCATGATCCGCTGGTATTGATGCTTATCAGCATACCCCTCTAGCGACGGACGACTGGGCTCTTTTCAGCCCCGTCAGGCTAGGCGTGCCCACTTCGGCTACAACGGCCGAAAACGAAGCGACTGTTGACCTATTTGGTGTTATGTCCTCTACGCCTGGGTCGTTTGCCGCATCTCTTGTGCCGGAGTCGTCCACTTCATCCCTCTTGCCAAATCCACCTGCTTTGTCCCTTACGCCAAAACCGTCCACTCCATCCCTTATTCCAACACCGCCCACTTCGTCCCTCACGCCGAAGCTGTTCACTTCACCCCGTGTGCCTGAGTTGTCTGCTCCATCCCTTGCGCCAGGGACGTTAACACTGCAAAACCAGTCCAATGGTACATATCAGCCGGGCGCCACACAGACGATTACAACGCCTACCACTCCAGGCCTCATGCACGAGGTGCCAGGTGTCACACCCACCCAACCGATCCAAACACCCGACCAACCCAACCCAACACCCAACCAACGTGATGCTGGAAACCCACATATCAACGACGCACCCCCCGGGCTTGATCCCTTCCAGCCGTCCACTGCGACTACTATGCCTGCACTGCTCGACGCAGATCCCGGTCGCGCGACTCCCATCCCGAGCTCATCCCCAGATTACGGAACAACATCCCGTGCGAATTCCAGCCTTCCGTCCAACCCCCTGGCTGATATAACAGACGAGCCAAAGTGGATGAAGAAAAAGCGTACGCTTGACTATTTCCGTAGTATGTCCAAACTCGAGAACCTCTTCGGGGACCTTTCCAGTATCATTGGACACTGGTACAAGCTTGAAAAACTACTTGGCTTCCAGGATCTCGTGAGTGTTCCCGGATAACCCATCCTACAGCGCACTGATGCACGTTTAGACCCCACCGGGATTTCCGATGGTCAAACGCCCAGCGGTCATGCCTCTATTTCATAAAAACGCACATAGTTACAAAAAGGATTATGGCGTCGAGGTTCACACCCTAGGTCGTCAGATCATGGGATGGTGGTCCGAGATCTCTCCACGCGGTGGGGTACCGAACATTCGATTTGGAGGACCTACTGGGGTTTACTCCCTTGTCGTCCTCCTGTCGTGGTGGTGTACGCTACTCAAGGCCAGGCCAAGTGAAGAACATGTTGATTGCCTTCGTACCCTCACAGACGTTGATCACGCTTTGTCGGTCGTGATCGGCGATATTGAGAATCACTCAACCACCCCTACCTCTATGTTGTCTCCAACTTCTCCCCCTCCCCCTTCTCAGCCACGTAAGCGGGCGAACCCTGGAGAGACGTCGCCCCGGAAGCGACACCGATCCGCACGAGTTTAATTGGAAACTAGTATTTACCTCTCGCACTCTTGGAACTACAGTTTTCGTTGTTTATCCTTCCATTTCTACATTCATACATGACTTTTACTTGATATTTTATCTATTCACCCTCCTGTAATACCCTGAATACTAAATACACTTGGGTGCCGGGCCATACCTTTGTATGGCCTAAGAAACTTGTGTGGAAACTCTGCAGTTGACGAAATGACAAAACGGTTGACAAGAATAGACGAAGAGGTACCCTATACGTCGGGTGATGACTTGATTCAAATAGTATTTGCCCGTCTGAACGAGGTGGCCTCGTGAGTAGGTGGGGCGAAACAGGGGAGTGACATGGTGGGGAATCATGACCGGAGGAGGCTGAGGGTCGAAAGTGGGATTATTGTCCTTGGATTTTAGTACAGGTGCGACGAACTTGGCTACAAGTATATTGTCTGAGAGGCCAGCTCTGGGAAGAGGAGAAGAGACACACCTTGGGCACCACACTCGTTCGTAAGCGTAGTCCTCATAGACTTTGAGGATCGGTTTTCGGAAACAGCTTGGGAACCTGTTGCATGAGTCCATGCATTGGCGTTCAATTGCACTGATGACTGGCGGTAGGGGACCACCTGACAGGGTGTGGCGAGATGTTGACTGACAGGTAAGGATAGTCGTTGCGGTGAGATTGACGCGTGGCAAACTGGACGATCCGCACCTTAGGCGATCGAAAGGAGATGGTAGGCATGTTGCGAACGTTCAATTTGTCGTGGGTTCCCGCGTGGCGCATCTCACTTCCAGAGCGAATGGGTAGCACCAGAGAGGAGCGAGGGTGGGATGTGGCGTCTGCCTCCGAAGCGGGATCCAGACCAGTGACGTGGTTACGCATAACGACAACGCGGAAGTCGAGCACGTGGGGCGACTCTGTTATCGCACAGAACATTTAACTGGCGAGTTCATGGTGTATATATCAGATAGCACAAGTAGTATCAAAGTATGTAAGGGGTGTAATCAGGGTAACAGGGCATTGGCGCAGAGGGAATTGGAAAAAATCATAATCGAAGAATGGGGGGAGTCGGATCACGAAAAACAATGTATTGAGCTGGGGATTGGATAGAGGTGAGTGAAAAGTAGATTCGCGAGCAGAGGCAAATGATACAAGCCAAACAATGCCCAGAATGACACGAAAGGGCAGAATAGAAGGCGAGAATGGGGTACAACATCCCCGGCTACGAAAATCGGTTTTTGTCGAGAACGGCGGCGAATCCAGGGATAAACCGGCTATCCAACGACGTAGACGGTTCCAACCGACGAGGGGGAGACAATTTTGGTGGGGAAAAGCGAATAGAGGTGCCAGAATTTGAGGGTTTCCGGG
>Ga0307513_10011414_pt1 | contig 11042 bp, 12 predicted proteins | sample 15_EM_MG_FD_202174 | JGI IMG/M metagenome (GOLD analysis project Ga0307513, IMG submission 202174) | Populus trichocarpa ectomycorrhiza microbial communities from riparian zone in the Pacific Northwest, United States - 15_EM | ecosystem: Host-associated > Plants > Roots > Unclassified | place... | reverse complement strand
TTTCCGCATGTCCATACGATAAGTAGTTAGCGAGATATGAATTTTTGAAGATTTTCGAAGGTTTCTTGTCACGCTTTTGTCACCCCGGACTGCGGAGGTTAACAAGATCATTCACCCCCCTACCTTACTGAGTTAAGTGCCCAGTGTTTCAGGATCTATTCTTCGGTTGCTGCAAGCATCAGTTGGCGTGAGGTCGGGGCTCACCGAGAGAGTAAGCGAGCGCCAACAAGCTGAAACCCCCCACCCATGACCGGTGACCCCCAAGTCCAGCGTCCAGCGACCATACCAGTCGGGATAGGGATAGCGGGCGATGACTCGAGTTACCAAAAATGCTGACCACTCTCCTTCGGGCTTGTGGGAGCCATTTCGGAGAGGATGCTCGCTTACTGGGGGAACGCGCACATCACCTCATACGGTTAGCCGGTAGCTGAGCACAGTCAGATTCAATAGGACTTCCAGCTGAGTACTGAATACTGAGTAGCGATAACGGGTGAAAAATGTTTGTAGAACAGGACACCGGATCGGAGTCCGGGGGTGCTCAAGGGCACGACGCAATCGTTGGTTTCCACTTAATTCTGCCTCAACCCTGCCACAATACAGCAATAGATTGTAATCCAACCTCCCAGTTATCATCTACTATCCCAAGCCCAAGCCGCGTGAGTCAATTGAGAGAGTACAGTCTTCACATCCGGCCGCGCGCCACGATCCTCCAACCAGCAGCACGTGATGACCCACCATAGCCCGTCTGTGAATCCGAGCGCTGCAGCTGCGTCCGGTTTGCCCGGTCGTATGCCTTCAAGTATCGCGGGTCTGGGGTCGCCTCTGTGATCCCAATAGGGCCTTTCGCCGTACAAAACCTGATGATATTTCGTTACTCCAAAAGCTCAACCGCGATTAACCGATTGGCACCAACCTCGTATATGACCATCCCAAGCGCGTAACAGTCGGATTGTTTCGTCGGCCGACCGTTATCCAACCCGAACATCACCGGATCTAATAGTTCCGGGCTCATCCACCGATATGTTCCTCCAGACATGTAGGGCATAAGAGATGTAGTAGAGTGGATCGAAACTTTGGAAATATCGCCGGGGACGTGCGGCCCCGCTTGGGCGGTGGTTGAGAGTCCGAAGTCTATGAGGCAGGCGCGATGGTCTTTTTTGACTAGGATATTCGCCTGGACAATCGCATCAGCGGACGATTGGAGCATAGGAGCGGACCTGACGGACCCCTTTCAAGTCCCCGTGGACGAAATTGAGGTTATGAAGGTACTCCAACCCATGCGCGACATCTACCAACTTTAGAAACCGGTCACATCGGTTCTCGCAGACACAAATGTGATAACTCACGAGCTGGATTCGATTCACGTCTCCGTGGTTCCGGATGAAACTGTTGATGTCACCATTGTCCATCCACTCCGACACTAACGCAAACCTAGGCGCCTGCGCGTCCAGCGTCGCGCCGAGTAATGGTAGGATATTTGGGTGTCGTAGGTGCCTCCATGTAGCGGCTTCCTGACAGAACCACTACGAGTGACCAGGTTAGAGCCTTTTTTGTTTTGCGAATTGCGTGAGATAGGGTGCATACACTGAGGAGAAGGTCACGATCGTCGGTGACGTAGAATTTCATGACCTTGATGGCAACTGGGCGTCCGTTATATTCACCGCGATGCACCTCTGCGAAACGTCCGCCATACTCCGCAATCGTGGACACATCCTGATGACACGCGATGACCATTGATTTGGGGAGGCTTCGTTTGCGGCCACACATCTTGCACAAACGGTTTAGAATTTTGGATCTCACTTGGGGGGACATCCTGTTTGCGTCCAACATCTGTGGTTATCAATCAGTCTGGGGGGATTTGGTTGAGAATGTTTAGAGGCCTCCCTTGTCCAGTTCGTCGATAAATTCTTGGTCATCCTGATCTTTCCCTTGAGTACCCAACTTCTCTAGGTTGTACGAGGAGCCAGAGAATTGAGGGCTGAGGTTGCACGACGAGTCAATAGAAAGCACTCATGGAAGTGGGGTCAGGACCCACAGATATTGTAAGACGTTGAGCGCTTCGGAGACCGGAATACGACCGCCTGGGTCCTTTCCCCAGCACATTGCAAACATCCTCCACAACTCCGTGGTTGAACCTTGCTTCTTTTCACTTTCTGGCCATTGTGGGCGCTCGCCACCGGCAATCTTGGACCTCACTTCCGTTGGATTAAACTCCTCCCACAAGAGTTTTCCTGCGGATATCTGGTCAAGATCAGTTGTGGTGGCACAAGGTAACAGCTGGGAAGGTGCACCTCGGCGGCGATAAACCCATAAGAGAACACGTCGGATTGTTTGGTGAGTTCACCGTTCTGAAAAATCTCTGCTGCTGCCCATCGGCAACCGTCAGTACCGACCTGATCCCAATCGAACCCAGAATCCCCAGTGGCTATGAGATTGGAAAACCCAATATCTGAGAGGCGGGCATGACCCGTAGAGTCCACGAGGATATTTTCCTTGACACACTTAATAAGAACTGTACAAAAACGTGCAGATTAGGTTGCATAACTGACCTGCTTCAAATTCCCGTGTACCACCCCATGCGAATGGAGATAATCCAGCCCGTGGGCAACGTCGATCAGCTGCGTTGTAAAAGCACGTTAAAATTCACCTCTCGGATATGAGAAGGAAGGGGCTTACCAGACAAACGCGATCAGCGTGCTTGTGCTCCTGTACATATCTAATGGCTTGTCCATTTGGCATCCACTCCGTCACAATTTGGAGAGGATCAACTGTAACGCCGAGGCACTGGAGGATGTTCGGATGTTTCAACTTCACCCATAGCGCAATGTCCCCGCGGGGTTCCTAAGGAATGCCATCCAACGGGTGGTCCCGGCGAACAATAGAGGACACACTCACCTTGCAAACCTTCTCCGATTTTATCACTTTGAGGCAAACATCCGTTGTGTTGTTGCCCCCCTTCCATACCTCAGCGTATTTGGTGACCTTGTAGGGTCTAGTGGTTGACTTTGAAAGTCGACAAGGAATTACATGGGACTCCGGAAGTATGGCCCGCTCGCTGCACACCTCCCGAAGGTTGCGTAGTGTTCGTTGCACTAAATCTTCATTCAACCCTTCAATACGTGGTACCTATATGAGAAGTCACAACCGGGATTGGGATTTGAAAGGTTTGAAAAGCTGACTTACATCATCCAGGAAGTTTATGAACTCCTCCAATTCGGCACCGCGTAGGTGGTCTACACAGCCCTTAAGTTCGGTGCTATCGTAGAACTGACTAAGTGCGACTTGAAATTCGGGCGAGGACTTTGGAAACTTGAGAAGACTCCGGAGGAGGATCGGAGTTAGGTCTTGGAGCACATTCCTCATTTCAGGACGTGATCGTGGTTCCTGTTCCCAGCACCTCCGTACCAACGCCCACACATCGTCGGCCAGAGGCGGGCTGGTTGGTCGTGGCGGGCGCTCTCCATCCATGATCTTGACAGCTGACGTAATGTTCGGAAAGTTCTTGAAGGGAACCATACCAGTAAAGACCTTCATTGAAAAACGGCCCAGTTAGTTAGAGATTGTTGTGAGACGTGCACCAAACTCACCTCGATCGTGACCATTGCGAAGGAAAAGACATCTGCCTTCTTTGTGAGTAGTCCTGTCTCTCCCAAGACCTCCGGTGCTGACCACCGCGTAGTGTGGTTACGCAGCTCCGTAATACTGTCAGTTGAGCCATTGTTTGGATGGACTGTAGCGAGGGCAAATTCTGCGACCCTTGCTCGACCAAACTGGTTCACTAGAGTGTTCATCTGTGTGATGTCAGCTAGGTTTTCGGTGAGTGTCCAAGTGCATACCCCTGCAATACCGCCATGAACTACGTTGCAGGAGTGAAGGTAGTTTAGGGCCTCAGCGACGTCGTGCAACTAGTGGAAAGTGAGAACCCGAGAGCCCCGCTCGCGCAGTTGGGGGGACGCTCACGAGGCCGAACCGATTTGTTTTTGGACGTTTCTTTAGAAATTCCGTTAGACCCCTGTACTCCGTCCAATCAGAAACGAGCTGGTGAGGGTCGAGGGTGGCGCCATGAAATGGGACAATGTTTGAGTGGCGGATGCGCTTCCACACAACGGCCTCATGGTAGAATAACTGTGGGTCACTTTAGGAAGTGGAAATAGGAGAAAGAGGTAGCTTAGGCACCGCACCTTGAGTTTCTCTGGGTCCTCTTGGGAGTAAACCCGCACCTTTCTAACGCAAACCTTCACACCTTTGAGGGTCCCCTCATGGACATCGGTCGGACCTTGGGCGGTGACTGGGCGGTCGCTTACCCCTGAAAGAGCGCAGGGGAGTATATGTGATATCGGCAAGACCTTGCGGGCACCACAGATCCTCCGAAGTTCAAAGAAACAGCGATAGAAAGTGTGACTAATGGGGTTGAGAACATTGAGGCCCTATGGCATTGTTCAGCAGAGAGCGGATGAGGGTGATTTATACGGACACTGTCCAAATCCTCGACGAACTTTTCCAATTCGTGGGATGGTAATTTCTGAGCCTGGGTCATGCAATCCTCCCTGAGGAGGACGTCGGTGAGTTGATCGAGGAATTCGGACGAGGACCTGTCGAGATCCCGAAGCCGTTGCAAAGGATCGGGTGAGGACATGAAGATGGTTCTTGAATGACATTCGACCGAGCTCCAGCGGGGCAAATATGTAGCACCTGTCTCGGAGCACCCATGGGGAGCGCATGCGGATAGGACAGCCGTGGTTGAATGGCATCAATCTGCCGATAGGAAAGGAAGCATTGGCGTGTGTGGGTGGCGCCCGGATAGGGTCAGTTATACTTAGTCGGGATTGGCTCGCCACGACGTAATATATAAGAACCTCCAAACCGTCACTCCTCATGCTGTATTCCAATTGCAACACTTGACAAAACCCTGTCATCTTTGCCTAGAGGATCGTGGCACGCGGGCGCATTAAACCCACTCAGAGGCATGGGATCGGAGCCATCTTTTCATTCAGAAGTGCCGACAAATAGTTTCCAAGGGTAGCCCGCTGAAAGATAGTAGATTATCGCACCACGGATAGTAGTCACTCGCTGGTGTGACCCAGGCGTGAGCTTAAGGCAGGGAAAGACTCCGCCGTCGAATCTGATGGAGGCGATTCCGGGGACGACGCGCCCCGTCCATGATCGCCCACGTCTTTCGTCGAAAGCTACGAGCTGTAGTGGGAGTGCGTCCATTGCAGGGAAATCGGTCGGATGGTGGAAACGGGGGGGGGGTGCGGTAAAGCTCGAACGCACGCTGAGATACCTGACCTTCGGTTTTTCGAATTTCAAACCCCGATCATCCCGGAGTCCGTCGCTTTCACCTGTTCCGTTCCCTATGTCGTTTCCTCGTTTTTTTGGGAATCAATCACCGTCTCAACAATTTCTCTCACCTTCGTCTCGTCACGACAGAAGCCTTCATGAAGCCTCGCACGGTGGCTCACCAGGGATCAGTGCCACTGCCCCCCGAACGGCTCAGCACGCAGAAACACTGGCCAGTTGATGAGGCTCTTCGCTCTTTCTCCGTCAAACTTCCCTTACCCCCTGGCTCTCCGTTCTCGGTGAATTGACGTCCAACCCAGCCCACATTCATCTTCGTTTCTCCATCCTTTCCACCAATCTCCAGCTCCGACACTGCACGGAGCATCCCTACGTTTCCCGTACCCCATCACATTTTCTTCCCACAGTGATTTTGGTTAGGGCGTTCCGGTCAGTGCGACGAATGAATGTGTTATGCAAACCAGGTTCCCCGCGGCTGCACCCGGGGTCATCTGAGAGAAGGTGGGGCAGAGGGTTTACGTCACTCTCGATGGTTTGTGAATTGGAACGTCCAGTGGGTCGAAGTGGCAACTCATCGGCAACCTGTCTATCGACTGACCGAGGGGGTGGTTACTGTTGTTTGCACAGCTGGTCACCGTGTTCCCCCCTCTTCATCTTCTCCCACGTGTTATGGGTTCTCCCCGCATTCGGTTCGCCCCTCCTGGTCCAGCCAGTGGAGAAGCTCGACAGGTCAGATATGACGAGCAGGACCGTGGACCAATCGAGAGCAACGTTTGGCAGAACGTGTCCAATCTTTGTACTATTCCTTGTCATTAGCCATATTTCTGTCGAACTCTCGCTCCCGATAGCTCAAACCATTCGTATCTGTTCTCATGGTCGTTGTTCATTGTTCTGACGGGTAGTCATGAGCCGCCTAGCGATGGAATCCTCTCGCCCAACACCACTACGGAAGTTGTGAGTGGGTGTGAGGCCGTCAACCCCGGGGTGATCCCGGAGAATATTTCCACGATCGCTCGTCTTACCAGATCAATGACGTCAACTTTAGTCCGGGACAACGCCCCCCTAATAAATGGTCACGATAACGCTGGTCTGGGCGACCACAATCTTGTAGGCTCTCGCGGCTTAATTGAACTCATGTGGTGACGAACCTCTCCGATTTAGACGTGTCTATGACTTCAAGGCTCGGAAAACGTGTAAACGCAAGACTTGTATCGTGAAGGTCGTGGCAGAGAGACGGAGTTCTAAAGCTGTCTACGGACAGACCGTGAAAAGAAACTTGAAACGAATGGGGAGGGGTGAAAGATGGGTATAAACCGAAACGTGGAAACAGTCCCACAAATGAAACAATGCCCTAGCTGAAGGGAGTGTAATTATAATCTGGAATCGTGGTACCCGCTTCGGGGTATATTATTTACGCACGTGGAACCACAGACACGGAGGGGTCTGTTGTTTGTATGAGACGTCGTGAAGACTTTAGAGGGGGAGGCTTCATCTCCGTGAATACATGGCTGCGAGATCTGCGAGAGGGTTCCCGCCCCCGTCGGAACCCGGCAAGCCCCCTGGCGTCTGACCACCGGCTTTCCTTAGACCCAGCTCGAAAAACTGGCAACGACTTTAGAGCGGGAGCAGAACCACCAAGGAATGTCACTGGGATGGTCGGTCGGAACGCCGGCCCGTCTCCGCGATAAGGCGCCGCGGAAATCTCGAGACGTTCCAGAGCGGGGGCGGGGTTCTGCGCATCCAGCGTCGCGCCGAGTAATGGTAGGATGTTTGGGTGTCGTAGGTGCCTCCATGTAATGGCTTCCTGACAGAACCACTACGAGCGACCAGGTCAGAGCCTCTTTTGTTTTGCGAATTGCGTGAGATAGGGTGCACACACTGAGGAGAAGGTCACGAACATCGGTGACGTAGAGTTTCGTGACCTCGATACCGACCGGGCATCCGTTATAATTTACCGAAGTAGAAGCGTCCGAATTAGAGGAATGAAATGATGGTACACGCAAACAACACAGGGCTTCAGGAGAGGCATAGAATACAATAATTAATTTGCCGGTGCAAGAGAAATCTTGAGGGGCATCTGGACCCCCTTGGCCTCTTCTCCAGCCACGGCGGGAACCATTATCGCACAGGGTAATCGCCGTACCTTTCCACTCCGTTCGGTCATCGAAAATTCGAAATTCGAAATAAGCTCGACCAGGAGCGTCTGCATTTCCAAGACGCTTTGGGAGAAGGATGTCAGTCTTATAGAGTTTGGCCGGCAGGTACGTGTCACGCTTACGCAAATCGTTGACCCTGTATGATAGGCAAAAGAGATGAGTGATCTGTGCACGGGCGTTGCCCGGTACCGGTGATGACTTACAATACAGTTACGTGGCCCCATCCCAAAGGTTAACCTAAACTGGAGTTAATAGCTGCAGAGCGTGTGTCATCTGACGGACCACCCACAGGTTGTGGTATCCGCCAATGTTGGGGCCAACCCTCTTCTTCTCCTCAAGCCACCTCTCTGGTCTGAACATATCTGCATCGTTACCCCAAATCTTCTTGTTGCTAGGGCTAAGTTGAGCAACAAAGCCCCTCACGCGGCCATAAACGGTCAACGTACCGGTTATATGCGGCAAACGAAAGGACGAGATTAGTTCCTTCCGGCAGTGGGACCTGGGTGATCAAGATTCCGGACTGCGTCTTAATGGGCTCGAAGAGTGGCAAGATGTCGTCCTCCCCAGTCCTGCGCTGGACGTTGTGTGCAGGGGAGTGGAAACGGAAGTGCTCCTGTGAAGTAATTGATAAGTTCCTGCATATGTGAATCGGCGATGTTTGTGCACCTTTACCACGGCCTGAAGGTACGGCATATTGTCGAGATCATCCACGGAGGGCGGAGCGCCGGCATTGGCTGCCTTTACCGATTCAATTTCTCGTCGGAGGCGTGCCTGTACGTCCCGATGCTTTGCAAGCTCCCATAACATAAAGCTCATAGCACCCGACGTCGTCTCGTGACCTGCTAGCATAATTGTACTGAACACAAAATCAGGAACAGGACTAGCCAAAACTCGAAATGCTCTGACCGTATTTGTGAGATCATCTCGTATTCTGAAAGCCGTGCCTTTGGGTCTTGAGAGTTGTTGGCCTTGACTGAATGGATGTCAGTGCGCACTATATCTAGCAAAGGCTTCATAATTACTCAATAGTGTCATGACATCACGGTGACCTTTCCCAACTTCAAGCGCACGAGTCTTGTCGGCAATCCAACCCCTGGCGAGTTGGTGTACAATCCTCTGGTTCTTCCGTATTTGGGTCATGGTCTCGCCCGGCATTTTGGCGATCAGCCGAACCAACAAGGGCTCTGGAAAGTATTGGAACCATGCCTGCGTCATCAATTCAATCGTGCTGCTCGTTCCAAACGCGTTCTTCCTAATGGAGTTCGGTCAATGAACCGCAGCTCATAGCGGGAATGACGTGTCATCCACATACATGAAGTTCTCGTAAGACTGGATCAGTGGATCGTCAGGGCCATCCAGAGCCCTGCAATCGTAGTCGAAGGCGGCTGCAGGGATAAAGTTGGTACCCAGTTCACCTTTCTTGGTAAACGAGTGGACGAACCCCTTCCGATCCTGAACGAAAGGTCAGGGTGAGGTCAGTTTAATGGGGGTCAAGGGTGTCGTACGTCGTAGAGAGGGACTGACGCATCAAGTGTGGCACGGCTCAACCAGGACGCAACGTTCACGTCAATTGACGACTTTTCCATGTCGCTTTCATCAGACATAATCAGCTCCTTCCACTTCGTCACCAGCTATTCCAAGCTGTTACGTCAGATAACAGGCTTATGAAGAGGATGCGCCTCACTTGAACGGCAACTTCCTGAAAGACAGGATGCAATGCCCTGGTTTCGGATATCCCGAAGGCAGGTTGCATGACTTTTCGCTGGCGTCTGTGCGTGTCACCTTTACGGCAACCACGTTCAATGTCGCACCGTAAGTCCGAGAAGGTTTTTCCGTACCTTCCACGGCCAGAAGTCCATCATCGCCTGTCCAAACGTCAGGCTCCAGTAAAGCAAGCGCAGCACCACGAGAACCTGGCTACTTACAAACCAGCCGTGCAAACTCTTGGCGGTCCACAGGCCTGGGATGCTTGTAACAGGAGGTGTGCAGGATGTGATGTATTGCCTTTGGATCTGATATCCAGAGCTATATTGGCGTCAAGATGAGCTCGGGCCCTCGTAAATCGCGAGGAATAAGACCCGTACTTGGTCCTCCTGTATGATCGCAACCACATCGATGGAGGTCAGTCTCGGACGCTAATGTCCATCTCGCCGTACCGGTCACTCACCCCGAAAGGGGCCTTTATACGGGCTAAGCCACCGAACTTCTCTTGCCAGAGGAATTCCACCTCAGCGGCGTCCTTATGTAGGAGTTCTCCAAGGTGACCTGTGGGTCATTAGCCACGTGGAAACGAGAAGAATTTAATAACCCACCCAATAATAATGATGGGGATTCCGGTCCTGGGATGTCAGAGAGAGACCGCTGCTTCCATCTGCGGTAGAGGTATAATGATAAGAGGACAACGGGAAATATACACAACTTGTACATGTGGGGAGAGGGAGTTGAGGGTGTAGAGTGCCTCAAGTTCGCGCTCCAGGCTTAAATAAGTCCATCGAGGCGACGTAGCACCTCAATCCGGTCGCATGGTTCAGCATTCGGAACCTGCGGCATCCAAACTCCCAGGCGTGATCTCAGGGGGTAGAAATTCCGGTCCTGAGATGCTGAGTAGCCGACGCTCGTAGGTTTGAAAGACAATAAGAATCGATCGTATCGTCCGGCACTCAATGTGGTGATCATGTGGCAAAAGTGGCTAACCACACGAGTCCGTTTGATTCGCCGTCCTGTTAGTCCGGCAATGGCCCTCGGCCACAACATGATGATCCCAGCCGACGGCTTCTCTCGATAAAGACCACAACCAGAAAAGAATCCGAATCTTCGCTCTGGGTCTCCGGAATGAATGTTTAATTTCCGCTGGTACGAGGGAAGAAACAAACGGACCGTTGATAGTGCGTGTAGACCCCCAGTGTCATGGAAGACGAGTTCACCGGTAATTGGTGATGGACCTTGAATAATGGATGTGCCGGGTTCTAAGAGTTTCAAGGCTGTTCTGGCCCCCAGCCACCTGGCACAGACGTGATGGGCGCACACGGTCCATTGAGATGAATGTTGGAAGGAGCAGATTCGCCCGGCATGCGGAGGCACCACCCCTTGATGTGGACATTCGGATTCGCATCGAGGAATGAAAGGAAGGGGCGTCTGTGACCGGTGTCACGGGTGTAAGCGGGTTACGCAAGGACAAATTTCTCAAAAGACCGGGAATTCTAATCTGAGCAAGTCTCCGTTACCGGTGTTCAGTAAACTTGCCGTTTGCGGAGAACACCATCTGGCGTCCGCACTAGTTCGTCCAGCCCACGCGCGACTTCATGTGGTTTGTACCTGTGACGCGCGTTCTCCCAGTAATAGGGTATCCGGCCAAGAACACCTGCACAAAGCACATTAAGGGCACACACTGGATTGCACCGGGAAACAAAGGGAGACCGGCATAACTCGGCGAATAAACCACTCAGACTGGCCTTAATTTGATAAGGCGTAGGGCCGACAGGCGGCACAGCCCGGGACGTGCAGCGAGGGCATTGTATTAAGTACATAAAGACGAAGACAGGAATCAAGTCAGGGTGACTTCAAAACAATGGTTGATCGCAAATGAAC
>Ga0307513_10011413_pt1 | contig 11043 bp, 11 predicted proteins | sample 15_EM_MG_FD_202174 | JGI IMG/M metagenome (GOLD analysis project Ga0307513, IMG submission 202174) | Populus trichocarpa ectomycorrhiza microbial communities from riparian zone in the Pacific Northwest, United States - 15_EM | ecosystem: Host-associated > Plants > Roots > Unclassified | place... | reverse complement strand
TGATCGTCCCGCTGTGCGCGCCGCTGCGCGCGATCGCGCCGGTCATCGTCGCGTTCGAGCTGCCGTCGGGCCGCGAGCTGTGGCGCTGGCACGCGAGCGCGCCGGGCGGCCGCGCGCTGCTCGCCGACGTCGCGGGCGATGGCCGGCCACAGCTCGTGGTCGGCACCGGCCGCGCGCTCGTGCTCCACGATCCGTGGACCGGGCGCGCGAGCGAGCCGCTGGCGTGCACCGGCGTGCCGGTCGCGTTCGGCGATCCGTTCCACACCGGCTTCGCCCACCTGATCACCGCGTCGCGCGACGGCGTCGAGCTGTGGCGCGGGCCGCGCTGCACGCCGGGCGCGATGGCGTGGACCGGCGCGCGCGGCGATCTGTGGCGGACCGGGACGCTGCGCCGCGACGGCGCGCCGCTCGGCCCCGTGTGACGCGAACGAGAACGCTCACAGGCCGAGCTGGGTCATCCGCAGGCGCAGGCCGCGCGGGCTGACCTCGAGCCGGGCCGCGGCCGCGTCGAGATCGCCGTCGAGCTCGGCCAGGCACGCGACGATCTCGTCGCGCGCGAGCTGGTTGGCCTTGCGGACGCGCGGGCTCTTCGCGATCAGCGCGTCGAGGTGGCTGCGCGAGATGCCGAGCGCGTCGGCGGTGCGGCCGAGCTGGAAGCGCTGGGCGCGCAGCGCGTCGACCAGCCGGGCGTCGTCGATCTCGCCGGTCGCCGGCGCCAGCCCGCCGCGCGCGCGGGGTTCGGCATCCTCGCGGTCCGGTTCGTCGAGGCCGAGCGCGTCGAGCGTCGCGACCCGCCCGGCGCGCGCGATCGCGGCGAGCCGCTGCGCCACGTTGCGGAGCTGGCGCACGTTGCCTGGCCACGGCGCGCGCAGCAGCGCGACCACCAGCGCCGCCGGCAGCCACGGCTCCGGCTCGGTCGCACGATCGGCGAGCGCGTCGGGCAGCGCCTCGCGCAGCATCCGCGCGAGCAGCACGGCGACGTCGGCGCCCCGTGCGCGCAGCGGCGGCACGACGATCACCGTCGCGGCGAGCCGGTAGTACAGCGGCGCGCGGAACCGCCCCGCGCGCGCCGCGGCCTCGAGATCTACGTCGGTCGCGCTCACCACCAGGACGTCGACCGCGCGCGGCGCGCCGCCGATCGGCTGGATCTCGCCGGTCTCGAGCGCGCGCAGCAGCACCGGCTGGATCGCCTCGGACAGCTCGCCGATCTCGTCGAGGAATACGACACCGCCGTGCGCGCGCTCGAAGTACCCGGCGCGCCGCTCACCGGCGCCGGTGAACGCGCCGCGCTCGTGACCGAACAGCTCGGCGGCCGCCACCGCGCCCGGGATCGCCGCGACGTTGACGCCGACATAGGGACCGGCGGCGCGCGGGCCGATCGCGTGGAGCGCGCGCGAGACGAGCTCCTTGCCCGCGCCGGTCTCGCCGCGCACGAGGATCGGGCCGCGCGTGGTCGCCGCGTCGCGGATCTCGGCGCGCAGCGCGTGCATGGCGGCGCTCGCGCCGAACAGCCCGAGGTCGTCGCTGCCACGCGCGTCGTGATCGCTGGTCAGCCACAGCACGATGCGGCCGGCGAGCACGATCGGCACGCCGCGCGCGACGTCCTCCGCGGCGATGCGATGCAGCACCGCCGCCGCGCCGGCGACCTTGACGTCGAGCCCGGGGTGCGAGAGCTCGACCGCGCCACCGTCGAGCACGCGGACGCGGATCGCCTGGCGGCTGACGAACGGATCGTCGAGCGGCCCGGTGTCGCGGCCATCGGGGCCCACGAGCACCGGCGTCAGCCGCGAGATCTCGGTGACGCCGCGTCGCAGCGAGATTGTCTCACCGACGCGCGCGAGCGTCGGATGGTACGCGAGCACGAGCACCGGCTCGCGCGCTGGCGCGTCGGCTGCATGACTGCGCTTCTCGAGTGTTGACTCGACAAACCGAGGCCGATTCCCCACGTGGCTGAGCATGCCTCGCGCAGTCCCGATCACAAGGCGATGCGCGTCATGTCGTGGCGATGCGCGCCGGCCGCGACGATGACGAGCAAGCTTCGCCTCCCAGAACGTCGCACTGAGCCGCGCTCCTGCGCGGCGATCTGCTCCGTAAGGCGCAGCCGGCGTTCCTTGCCGGCGAGCCGATCTTGTGGCGCGCGCGCACTGCCGCGCCGCGTCGGCGACGCGCGCAAAACCGACCAGTCGGTCGCTCGGCGCGCGAGCTTCTTATGCCCGCCGACTGTGGTTGCACCTATCGAATATAGGTGTGCTGCCAGCAATGTCGATTTCTCATTGATGGTCGTCCGTCGGTCTCCTATGGTGGAGACGTGGACGCCATCGATCTGCGGATCCTCGAGATCCTCCAGCGCGACGCTCGCGTCACCCAGCAGGACATCGCGCGCCGGGTTCGCCTGTCGCAGCCGAGCGTGGCCGATCGGATCCGCAAGCTCGAGGCGCGCGGCGTGATCCTCGGCTACTTCGCGAAGGTCGATCCGGGCCAGCTCGGCAAGGACATCACCGCGTTCATCGGCGTCGGCATCTCGCACCCGAAGTACTTCGAGCAGTTTGGCAAGAAGGTGATGGCGCTGCCCGACATCCTCGAGTGCCACCGCGTCGCCGGCAGCGACTCGTACATCCTCAAGATCCGCACCGAGAACACCAAGTCGCTCGATCGCCTGCTGGTCGAGCACCTGCGCACGATCCCGGGCGTGTTTCGCACCGAGACCACGCTGGTCTTGTCCTCGATCAAAGAGGACCTGGCGCTTTCGATCAACGTCGAACAGGAGTTGTCATGAACCCGGATCGCTCGTCGCCCAGCCACCGCCTGCCCACCGTGCCGCCGTTCGACTCGCTGTTGCCGAGCCCGGTGCAGGCGCCGCCGGGTCCGCGCCTGCCGGCGCTCGCGCATCGCATGGCGGACATGCCGCCGTCGGCGGTGCGCGAGATCCTGAAGGTCGCCGAGCGCCCCGACATCCTGTCGTTCGCCGGTGGCCTGCCCGCGCCCGAGCTGTTCCCGGTCGACGAGATCGCCGCCGCGCACGCCGACGTGCTGCGCGAGCATGGCCGGAGCGCGCTGCAGTACTCGACGACCGAGGGCTTCGGCCCGCTGCGCGACTGGATCGCCGGCCACCTGCGCCGCCGCGGCATCGCGGCGCGGCCCGACGAGATCCTCATCACGAGCGGCTCGCAGCAAGGCATCGACCTGGTGTCGCGCGTGTTCCTCGATCCGGGCGACGTCGTGCTGGTCGAGAGCCCGACCTACCTCGCGGCGATCCAGGCGTTCGCCGCGTACCAGGTCCGGCTCGTCGCCGTGCCGAGCGACGACCAGGGCATGCAGGTCGAGCACCTCGCGCAGCTGATCGCGACGCACCAGCCCAAGCTGATCTACCTGGTGCCGAGCTTCCAGAACCCCAAGGGCACGACGCTGCCGCAGGCGCGCCGCGCCGCGCTCAACGCGATCGCCGCCGACCACCGCGTCGCGATTCTCGAGGATGATCCGTACGGCGAGCTGTCGTTCGACGGCCCTGCGCCGCGCCCGGTCGCCGCCGACAGCCAGGGCAACGTGCTGTACGCCGGCACGTTCTCCAAGACGCTCGCGCCCGGCCTGCGCATCGGCTGGCTGTGGGGCGACGCCGCGATCGTGCGCAAGGCGACGATCGCCAAGCAGGCCGCCGACCTGCACACCGCGACGCTCGCGCAGCGCGCGACCGCAAATTTGCTCCAGCGGTTCGACTACGCGGCGCACGTCGCGAAGATCTGCGAGGTCTATCGCCAGCGCTGCCAGACGATGCTCGGCGCGCTGTCGACCCACATGCCCGAGGGCAGCCGCTGGGTCGCGCCGGCCGGCGGCATGTTCGTGTGGCTGCAGCTCCCCGCCGAGCTCGACGCCGACGCGCTGCTGCCGACGGCGATCGCGCGCAAGGTCGCGTTCGTGCCCGGCAGCGCGTTCTTCGTCGACCACGAGCGCCGCGACTTCGTGCGGCTGAACTTCTCGAACCAGCCGCCCGAGTCGATCATCGAGGGCATGCGCCGGTTCGGCGGCGTCGTCAGCGAAGCGCTCGACGCGGGCTGAGCCGAGCGGAGCTCGGCGTCGCCCACACGATCACGCTGCGATCGCGCGGGCCATCGGCGCCGAACGTCGCGATCACGATCTGCTCGGGATTGGCGCCAGCGGCGACTAGCTGCGCGCGGACCGCCTTCGTGCGCTGCAGCGCGAGGCGGAGGCTGTGCGCCTGGGTCGCGCTGGGGTCCGCGTGGCCGTCGAGCACGAGCAGGCCGTCCGGATGCGCGGTCGCCCAGCTGAGCGCGGCGCCGAGCTCGCCAGCCTCCTCGCAGCCGGCGACGTCGGCGGAGCCCGGCGCGAAGGTCAGCGTGGCCAGCCGGCCCGACGCGCTCGGCGCGAAGGCCGTGGAGCCTGCGGCATGTGGCCTCGGCGTCCAGGGCTCGGCGAGCGCCGCCGCACTGCCGCAGACCGCACACAGGGCGATCGCCGCGGTCTGCGCGGCGAGGGTTCGACGGAGCTGCATCTCGAGGTCACCTGGCAGCAAGCCACGTGCCCCGCGGCGAGCGAGCTGCCCGATCGGCGGGGAATGCGACGCCCGCGGCTGCCGGTTTGGATCGCCCGGGTCGCGGCGCGCCCGCTGTTTCGCCGGGTTCCTCGTCGGTCGCGGTTGAATCGCGGTCCGGGGCCGTCATTTGACATCCGGTGCGCCGTGGCCACGTTGACCCCATGCTCAAGTCATGGCGGCTGGGCCGGCTGTTCGGCTTCCCGGTCGAGATCAACGTCAGCTTCCTGATCCTGCTCGCGCTGGTGTTCGTCGCGTTCGGCGGCCTCACCGGCGTGCTGTACGTCGGCATCGCGTTCGCCTCGGTGCTGCTGCACGAGCTCGGGCACGCGCTCGTCGCCCGCCGGCTCAACGTCCACGTCTCCGGTATCGAGCTGTCCTTCTTCGGCGGCGCCGCGAAGATGGTCGACATGCCGCGCACGGCGAAGCACGAGATCGCGATCGCCGCGGCGGGCCCGGCGGTCTCGCTCGCGCTGGCCGGGCTCGGCCTCGGCCTCGGCGCCGCGCTGCACGCCCCGCTGATCGCGACGATCGGCTGGATCAACCTCGGCCTCGCGATCTTCAACCTGATCCCGGCGCTGCCGATGGACGGTGGCCGGATCCTGCGCGCGGCGCTGAGCTACAAGATGAGCTTTGTCCGGGCCACGGACGTCTCGGTCCAGGTCGCGCGCGTGGTCGCCGTCGGCTTCGGCATCCTCGGCTTGCTCGGCACCTACCAGCTGCTCGTGCTCGCGCCGCTGCTCTGGATCATGGGCACGCGCGAGCGGGAGCTGGCGCGCGCGATGGTCGACCCGTACGCGGGCTCGAACGGGTTCGGTCGCGGCGGGCCGTTTGGCGGCGGGCCGTTTGATCGTGGCCCCGGCGGGCCGTTCGCGCCCCCGCCCGGCCCGCGCGGGTTCTACCGCGAGGTCGACGTCCCGGTTCGCGGATTCACGGTGCGCCAGGTCGGTGGCCGGCTCGTGATCGAGTCGCACGACTGATTCCGGTGGTACGACCGAGGCCATGGCCAGCCTCAGCGACGTCTCCACGCCACGCCTCGCCGGCGACCACTATCAGCTCGAGATCGCGCAGAGCTGGCGGCAAGGTCGCGGCGCGTTCGGCGGCCTCGTTATCGCGGCGCTGATCCGCGCGATCGAGCAGCGCACCGCGGATCCCGCGCGGGTGGTCCGCACCGTGAACGCCGAGCTGCCCGGCCCGGTCGAGCACGGCGTCGTCGACATCACCGTCGAGGCGCTGCGCACCGGCAAGAACATGTCGACCGTGCGCGCCGCGCTGGTCCAGCACGGCGAGACCCGCGCGCACGCGGTGGCGATCCTGGCGGCGCCGCGGCCGAGCGCGCAAGCGGTGCGATGGAACGAGCTGACCCGGCCCGAGGCGCCGTCGTGGACCGAGGTCCCGGCGCTGCCGCCCGGCGGCCCGTGGCCCGAGTTCTCGCAGCACTTCGAGTACCGCATCGTCGCGGGGCTGCCCGGGAGCAGCGCGCCGGCGCTCGCGCTCGGCTGGATCCGCGCGCGCGATCCGGGCGCGCCGCGCGACGCCGGCTACATCGCGGCGATGATCGACGCCTGGTGGCCGGCCGCGCTCAACCGGTTTCCGGCGATGCGGCCGATCGCGACGATCGCGTACACGCTCGAGATCGTCGCGGGCGTCGCCGGGCTCGATCCCGACGCGCCCCTGCTCTATCGCGCCACCGTGCCGGTGTGCGCCGAGGGCTACTTCCTCGAGACCCGCGAGCTGTGGAGCGAGGACGGCCGGCTGGTCGCCCTCAACCACCAGACCTTCGCGATCATCCAGTAGGCGCGCCGACTCGAGCGATCACAGGCCGACCACCAGCTCGCGATATCGCGCCTCGTCGATCGCGAGCCGGGCGAACCAGAGCTCGAAGTAGCGGGCGAGCTCGGTGGCCTCGGCGATCCGCGCGGCGTTGCTCGCGAGGTCGGAGTCCGCTTGCACGAGCGGATGCACGCAGAACGCACGCGCCGCGGCGTCGCTCGCATCGATCCGCGCGAGGATCACGAGCGCCTCATCGATGTGCCGGATCAGCGGTACGCCGGATCGCGCGGCGGTCCGTTCCCCGTACCAGCGCTGGATCGCGATGTACTCACGACTCGAGCCGATCGGCGGTCGCATCGATCAGATCTATCACGCTGCCCGAGCAATCCGGCGCGCTACTTCACCGGCTGGAACTCCTTGTGGCCGGTCTGCCAGAGCATGAACGCGAACTGGCCTGCGAAGTTCCGGAACGTCACCGACTTCTCCTCCGTGAAGTGGCCATTGTCGTAGTTGACCTTCATCAGGACAGGTTTGCCGGACGTGCTCGCGCGCTGCAGCGCCGCGACCAGCTTACCGGGCTGCCAGGGCACCACGCGCGGATCGTTCCAGCCCGCGACGCCCATCACCGCGGGGTACTTCACGCCGGGCTGGACATGCTGCACGCCGTCCATCTCGTACAGCGCCACCGCCTCCACCGGATCGGTCACGGTGCCGAACTCGGGCGTGTTGACCGGCCCGTTCGGCGAGAACTCCATCCGCATCGCGTTGGCGCACCCGACGTTGCAGACCGCGGCGCCGAACAGGTCGGGCCGCTCGGTGATCGCGCGGCTGATCAGGATCCCGCCCGCGCTCGTGCCCGTGCCCGCCAGGCGGCCGGGCGTCGTGTACCCCTTCTTGACCAGGTACTCCGCGCACGAGATGAAGTCCTTCCACGTGTTGGGCTTGGTGGTCTTGAACCCGGCGCGGTACCAGGACTCGCCCTTCTCGCTCCCGCCGCGCACGTGGGCATAGGCGAGCACGACACCGTGCAGCGCGATCGAGCTGCTGACATCGAAGTACGGCTCGTAGCTGAACCCGTAGGCGCCATAGCCCTCGAGGATCACCTGGTTGCTGCCGTCGAGCCGCAGATCCTTGCGATGGATGATCGACAGCGGGATCATCGTCCCGTCGTGGCCGGGCACCTCGACCTCCTCGGTCACCAGCTGGTCGAACCCGGGATAGGTGGGCGCGGTGTCGAAGATGCTCTTCGCGAGCGTGTTCTTGTCGCCGTCAAAGTCCCACAGCGTCGTCGGCTGGATCCACGACGTGGTGAACAGGATGCAGCGGTTGCTGTGGATGTCGGGGCAGCGCGCGTCGACGATGCCCGTGACCGGCAGCTTGATCTCCGCCGAGGTGCCCCGCGCGAGATCGTACTTCACCACGCGGCCGACGATCCCATTGGAGTACACGAGGAAGAGGTAGTCCTTGCTCCGGACCAGGGACTGGATCGAATCGGCCGCCTCGGGCACGACGGTCTCGGCGTGTTGCCAGTCCGGGTTCTGGATGCTCGTACGAACCAGCTTGTACTTCGACGCCCCGGCGTGGGTGATGGCGTACACATGATCCTTGTGGAACGCGATGCCGCGAACCAGCTTGTCGGACGGCGTGCAGAGCACCTTCCAGGCGAGCTTCGCCGCGTCCTTCATCTGCGCGACCGGTGCGTAGAACATCCGCATCTCGTTCTGCACGGTGGCGACGTTGCCCAGGACGTAGGCCGGAAACGACTCGTCGATCATCGCGGAGGCGAACTCCTTCGCGGTGATCCCCAGCGTCGGGTTGCGCTCGTCGCTGAAGAAGTCGACGTCGCTGGCGACCTTGCTGCCGAGCACGTGGATCCGGGTCTTGCGATGGAGCTCGATCTCGAGGCTCTTGATGTCCGTCACCTTGCCCGCGTCGTAGAACAGCGACTTGCTGTCATCGTCCAGCCGATCGGGCCGTACGACGGATACATGCTCTCGGGTAGCAGCTTGCGCCGGGCGACGTCGAGCACGCGGATCTCGGAGAACTCGGCGCCGCCGGCCGAGAAGCCAATCGCGACGTAGCGGCCATCGGGGGACGGGAGCGCTTGCCCGATCGTGGTGACCGCACCCCGCGCCGCGCCGATCGGATGGAATGTCGCGGGGTCGAACAGCAGCTTCTCCGCGCCGGCCCAGCCTTCTCGAACATAGAGCTTGCCGACGTTCTCGGCGCCGAGCGTCTTCTTGTAAAAGGCGCGACCGCCGGTGTAACGGATCGAGCGGTAGCTCGCCGGCTTGAGCTTGTCGAGCTCGAGCCACTCCTTGGCCAGCGCATCGCGCGCGGGGATCTTCGCCAGCAGATCGTCGGTCAGCGTCGCCTGTGACTTGAACCAGACCTCGACTGCCTGATCTTTGAGATTCTCCAGCCAGCGGTACGGATCTTTGTAGATCTTCCCAAAGTAGGTATCGCTGGCGTCGACCGTCTTGGTAGGCGGATAGCGCCACTGCGCGTGGGCCGTCGTGGAAACGAGCAACAGAGCAAAGCACGCGCAGGCGAGCGTCGGTCGGTACGGAGAGGGCATTCCCATCGCGCGACTGTTGCACGTCGTGATGGCTGCGGGAGGCAGCGCGCCTGTCCGTCCGGCTCAGCGCGCTGGCAATTCGCGGCATTGATCCGGTACACCGGCGCGTCGCACGCTGCTACTTCTTCGCGAACGCGGCGTCGGCGCCGATCTGCAGGATGATGTCGAGCTGGAGCTCGGGGTACTTCGCCTTGACCTTGCCCTGGACCTCGGCCGAGGTCTTCGACGAGGCGACCGCGGCGTCGAACGCGTCGAGGTAGGCGCGCGTGGCGTCGATCGACGCGGCGTCGTCCTTGAGCTTGGGATCCTTGTGGCCGGCGATCACCGTGGTCGGCTTGAGCGCCGCGAGCTGGTCGAGCGCCTTGCGCCAGGCCGCGCGCGACGCGACGTTGGTCTCCGCGGTCCACACGTGCACGCCGCGATAGATGAGATCGCCCGCAACGACGGTCTGGATCGACGGGATCCACACGAACGAGTTGTCCGCCGCGTCGCCCTGCACGCCGCCGTGGAGCTCGAGGGTCTGGCCCTCGAGGGTCAGCGTGGTGCCGGCGAGCGCGACCGGCAGCACCGGCTTCGCCGGAAGGAGGTCGCCGTACAGCGGGCCCCACTGCTTGAGCTTGCCTTGCCAGGTCTTCTTGATCTCGGCGACCACCGCGGGCAGCGCGACCAGCTTGGCGTTGGGGAACGCGTCGTGGATCGCGGCGAGGCCGAAGTAGTGATCGGGGTGCGCGTGCGTGATGTAGACCGTGGTCAGCTGCTTCTTGCTCTCGAGGATGGTCGCGATCAGGCGGTGCGCGTCGGCGAGATCGAACTGCGCGTCGATCAGGATGGCCTGCTTGTCGCCGGTGACCAGGGTGGAGTTGACGAGGAACCCGGCGGGCGAGCCGGTGACCACGGTGGCGGTCAGCTTGCCGTCGGCGTGGGCGGGACGAACGAGCGCGGCGGTGGCGAGCACGGCGGCGAGGACGGGAAGCGTGGTGAGGACGGACTTCGACATGGCGATTGCTCCTTGGGGGTGAAGCCAGGGTAGCGATCGCAGCGGCAGGCGCGAGGTCAGGATCGGCGGCGCAGTGGTAAGAATCCGCGGCGGTGGTCCTCTCGGAACTCGAGCGGCGTGGTCCCGGTGTGGTGGCGAAAGAACTTCACGAGGTTGGTCGGCTCGGCGAAGCCGGTCCGCGCGGCGAGCTCCTTGACCGAGAGCTCGCTGTGCACGAGCAGGCGCTTCTGCTCGAGGATCACCCGGTCGTCGATCGCCTGCTTGGTCGACTTGCCGGCGTGGGCGTGGACCAGCTCGGCGAGCCGGCGCGGCGAGATGCCGGCGCGCTTGGCGTAGCGCGCGACCGAGCGCGTGGTCGCGTGGTCGGCTTCGAGGATGGTAAAAAACCGCTGCAGCGCCGCGGGCAGCGGAGGCCCGCGATCGACCAGCCGCTCGGCGCGCAGCACCACGACGCGGAGCAGCGCGGCGAGCACCCAGGGCTGGAGCTCGTCGGCAGGGCGCGCGTGCTCGGCGTCGAGCTGCTCGGCCAGCGCGATCAGCGTGCGCGCCTCGCCCGGCGCGACCGCGACCGCGGGCACCGCCCACGACGGCGACAGGCTCGCGGGCTGGGCCAGCGGATCGGGCGGGCCGCCGGCGAGCAGGAACTCCGGCGTGAACACCAGCATCCAGGCATCGAGCGCGCGATCGGGCACGAACTGCTGGACCCGGCCGCGCGCGAAGAACGTCACGTAACCGGCGCCGATCGGCACCGGCGTGAAGTCGACGATCAGCTCGCCCTTGCCGCGCAGGCCGATGTAGATCGAATGGAACTCCGGGCGCTGCGGGGTCTCGAGCGCGTGGTCGATCATCCGGCGCTCGGCGCGCTCGAACAGCTGCGACAGCCGGAAGATCTCGAAGCCGAGCGCGGGGTTCAGGTTGTGGCGAAACGGCAGGCTGCGGATGGTGTCGCCGGCGCGCCGCGCCATCACACGCCTGCCGGCAAGGCGAACGGGTGGTGCGACAGGAACGCGATGCGGCCGTCGTCGGCGAGCCGGGCGCGCCACACGCCGCCGTTGTGGAACTCGCCGGCGTCGATCGCGTACTCGATCGACCACGCGTCGCCGTCGGGCGCCGGCACCGGGGCGCCGATCAGCGAGAACCGCACGACCG
>Ga0307513_10011412_pt1 | contig 11044 bp, 7 predicted proteins | sample 15_EM_MG_FD_202174 | JGI IMG/M metagenome (GOLD analysis project Ga0307513, IMG submission 202174) | Populus trichocarpa ectomycorrhiza microbial communities from riparian zone in the Pacific Northwest, United States - 15_EM | ecosystem: Host-associated > Plants > Roots > Unclassified | place... | reverse complement strand
CGCGTTGACGACGGCGAGCGGTCCGGCCGCCGCCTCCATGCCCGCGTCGGCCCCGCTGAGCTTGCCGACCAGGGCGGAGGACGCGGCGCTCATGGCGATCGTGCTGATGACGGCCGGACCGAGGCCCTGCCCGAACTCGCGGACGAGGCTGGTGGCGCCGCTGGCCATGCCGGTCATGTGGATCGGTACGGCGTTGACGGCGGCGGAGGTCAGCGAGGAGACCACGCAGATGAAGCCGACGCCGAGCAGCAGCACGGGGCCGATGAAGGCCGCGAGGGAGGTGGTGGTGATGGGCAGGGCGGCGATCCAGAACTGGCCGGCGGCCATGGGCAGCAGCCCGCCCATCAGCAGCCAGCGGGCGTCGATCCTGGTCAGCATTCTGCTCAGCACGGGGGCGAGGAGCAGCGGGATCAACTGGAGGATGACGAAGGGCATGCCGGCCTTCAGGGCGCTCAGGTGCATCACCGCGCCGAGCCGGATCGACACGCAGTACGCGGTGCCGATGAAGCCGAACATCCCGGCGAGGGCGACGACGGCCGCCGCCGCGAACGAGGGGATCTTCAGCAGCTCCAGGTTGAAAATCGGTGACGTGGCGCGCAGTTCGGCGACGACGAACCCGACGAGGGCGATCGCGGCCAGGGAGAGGGAGCCGACGATCGCCGCGCTGCTCCAGCCACGTTCGCCGCCCTCGATGATGCCCCAGAGCAGGGCGGTGAGGCCGACGGCGATGGTGATCTGGCCGGGCCAGTCGAGTGTGCGGCCCTCGGGTGCCTTGGAGTCGGTGACGAGCTTCCAGGACGCGACGGCGACGACCAGTCCGAGGACGACCGGCGGGACGAACGCCCAGCGGAAGTCGGCGACCGTGGCGAGGACACCGGAGGACAGCGGTCCGGCGGCCGAGGCGAGGGAGATGCTCAGTGCCCAGGTGGAGACGGCTTTCGCCCGGTCCTTCTGGTCCGGGGTGGCCGCGGCGATGACCGCGAGGGAGCTGGGGAAGAGCGCGGCGGCGCCGATACCGGCGAGGGCCTGGCCGGTCCAGAGCATGCCGATGCTCTGCGCGGTGGCGTTGAGGAGTTCCCCGAGGGCCAGGATCAGTCCGCCGAGGACCAGCAGGCGCTTACGGCCGAAGAGATCTCCGACCACACCGAAATTCAGTTCCAGAATGGCGGTGGGGAGAATGAAGGCGGAGGTCACCCACGCCACTTGGGAACCGGAGGCCCCGAATGCGGCCTGGATTTCCCCGTTGATGGGCGAAGGAACGGTAATGCACAATTGCGCCGCGGCGACCGCGAGGCAGCAGGCTATGAGCGTTCCTCTGTCGAGTCTGTTCGGGGAGATCGATTTCGTTGTCAGGGTCATCGCGGCTTCTTCTCTATGAGTTCGATGAGATTTCCCTCGGGGTCACTGACCCAGGCCATACGCACGCCCGGTTCGGGGGACGGCCCCGGTTTCATGACCTCGCCCGCTCCATGGGCGACCAAGGCGTCGTGAACGGGGTCGAGTTCGGGGGTGGTGACCGCGAAGTGCCCGTATCCCTCGGTGAGCGCGGCGGTCAGCGGGTCCGGTGCGCGCAGGCCCGGGGCGGAACCGGGCCGGGCGAGCAGTTCGAGGCGCCAGCCGTCGGGATGCTCCAGGACGACACCCCTCAGTCCGGGTCCTTCGAGGTGGAACTCGAAGACGGTCTTCAGGCCGAACGCGCCCTGGTACCAGGCGGTCTGGGCGGGCAGATCGCGTACGTTGACGCCCACGTGGTCGAGTCGGGTGGTCACGTCCGTTCAGCCCGCCATCGCGCTGTCGCCGCCGTCGACCATGAGGTTGGCGCCGTTGACGAAGGCCGCCTCGTCGGAGCAGAGGAAGGCCGCGGCCCGGGCGATGTCCTCCGGTTCACCGACGCGCCCGACGGGGATACGGGCCTCCAACTGGGCCCGGGGGCCCTCCGGATCGTCGAGGAAGGGGGCGGTGGCCGAGGTGCGGGTCATGCCGGGGGCGATGGTGTTGACGCGGATGTGGTGCGGGGCGCCGGCCGCGCACAGGTGCTTGCTCATCGCCAGCACCCCGCCCTTGGCGGCCCCGTGGGGCACCATCGGCATGAAGGGCGCCCCGCGTACGGCGGCCACGGAGGCCACGTTGAGGACGACTCCGCCGCCGCGCGCGATCAGGTGCGGCCAGGCCGCGCGCGTACAGAAGTAGGGGATGTCCAGTTCGTTGCGGATGGTGAAGTACCAGTCCTCGGCGGGCTGGGACTCGAAGGGTCCGTTCCGTAGCGCGGAGGCGTTGTTGTAGAGGATGTCGATCCCGCCGAAGGCCTCGATCCCGGCGTCGATCCATTCCCGGGCACCACGTTCGGTGGAGAGATCCACGGGGGCGAGGGACCGCATGATTCCGCCGGCCTTCTCGACGAGTTCGACGGTTTCGGCCGCGCTGTCCTCGTCAAGGTCGCAGCCGAATACCGTGGCACCTTCCGCGGCGAATACGTGGGCCGCGGCGCGACCTATTCCGGCCCCCGTTCCACTGATGAAAGCGATTTTCCCGGCGAGTCGACCCATGGTTGCCATGTCCCTTGTCCAGTGCCGCCGGAGTGCGGTGGTGGAAGCGTAGGTACGGCCATTGGGCAGAACAAGAAATGCGTCGCTTCAGGTCCATCGGGGGTTCGTATGGCTGGTATGCGGGCCCGGAGTCCAGGAAGTCGGACACGATGCCCTGTGGGCGTCTTCCACAGGCGCACGGGTGAACTCCCGCTGCCGTACGGCCTCCTCGCGCGCCGCTGAGTCGCAACTCACAGCCACACCCGCACACCGTGTGGTACGGTGCTAGCAGCACTTGTGTACGCCCCTCTCTTGGGCGCCGGTGCAGTTTCCTTCTCAGTTCGTTGATCCGCCCGTCGGTTTCCGATCGGCGCATCGGCTCTCCCGGTACCACCTCACCAGCGGCGACGTAGTTCTGCCGTACCCGAGGTGTTGCTGTCTTCGCCGCCCGCAGCGTGCTCGGCGCGCTCAGTTCTAGCGGCTTCCCCCCTTCCTCTTTCTCCGCGTGCCTCACGCATCGTGCGGCATGTGTCCTCGTCCGTGAAAGGACCCCAGTCTCATGACCACCACACTCGAACACCCCCCTGTGGAACAACTGCCCCCGACCCGCATCGCGACCGGTGTCCTCGACATCGACAGCAACGGGAAGGGATACCTGCGGGCCGCCGACAGCTGCCTGCCCTCCCCCACCGACCTCCAGGTCTCCCCGGCGCTCATCCGCCGGTACGGCCTGCGCAAGGGCGACCTCGTCGCCGGCGCCCGCGGCTCCCAGCGTGCCCTGACCGAGGTCGGGCTGGTCAACGGCCGTACGCCCGAAGAGCTGCGCGGCCGTCGCCACTTCCGCGACCTCACCCCGCTGCACCCCCGGGAGAGGCTCCGCCTCGAACACCCGGCGGCCGGACTCGCCGGACGCGTCACCGACCTGGTCACGCCCGTCGGCAAGGGTCAGCGCGGGCTGATCGTGGCCCCGCCCAAGACCGGCAAGACCGTACTGCTCCAGCAGGTCGCGGCGGCCGTCGCCGGCAACCACCCCGAGTGCCGCCTGATGGTGGTGCTGCTCGACGAGCGGCCCGAGGAGGTCACCGACATGCGGCGCTCCGTGCGCGGCGAGGTGTACGCCTCGACCTTCGACAAGGCGCCCAAGCAGCACATCGCCCTCGCCGAACTCGTCATCGAGCGGGCCAAGCGGCTCGTCGAGGCGGGCGAGGACGTCGTCATCCTCCTGGACTCCCTCACCCGGCTGTGCCGCGCCCACAACAACGCGGCGGCCTCCGGTGGCCGTACCCTCAGCGGCGGAGTCGACGCCGCCGCGCTGCACGGGCCGAAGCGGCTGTTCGGCGCCGCACGCCTCGCCGAGGAGGGCGGTTCGCTGACCATCCTCGCCACCGCCCTGGTGGAAACGGGCTCGCGCGCCGACGACTTCTTCTTCGAGGAGCTGAAGAGCACCGGCAACATGGAGCTACGGCTGAGCCGCGAGCTGGCGTCCCGGCGCGTGTACCCCGCCGTCGACATCATCCCGTCCGGCACCCGCCGCGAGGAACTCCTGCTGCCCCCGGCCGAGTTGACGACCGTACAGGGACTGCGGCGAGCCCTCCAGGCACGAGACGGCCAGTCGAGCATGGAAACCCTCCTGGAACGCCTCCGCGACACCCCGGACAACGCGACCTTCCTACGCCGAATCCACCCGACACTCCCGACGGCCAGCTGAACGAACCCGCCGATGTCAGGGGCACGCAGCGCCCCGACAGGGGCGCGGGGAACTGCGCGACCAGCCCCCACAGACCCGCAGCCGACAGCGGCCCCACCCAGCGGAGCGCTAGCGCATCCGGGTGTTACGGCCCGCCCCTCGGCCCCGGCAGCGCCGCCTACGGCACGTCCATTCCTACGTTTGCGGTATGACGATCAGATTCTCTACCCGCATCGCCGCCTCCTGCTGCGCCCTGTGCGCGACAGGCGTCCTGGCCCTCACCCCCGCCCCGGCATCCGCCCGCCCCACCACCGACACGACCGCCGACGCGACCAAGCCGTCAGCGGCGGACGCACATCTGCTGTACCGCTCCGGCACCCACGCCCGCCTCCGCCCCGGCACCCCCCGCCTCCCAAGGGACGTCTCCGCACTGTCCTGGCTGGTGGCCGACGCCCGCACCGGTGACGTCCTCGCCGCGCACAACGCGCACCGCAAGCTGCCCCCGGCCAGCACGCTCAAGACGCTCTTCGCGCTCACCGTCCTGCCGACGCTGCCCGCCGGCCTCCGGCACAAGGTCACCGAGGGCGAGTTGGCGGGCATCGGCGCCGGCAGCAGTCTGGTCGGGGTCGCGGCGGGGCGTACGTACCGTGTCGCCGACCTGTGGCGGGGTGTGTTCCTCAACTCCGGGAACGACGCCGTGCACGTCCTGGCCGCCATGAGCGGGGGCTGGCGCGACACCGCCGTCCGGATGCAGGCCAAGGCCCGCTCCCTGGGCGCCCGCGACACGCACGTGCGCTCACCCGACGGGTACGACATGCCGGGGCAGGTGTCGTCGGCGTACGACCTCGCGGTGTTCGGGCGGGCGGGGCTGCACAACGCGGACTTCGTCGACTACTGCGGCACGGCCCGGGCGAAGTTCCCGGGCGGGGGCGGCTGGTCGTACGAGATCCAGAACACCAACCGGCTGCTGACCGGTGCCGACGGCGTCGGGCGCTACCCCGGCGTCGTCGGCGTCAAGAACGGCTACACCAGCAAGGCGGGCAACACGCTGGTCGCCGCCGCGCGCCGGGGCGGGCGCACCCTGGTCGTCACGGTGATGAACCCTCAGGAGGGCGGCGGATACGCCGTCTACGAGGAGGCCCGCTCGCTGCTCGACTGGGGCTTCGGAGCCGCCGGACGCGTCGATCCCGTCGGCTCACTGGCCGTCTCACGGCCCGTACCGCAGGCCGGTCCGCAGGCGCCGCGCTCGGTGCCGGTCGCCGCCACCGTGACGTCCGCGACCGGACCGGGCTGGCCGGAGACCTGGACGATCGTGGGTGCGGCCGTGCTCGGGGCCGGAGCGGTGTCGCTGGCGCTGCGGATCGCGGGCGTACGGCGGGCCTGATCCGCGCCGCCCACCGGCAGCCACAGCAGCAGCCCGAGGGTGACCCAGACGTACGCGCTGCCGCCGATGAACCCGTCGACGCCGGACGCGTCGTCGAACCACAGCCACACCACGCTCGTGCACAGCACCGTGTACAGGGCGCCCGCCACGCGCGCGTGCCCGGTGCGCAGCAGAACGGCGAACGACGGGAGCAGCCAGACGAGATGGTGCACCCAGGTGATCGGGCTGACCAGACAGGCGGTCAGCCCGGTGAGGGCGAACGCGGCCCACCAGTCCCCCGCCACCACGGCCCGCCGGGCCCGCCACGCCCAGACGGCGAGGACGACCACGACCACCACCAGCCACACGGCACGGCTCGGTTCGCCCGGCACGGCCAGCCGCGCCAGCACGCCCTGGAGCGACTGGTTCGAGACGTACGCGAGCCTGCCGATGCGCTGGGTGTCCCACAGGGCCTCGCTCCAGTAGAAGCGTGAGGCGTCCGGCGCGACCCACACCGCGAGCCCGGTCGCCGCACCGGCGACGACCGTCGCGACCCCGGCGGCCCGCCGCCGCCCGGCGAGCAGCAGCAGCCCGATGAAGAGGGCGGGCGTCAGCTTGACGGCGGCGGCGAGCCCGATCCCGATGCCCGCCCAGCGGGACCTGCCGGTCGTCAGCAGCCAGGCGTCGACGAGGACGAGGGCCAGCAGTACGAGGTTCACCTGGCCGAAGCTGAAGGTGTCACGGACGGGTTCGAACAGGGCCAGCGCGCACCCGGCCAGGGCCCAGCCGTACCAGCCGTGGCGGCGCAGCACCGGCCCGGCCGTCATCCACACCACCGCGCCGAGCGCCGCCAGGTTGAGCAGCAGCGCGGCCGTGATGGCGGCGTGCAGCCCGAGCAGCGCCATCGGCAGCATGCTGACGGCGGCGAACGGCGGATAGGTGAAGCCGTACGTGGTGCCGGGCACCCGGTAGTCGTAGATCCGGCCGCCGTGGTGGACCCAGGTGTCGATGGTTCCGTAGTAGACGCGCAGGTCGAACCAGCCGCGCAGCAGGGGCACGGTCGCCGTGAACACGGTCACCGCGACGGCGAGGGCGAGCACGAGGAGGAGCCGTCCCCGGTCGGTGCGGGGCAGTCTGACAGCGCTCATGCTCATACCGTGCTCTCCCGGAGGGGTGTCTGGGCCGCCTGGTGAGCCTGCCAGAGGACGACGACGGCCAGTGCGCCGCCGGAGACGGCCAGGACCAGTTCGCCGGTGCCGGCGGGCGCGCCGCTGGGCAGGGCGAGGAGCGCGACGACTCCCGTGACGGCCGCGAGCCGGTGCCGTACCGAGGTGCTGGGCGCGGCGGCGGCGATGAGGAACAGGGCCCACAGGGCGTACCAGGGCCGGATCGCCGGGCCGAGGACGACCACGACGGCCAGGCTCAGACCTAGCGCGTACACCGGGCTGAGGCGTGGACGGCGCAGCCATATGTGGGCGATGGCGAGGACGGTGAGCGCGATGCCGAGCAGATGCCAGGCCGGGACGGCGAGCGGCGCGAGGTCGCTGCCGATCTCCGTGAGCACGGCGGCCGTGGCGCGGCCGAGGAGGCTGGTGAGGGCCCAGTTCTGGGGTGACACCGGGGTCTTCAGGGCGCCTATCCAGCCGTATCCGGTGCCGGTCAGCGCGGTGACGGCCACGGTGGTGGCGGCTGCCGCGCCCGCCGTGGTCAGTACCGCCCGCACCGGACCGCGGCCCGCGCGGATCTGCAGGGCCACGACCGCCGCGAGGCCCAGGATTGCCGGTGCCTTGACGAGGGCGGCGAGCGTGACGAGTACGGCGCCCAGGACCGGCCACCGGCCCAGTGCGGCGACCAGGCCGACGCCCAGCAGCCCGAGCATGATCGCGTCGTTGTGGGCGCCGGCGACCAGGTGCAGCAGGACCAGCGGGTTGAGGGCGCCGAGCCAGAGCGCGGCGGCCGGGTCGGCGCCGCTGTGCCGGGCGAGGCGGGGCAGGGCCGCCGCCATCAGGGCCACACCGAGCAGCGCGACCAGCCGCATGCCGAACAGGCCTGCGGGGATCTCGCCCCGGGTCAGTCCGGAGAGCCCGGACGCGACAGCGAGGAACACCGGGCCGTACGGAGCGCCGGTCTGCTGCCACACCGGGGCGACCTCGGCGGCGAGCGGGCCGCCTAGCAGGGCCGGGCCGTGTGTGTACACGTCCATGTTCGCCTCGACCATCGCGCCCTGGGCGAGATAGCTGTAGACGTCGCGGCTGAAGAGGGGCGGGGCGAGGAGCAGCGGGGTCGCCCAGACGGCGAGGACGAGCATCAGGGACCGGACGGTGGGCGGCTCCGGGCCGCGGACCAGTCTGCCGAGCAGGGCCCAGGCGGCGATCAGGAGGACGACGCCGAAGTAGACACCGACGAGGCCCAGCGCTGCGCGGCCGGTCGAGGGGGCGAGGAGTTCTCGTACGGGGAGGGCGCCGGCGGTCTCGCCTCCCAGCGCGAGGCATGCGGTGCCGATCAGGCCTATGGCCTGGCAGCGGGGGAGGGTGGTCGGGGGAGCCTTGGCCAGCACTTGGTCAGGGTGGCAAGGGTGGGTGGCCGGGAGGCTACGGGGTGCGATCCGGGTGGGGGCCTGGGAGTTACCGGTGAGTGAGGGTTTGCGGGCGGTTCTTCGGGTGCCGGTGGGTGGGGGCTTGTCGCGCAGTTCCCCGCGCCCCTAAGGGCGCGCCCCACCACAGGGCATCGAGAAGTCCCCTCAGTTCACTCACGGATCAGAACACCGATACTCCCGTCAGTGTGGTGAAGCGGGCCAAGGCCGTGACGCCCGCCACCGAGTTGCCCCTCTCGTCCAGGCCTGGACTCCATACGCACAGCGTGCAGCGGCCGGGGACCACGGCGATGATGCCGCCGCCCACTCCGCTCTTGCCGGGGAGGCCCACTCGGTAGGCGAAGTCGCCTGCCGCGTCGTACGTGCCGCAGGTCAGCATGATGGCGTTGATCTGTTTGGCCTGGCTGCGGGTGAGGAGGCGGGTGCCGTCGGCGCGGACGCCGTGGCGGGCCAGGAAGCCGGTCGCGAGGGCCAGGTCGGCGCAGGACGCCTCGACCGAGCACTGGCGGAAGTACTGCTCCAGCAGGTCCGGGACCGGGTTGTCGATGTTGCCGTACGAGGCCATGAAGTGGGCCAGGGCGGCGTTGCGGTGGCCGCGTCCGGCCTCGGAGGCGGCCACGTCCTTGTCGAAGGTCAGGCCAGGGTTGCCCGACTCCGTGCGCAGGAAGTCGAGGAGTGCGCCGGCCGCGTCGCCGGTACGGGTGTGCAGGCGGTCGGTGACGACGAGGGCGCCCGCGTTGATGAACGGGTTGCGCGGGATGCCGTTCTCGTACTCCAGCTGGATCAGGGAGTTGAAGGGATTTCCCGAGGGTTCGCGGCCCACGTGCTCCCAGAGTTCGTCGCCCTCTCGGGCCAGGTCGAGGGCGAGGGTGAAGACCTTGGTGACGGACTGCGCGGAGAACGGCTGCCGCCAGTCCCCCACGCCGTACACCGTGCCGTCGAGTTCGGCGACGGCCATGCCGAAGCTGCGGGGGTCTTGCGACGCGAGGGCCGGGATGTAGTCGGCGGGGCGCCCGCAGCCCGGGGTGCGGGCGATCTCCTCGGCGATGCGGTCCAGGACCGACTGGAAGGTCGGGGGCGACTGAGCGGGTTCCATGATCGCCATTGTCCCTCTGGGCCGGTCCTGGTGCCTATTCGCTCCGCTGGGAGGGCAGTCGTGAAACTGCGGCCCGGTGGGGGCTGGTCGCGCAGTTCCCCGCGCCCCTATCGGGGCGTCCTGCTGGACCCAGCTGTGCAGCCAGGCCGCTTATCGGGGCGCGCCCGTGCCCGCCACTATCTCCGGGCGCAGTAGCTCCGCGAGGCGCTCCGCCGGCAACAGGCCCTTCTCCAGGACCAGTTCGGCTACGCCCCGGCCGGTGGCGAGGGCCTCCTTGGCGATGTCGGTGGCGGCCGTGTAGCCGATGTGGGGGTTGAGGGCGGTGACCAGGCCGATGGAGTTCTCGACGCTCGTGCGCAGCGCCTCCGTGTTGGCGGTGATGCCGTCGACGCAGCGCTCGGCGAGCGTGAGGCAGGCGGCGCGCAGGTGGGTGATGGACTCCGAGAGGGAGTGCAGGATGATCGGCTCGAAGGCGTTGAGCTGGAGCTGACCCGCCTCCGCGGCCATCGTGATGGTCACGTCGTTGCCGATCACCTCGAAGGCGACCTGGTTGACGACCTCGGGGATCACCGGGTTCACCTTGCCCGGCATGATCGACGAACCCGCCTGCACCGGCGGCAGGTTGATCTCGCCGAGGCCCGCGCGCGGCCCGGAGGAGAGCAGGCGCAGGTCGTTGCAGCTCTTGGAGAGCTTGACCGCGATCCGCTTCAGCACGCCCGACATCTGGACGAACGCCCCGCAGTCCTGGGTGGCTTCGACCAGGTTGGCGGCCGTGACGAGCGGCAGTCCGGTGATCGCGGCGAGGTGGCGGCGGGCCGACTCGGCGTATCCGGCGGGGGCGTTGAGGCCCGTACCGATCGCGGTGGCGCCGAGGTTGATCTCGTGGATCAGCTCGACCGCCTCCGCGAGGCGGCTGCGGTCCTCCTCGATCATCACGGCGTACGCCGAGAACTCCTGCCCGAGCGTCATCGGTACCGCGTCCTGGAGCTGCGTACGGCCCATCTTCAGTACGTCGTGGAACTCGACTGCCTTGCGGGCGAAGGCGTCCTGGAGGACGGCCATCGCCTTGAGCAGTTCGTGCACGGCGAAGACGGTCGCGACCTTGACGGCGGTCGGGTAGACGTCGTTGGTGGACTGGCCGAGGTTGACGTCCTCGTTGGGGTGCAGGTGCTGGTACTGGCCCTTCTCGTGGCCCAGCAGCTCCAACGCCCGGTTGGCGACGACCTCGTTGGCGTTCATGTTCGTCGAGGTGCCGGCCCCGCCCTGGATGACGTCCACCACGAACTGGTCGTGCAGCCTGCCACCGCGGATCTCCCGGCACGCCTCGACTATCGCGGCGGCCTTCTTCGGTTCGAGCAGGCCGAGTTCCTCGTTGGCGAGGGCGGCGGCCTCCTTGACGGCGGCGAGGGCGTCGATGAGGTGCGGGTAGGCGGAGATGGTCATGCCCGTGATGGGGAAGTTCTCCGTGGCACGCAGGGTGTGGACACCCCAGTACGCCTCGGCGGGAACATCACGGTCGCCGAGCAGATCGTGTTCACTGCGGTGGACTGCGGCGGCGCTGCGCTGAGCTGCTGCGGTCATGGTGGGGCGGGCCTCTTTCGGGTGGGTGGTCCTGATGGGCGTGCTGTGGACGCGCCCCAAAGGGGCGCGGGGAACTGCGTGACCAGCCCCCACTTGCCCGGGGCCGAAAAACTACGCGGACCCGACCTGAGCCGGAAGCGGGTCCAGGGCACGGACGACACGGACACTACCGACCGGTTCGCCGCCGCCGAGCAACGGT
>Ga0307513_10011411_pt1 | contig 11044 bp, 8 predicted proteins | sample 15_EM_MG_FD_202174 | JGI IMG/M metagenome (GOLD analysis project Ga0307513, IMG submission 202174) | Populus trichocarpa ectomycorrhiza microbial communities from riparian zone in the Pacific Northwest, United States - 15_EM | ecosystem: Host-associated > Plants > Roots > Unclassified | place... | reverse complement strand
AACCCTAAGATCGAACGGGCCAAGAGGATCGAGGTCGGTCCACAACATTCTCTGGGAGAGCGCTACCACATGCCAGATACGGCAGACGAGGAGAAGCTTCTCCGGGAGTTGTCCGTAGAGATGGACGTAGTGGTCGAAAATCATCCTCATGAGCTCAAAGGGTAGCGGGAGGCTCCTCCGTTTCGTTAGCTCCATCAGCTGGGGTTTCATTCGGCGTACAGCGGCACGCGTTTCCCGCAGCTGCTCGATTTCTGTGCTCAACTTTTGACGGCGGGATGGTTTCAGCGGTGAGTAGTCTACTGGTATCGTCTAGTCATAAGCGCTTAAGTACTGGACCACCCGACAGCTCATTTGACCTACAATATTGAGCGACGACTTGTACTCGAAGGATAGTGGAGCTGATAAACCAAAGGTAGGCTTCAATATGTATTATGATCGTGCGGCGCTTGCATGGTACGTACGCATTCTCACCTAAGGGCGAAAGGAAATTAGTGAGTGAACGAGGTGCCTTAGATGTCATACCGCGGACATGTCATCTAAGACTCTCATTTTGACAATTCTGAATTTTACACAAATAAGGTTGGCGCGTGAACGGAATCGCTGGACAAGGTGAGGTCCAAGAGGTAATGGTCGACTGCCTACTCCATCTCTTGTGGCATTTCGGTACCGAAATAGCCCCTTTGTGCGTCAAAGATACACTTCCAAAAATGACGCGTTGCTGGGTTCATTTGTCAGTGGTCGCTGTAAAGTAAGCGAGTTGCAAATTGTCTCGTCCTTTTGCACGACGATCCTTGAAGGTGCATAATGCTATATGCATGGATAACGCCGTGCGTGGGTTCAAACAGTACCATACACATGGAAGGTCGTGCCAGAGTCGTTCACACATGACAGCAGAGGCGGTTCGCATCGGAATGATTTGTTAATAGTCTCATAAGGGTGATCGTATCTATGCGTATGATATACACCGTCCAACCCTTGAGGGAGAGGGGAGTCACAGTGGCAGTAGTGGTACAATCGGGTCCATATACGGTAATCAAAGGCCACCATGTTCAGTTGAAAATATACGATAGAGTACTTTAGTATGTACTTTCCCACCAAGGAACATTCGCAGACTCTCAAATCGTCTATTCGAGTCTCCGAATTAACCAAACAATGTGATTCACGACAATGAAGCACCAACAAACGTCGGAGCAATGCACACGCCATCCTTTGAACATAACTGGTGGTTGAATTAACTCTGTTATTGGATGAGGATCAAGACTGGTTTCTGTGAATGATGAGGCTCTACCAAATTAAGCAGCTGCAGGCCCGTGGCCTTTGTGAATTGAACATGTGATTGGTTGGTATATCTTGCTCATATTATTGCCTAATTGTAGTACTAGTCCTACCATAATTACAATCCTATCTTTAGCCTGCACTCCAGGGCTCTAGTACTCCACCTAATTTTCATCTCTTTCTTATCTCATATCACAGATGGGAAATTTTGCACATTTAGGACCTCTTAGAATTAATGGTTGATGTGATATCCGAGATCACTGAAAACCTGTGAAATACTCAGAGGGTGAACCCTACAATCCCAAATACTACGTAGGAGAGAAAAACGATCGGGGTAAAAATCTAGCAACTCCGGATGCCCAGAGTTGACCAGAGTTGGACTTAGTCATTGTGGAATCCTAACGCAACCTATTTGTGTGGTGGGGTGGTCATCTTCAAAAGAGCAGCAGAAAGCCGTTACCATTGAATAAGCACAAGAGGCTGACCAGCACCCATATCAGCAGTTATATTGATTTACTACTAGATAGAACTTGAGGCCAAGTAGAAATCCAGTGGAGGTGGATCAAATAAAAGGGTAAATTATCATGGCAGTGACTGTGCTCCAGAGGTTGCTTGTAGTGGAGGCACTATCAACCATATGGTGTCCAGCAACTGGAGTTCCTTGAACTATTGATGTAAACTAGATGGCCAAAGGTCAGAGGGCATAACTTTACGCAGTGAAATAAGGTAGACTCAAGCCTGGAAATAGGCAGGTGATGGCCACTAAGCTGGTGAGCGATGAGGACATTTCCCTTGTAGTTTGGATTAGGGACCCATACATATAGGATTATCATTTGCAATTTTTTTTACATGAACCAAGCTATGAGAACACCTCACGTAACCATCTCTGAACCGGTTGTTCTCATTGTACCCTTTGCCACCCGTTCATTATGTAAATCAATGGTGGATATGCAGATGACAAGCATATTAGCCCCCATAAAGCACCTTTAATGTTTGTACTTATGATGTGTTGGTTGAAAGCAAAGAAATGAGTGGCAGCCGCCAACACAGGCCCACATGTATGCTAATAGACATCCATAGAAAGCCCATTGTTTATTTGAAAGGCACATTTCAATTTTGAGGATTACAATTTTTGAGGATTATCTACACAGCCTAGGGTCCTTCTTGTGGTGATTTGAGACCATAGACAGGGGTATTTGAGGAATATTGGGATATTAATGGGCCGACATGCTGGATTGGCGTTTATCCATGTAAGCGACCACTTTACCCCTCAGTTGATCAAACCTTGCTTCAATGTTCCTCTTTCTAGCCCCCTTCAATTTCTCCATTCCTGTCGGGTCGTTGACAATGAACACATTCAACGCTGTACACAAGCTGCTGTCTCTTTCAAGGGCTTCCAACAGGCCAGACACCAGGTCGCAAGGTGCAGATATCTCCAGTTTTTCAAGGCGGGAAGTCGACCGAAGGACATGAACTGCACCATCGACCGAAGAAATATCGACAGCTGGGTCAACCTCCCAAGGGTGAGGCCTGCATTTCAAATGCAACGATGTGAGCGGAGTCTCAATCAACTCCAACTGCATTAGCGCTTTGGGGTGCGGGGTGTCAATGGTGATATCTTGGAGACGGGGCATTCTCACTTCCTCCAAAGAGTAGACTGAGGTTTGGCTCTTATATCGGGGGCTGGGATAGACGATTGAAAGATGCCGGACAGACGGATGAAACAATGCTGGAGCGTTTCCGTAGGTCGGATGAATGTGAAGGGTGCGGAGAGTGGTGGATTTCTGTATCATGGCCCAGCACTCGCGAACTCCTTCAGGGTTCTCGTCCATGGCGAGCTCGAGGGTTTGTAACTCCCGGAGGAGCGAATCAGGCAAGTTTAGCGGGATTTGAACGTAGGAGAGATGCAGGGTGGTGAGCGTCTTCCCGACTAGATTCGCAATGAGCGACTCCCGTGGATAAGAGCTACGGACAATGGTCAAGCTGTTCAGCAGCGGTTGATGGCCGGTAAGAAAAGTTATGTCAAGGGCGCGACTGATCACGAGTGCTTGGATTCTGGGTAGAAATGTTGGGATAGCGGCGACTTTTTTCACGACGCTCGACGTCATATCCGTCCTCCACCTTGTAAAGTTGACCGTCAAGGGTACAGGGTTTGATCGAGCGATACGAGACTGCAGGAAGGTACCTGCCCATGGACGGACAACCCTAAGATCGAACGGGCCAAGAGGATCGAGGTCGGTCCACAACATTCTCTGCGAGAGCGCTACCACATGCCAGGTACGGCAGACGAGGAGAAGCTTCTCCGGGAGTTGTCCGTAGAGATGGGCGTAGTAGTCGAAAATCATCCCCAGGAGCTCAAAGGGTAGCGGGAGGCTCCTCCGCTGCGTTAACTCCATATTCATTCGGCGTACAGCGGCACGCGTTCCCCTCAGCTGCTCGATTGCCGTTCTCAGCTCCTGACGGCGGGATGGTTCCAGCGATGAGTACCCTACTGGTATCGTCTGGTCATAAGCGTTTAAGTCTGGACCGCCCGACAGCTCATTTGACCTACAATATTGAGCGACGACGACTTGTACATGAAGAATACTCGACCTGATAGACAAAAGGTGGGCCTCAATATATATTATGATCGTGCGGCGCTTGCATGGTACGTACGCCTTCTCACCTAAGGGCGAAAGGAAATTAGTGAGTGAACGAGGTGCCTTAGATGTCATACCGCGGACATGTCATCGAAGACTCTCATTTTGACAATTCTGGATTTTACGCAAATAAGGTTGGCGCCTGAACGGAATCGCTGGATAAGGTGAGGTCCAAGAGGCAATGGTCGACTGCCTACTCCATCTACTCTTTCGTTACTGAAATAGTCCCTTTGTGCGTCAAAGATGCACTTCACAAAATGACGCATTGGTGGCTATAAAGTAGGCGGGTTGCAAATTGACCCGTCCTTTTGCATGACGATCATTAAAGGTGCATAGTGCTATATGCGTGGATTCAAACAGTCCGATACACGTGGAAGGTCGTGCCAGAGTCGTTCACACATGACAGCAGAAGCGGTTCGTATCAGAATGATTTGTAAATAGTCTTATAAAGATCATCGCATCTACGCGTATGTTATACACTGCCTAACCCTTGGGGGAGAGGGGAGTCAATGTCAGTGGCAGTATTTGTACAATCGGGTCCACAAACGGTAATCAAAGGCTACCATGTTCAGTTGAAATCATGCGATAGAGTAATTTAGTATGTACTATTCCACCAAGGAACATTCGCAGACTTTCAAATCGTCTATTCGAGTCTCCGAATTACCCAAACAATGTGATTCACGACAATGAAGCACCAACAAACGTCGGAGCAATACATACGCCATCCTTTGTCCGTATCCGATGGACCGATTTGCTGACGGGGTCGACCCACGCCGCTTCGCGTGTCTCGAGCGTGGTGAACCCTGTAGGAGACTGTCAGTTTCCGAAAGGTTGAAGTTGAACCACGACACGATAGCGGAGGACCACATACCAGGTTGGATGGTTTCGAAGATTTTCTTCTTCGGGTTGAGTTGCGAGAGCGGTTGGGCACCTGCACCGGAAAGAGTGTCAGTATTGTTTTCCATACCAAGTGTATGAATCAAGTTGACTGTGAATGTGGAGGAACACGCACTCTCATAGTTCTCGCCCTCGAAGTAAACCCTCTCGCCCGGTTTCGAGCCCGGTGGTGGCTGGACAAGCTCAATCCCTCCTTCTTTGCCGGATGGAGACGTTGCCTGTATGCCATATCAGATTCAGCGTGATAATATATGAACCAGTCGAGAACACAACGTACACATAAAACCATCGCGTGACTCTTCACGCCACGCATATTCGCGGGCTTGAGGTTGCACTTAATGTATACTCTCATCAGAATACGTGAATTGCAAGAAGCGGTGGGAAGGAGAGACGCACCACAGCGACCAAATACTTGTCCCGCATATCTTCGATAGCAATATAATTCACCAGCCCACTGACGACCGTCCTAGGGCCTTCGGGTTCGCCCAGGTCGATCTGCTCGACGTACAGCCCATCCGCATCGGGATGCTTCTCGACTACAGGAACCTATCAGCCTTCGCTCTCTCGCTCAAGATTGGGCGAAGGAAAGACAAAGACGTACCGTGGACGATATGCCCCACCCTTAGATCGATCATACTCGGCACGGGCGCTCCAGATCCCTCAGCCTCCTTGGCAGGCGCAGGCGTGGTGGCGGGCCTGTCCTTTTTCCCTTCCACCTCCTTGGCCGCCTTCTTTTTCTTACTCTCAACCGCCTCTTTGACGGCGCCCAAGGCGCCGGAAGTCGATGTGGATGCGGATGCAGACGCAGGTGCAGGTGCAGGTCCCTCGGCGGTGGTGGAAGCCTTTTCCTTCTTCTTCTTCTGCGTCACAGGTGCTTTGCGCTCTGGTTTTGGTGCGTTCTCGAGGTCGAAAGCGACGAGCGCGGGGAGGTCGGCAGCAGACGGGGATGAACGGACGTTGGGATGGTTTTGGATATGATCGAAGTAACGCGTTAGTGAGGGGAGGGTGTGACACTTTGAGGATGCGATGGAGGACTAGACGAGTGGTGTTAGTGTCTGGGAGCAAGTGAGGGGCAGAGGATCGAAAGCGCGGTTGGGACGTCCCAGTGATCTGCACGAGTGTAAAGACTGAACCACAGATTTGCAGGAGGCGTGAGGAGTATCTCTTATCTGATCGCGGATGGAGACCTTGCACCCCATTCCAGTCCGGCGGCGCAGAACTGGGAACAGTCCCGAGGTTCATTCCTCGTGACTATGCCAGGGGGTAAAACAAACGGTCCCAAGTAGTGCTGCTCGGTGCATGCGCGGACGAAAACGGCGTCACCCTCCACACAAAGACTTAGGTAAAGCCATACCACTGTAGAATGAGTCCCATAGTCAGAGAGTTATACCTAATCTCTGAGTCGGTTGTATTCTCAGGTGTGCGGCATTTTCCACTCCGTAGGCAGGATGACGTCCTCTCGAAGCAAAGTACCAATGGCAGCAATAGCTGTTTTCGGTTCTTTACAGGCCAACATCGTTAATTTCCGGGCGAGAAGTTGGTGCTTACTATCGTCGAATGCAGAGCGACATAGACCGCGACATCCGCAACGGTAAGGATGTTCCCAACAAGGTACGTCTTGGTAGTGAGCTCTTGGTCCAATTCCTATACCCCGATCTCGCGTCAGCTCTCTTCATCCTTTGGTTTTCGCCCTAAAAGCCGTTGCTGGCATACCTCGAGATTGACGCTTTCTGGTGCGTATTTTCCTTGCGTAACACTCGCGATGTATCCGGAGACAGCTGCTTTTTCATCGTCTGTTCGTCCTAGAGCGTCGAGAGAAGCCGTTGAGAGCCTGGTGACGAGCTCGCGTGCTTGAGGAGGGAGATTGGCGAGCGCTGCTTCAGTTGCCATTGGTCTATACGCCTTAATGAGCGGGTTTTGATATAGGATTGGCCGCTGGAATGATGATGGGAGCTGGCGAGGAGTGAAGCAGGCTCCAACAACGTGACAGGCGCGGAAAGTGAAAGCAAGGTTTGAACGAGAAAACAAAGAGTGAGTCACAAAACGTAAAGGAACACCCATTGACTCGATTCAAAGCTTCACACTGCAAAAGAAAAGAAATTTGGTAAGGAACCAAAGCGTGGGAATGTGGAGGGTGTGGCCCACGTTCGAGTCGTCCTCCACCATGTCGTCCTCCAGTCTCCCGCTTCCAATCATCAACATGGCACCCTGGTTACCCTCAAATCACACCTCAACAGACAGAGAGAAACAGGCCGTGGCCGAAGCACTGCACGTCGCCTGCAGAGACTTTGGCTTCTTCTACCTCAACCTCGCAGGGTTCGCCACTGAGGCCGAGATGGCGCGTCTGGCTGACCTGGGCAGCAAGTTCTTCCACCTCCCCCAGCACTGCAAGGACGCGATCGGCCTTGCCCACAGCGACGGCGCGAGGGGCTACCAGCGCCTCAACGAGAACGTTACGATGGGCAAAGCGGACAACCACGAGGGGCTGGACTTCTACCGTCCTGTTGAGAAGCCGGATAAGCGCAAGCTGCTGTGGGGCGAGAATCAGTGGCCGGACGAAGACGCAGAGGAGGCGGAGAGTATTCAAGGATTTAGGGAGACGTTTGACGCGTGGGTTGAGAAAATGAAGGTGCTTGGGCTGATTGTTATGCAGGCGTGAGTGTGCTCTCAGTTCTTGAAATGTCCTCGAGGGGCCATTTCCCGATCCTGTTCAACGTGGTAGAAGAGGCGACTCTACTAACGCATGACTATATGCAGGATGGCAAGGGGACTTGGGATGACGGCCGATGAATGGTTGGAGCTTCGAAGCAAAGTGGACGATAGCTTTTGGGTGATGCGAATAATCGGTGGGCGGCTCATCCACACGACAAATAGACGTCATTAAACAAGTACATGGATAGGATATCCACCCCTTCCCTCAGACCATGACGGTTTTTCCTGCGGAGCGCACAAGTCTGTTCATCGCTTTTTATTTATTCTGCTTCATTTCTCATATAAGCATCACTGTTCGTCAGGGACTACGGCTGCCTGACGTAGGCACTCACACACCCTTCCACCTCTCGTCCTCACTGAACCCAACCCAGCTTCCTCTACGCAGACCCCACACCAAACGCCCTCCAAGTCTTCTTACCCTCAACAGTCGTCGGATCGTCGCAGCTCTCTGTACTCCCTATTACTGTCGCGCCACCTATAAACCGGCCAAATGAGCAAGGTGCGTTCTTGCTCGTCCTTGTTCGCTTCCTCGTAACGCCTCTACGCCCATCCATGCATGAATTCACAATCTGATAGAAGGATCGCCTGCTGATACAACGGACAGATACCCAGCAAGGAATCTGGATCTCCGCCGACCCAGTGCCAGGGTGTGTAGTCTGCAACATCGGAGAGATGTGGGAGACATGGACAAACGGGCTGTACAAATCAACATTGCACAGGGTTATTCACCGGAGCAGCAATTACCGAGTCTCGTATGTGCGCTATTTAGCCTCACCCATACCTTTTGAACTCCCTCGCACACACGAGGAAGTAGTATCCGTCGTCGGCGTATCACTGATACTGTCCTCTAGCGTCCCATTCTTTTTCGAACCAAACTTTACAGCTCGCGTCGCCCCGCTTGCCGCGGCGCTTCGCATTCAAGCCCAGGCTTCATCGAATAGAGGCAAAGGCGAAGATGGAGGGTGTGTCGATACAAACGCGTACCCACCGATAGTGTACGGCGAGTTCCTCAAAAGCAAAGTCTCAGGCAATTTTTCCGAAGAGGCAACTGCTAGAAGTGGGAAGGTGGGGCGATATTGGGGTCACGTCGGAACGGTTGTAGCCGATATGTGGCAGAGGTGTATGCTCGTGGTTGGGCTGAGCAGGAACCGTCACATCGAAGATCTATAACTGAGCGTATCTCTCAGTGTAGCGATCTAACGGCATCTCACTTTTTTTCACAGCATCCGCACAACTTGTACTTCAGCCTTAAGGAAGCATTGGCGTTAAAGAGTGGTGAATTGCGAGACAAAGGCAGAAATATCTAGTGAGCAGGGGGAAGGCGGAAGGTTCAAGGGTGGAGGACCAGGAGAGGTACTGTGTTACGCGACGAGCTGTAAGAAGTAAAACTATAATAAAGAATTCGAGAGGTGGGTCCATTTATGGATTTTAAGTGGAACTGTCCACCGGTCGACCATACCGTAGGACGTTTACTTTGTCTGTAGGTTACAGAGTGGATGTATCAGTAGCTATAAAAAGCCAAGTGGGAGAGAGGTGGGCGACATACAGCATCCTTGAGGTAGGCGATGAGGTTGTTGCGGTCTGCGTCCTTCTTCAAACCAGCAAAGGCCATCTTGGTGCCGGGGATGTACTTCTTGGGGTTTTCTGGTCGTGATGTCAGACACTGCTCCCAAGCGATGCAGGGCCATAACGATAATGTTCGCTCCAGCCAGGCTTTTAGGCTCGCAAATCGCGTATTTGGGTAGGGAAAAACGGAGAGGGGACGTACCGAGGTACTCGAAGAGAGTGTGCTCGTCCCAGACGATGCCCTTGTTGACGTTGGCGGAGGTGTACGAGTACCCGTCGGCCTTGCCCGTGTGGCGGCCAAAGACACCATGGAGGTTGGGGCCGACCTTGTGAGGCTCACCAGCGCCGACAGTGTGGCACTGTGCGCATCGGGTCTTGAAGAGCGAGGCGCCTTTGGAAACGTCACCTGCAACGAAGACCAACAGTGTCAGCATCGCGTACTCTTATCCAAGCATGCTCTTGTCTCGCGATGAACCGAAAAAGGAAGTGCTAGTCGGCTAGCGAGGAAAACACGAAAGTTTCGACCGATGACGAGGCAAAAAAATAATTCAGGAAGTAAGCGACGTACCGGGTGCGAAAGGCATTGCTGTGTTCTATTTGAGGGTAATTATTAGGGTAGAGTGGGGGTTAGATATAGAACAGACGCAGAGGGGTCGTAGGTCGTGGTGGTTGAGGTGCAAGTGAGAGTCGGTCGGTCGACGCGCAGCCGTGGGCGCATTCCGAGCCAATCACACACGGCCTTTTTCACTTGCCCTCCGCCTTGACCTTTTCACGCGGGCGAGGTCGCGGCGGCTTATCGGAACGCAACGAACAGGTTCGCTTGGGCGTTCGGGAAATAGTCAGCGCCATTTGGGAGCACTTGCATGTCGCCTTGACCAACTCCGATGTTCATCTCTCAAGCCCAACATCGCTACCATCGCAAGTGCGACTAGCGGCACGTTCTTCCTCTATTGCCTGCTCTGTACCTCGTACTACTATGTGATTGATCAGGGCAGTTGCTTGCGGTCCGACCGCCGACTAGGGTTCATCTCTACACCAACACGACGAGAATCGGGGGATCCTCTTTCAGTGATCATTAAGCGGTCTATTAGCAACTTCCAAACCCCCACCCAGTTCCACTCCCGCCGAGGTAATGAAGTGAGCACCGCGCTGCCCTTCATCTTGGGGGAATTGGTCGAGGCACGAATACTGAAGATATGACAACCTCTCGAGGCATCCATTCAAAGATCGGGTAAATATAGCCTACACTCAAATGGAAGCGTGGGACTGGGCAGATCGTTTCAGATTGCATCTACGAACGGCAATACCCACATCCAACGGGTGTCTTGAGTATTGATGCACCGCAACGTCCACGACATTTGTTCTCTCCAGGGATCAATTTGTACTTGCCGTTCAGCAATGGACACAAACATCCGGGATCTAGCTTGCCCCCCATGGGGGCTGTCCAAATTCGAGGCGAAACATAGCAGTTGTAAAAGGTCTAGTAGCTGGTACCTAAAAACATTGGAACGCACAAATAAATAAGCAGCGGACGCTAAGCTAAGTAGCAAACAAGCGAGAGAATGTGATTGTGGGTGGGCGGTTCAGCCCCCGAGCCTCCGATAACCGGTACTGTTCGACCGATCACCGCAGAAGGCGAATGAATACCTAACGGGGCCGCCGTCTGATGGCCTCGATCAGCAAAGCTCCCTTCAATGAGCGTGGTTAAGGTGCGCCGTCACCTTCCTCCCAGTAGTATACTACGCTCAAGGCGCTGTTGTATAAGCCCCGATCTGCAGATCTACTCGCTCAGTGAGAATATTTCTCCCGCCACTTTATTCTGGCAAGTACGACCGCTCAGTGTTCTTGGCATATATTTCTGAACCATATTCCAAATAGACCAGCGTTCTGTGGGTGCAATTCCCGTTGACCGCTGTAACTCAGATCGTTCTCATGATTACCCCGCGCCTTTCACT
>Ga0307513_10011410_pt1 | contig 11044 bp, 16 predicted proteins | sample 15_EM_MG_FD_202174 | JGI IMG/M metagenome (GOLD analysis project Ga0307513, IMG submission 202174) | Populus trichocarpa ectomycorrhiza microbial communities from riparian zone in the Pacific Northwest, United States - 15_EM | ecosystem: Host-associated > Plants > Roots > Unclassified | place... | reverse complement strand
GCACCGCCTGTCCTATGACCATCACATCCGTGCCCGCGACCCTGCAGCCCGCTCGCGAAAGGCGGAGTTGAGTGGCAGTGTCGCGCTGTTCGCTCGCTGCATTGCCAATGGTCCAACTCCATTGGCTGGCTTCCACTTCTTACCTTCGAAGGGTTCTCCGCCGTATGAACCGGGTACTGACTTGCTCTTCAGTGACAGCTCGGGTACGATCACCTTTGACGAATTTAAGGGTGTCTTCGCTGCGACACTTGGTGCAGACGCACTCCCGTTCAATTTCGACTGGTGCGGACAGCTGGCTAGCCCCGGATAATAGTTCAGTCTGACTTATCCCCCTAGTGACTGGGTAAAGCTATTTTTGGGAAAACGGGATGGCACACATGTGCTTGGCTGTGAGTAGCATGAATCCGTCGCATCGGAATCGAGGGATAGCATCAATGGTTGACCGTGACCGCCGCTTTTAGACAATGAGTTCACCCAGCTCATGAAGGGTCTCCAAGGGGAGCGATTGCGACAGGCATTCAAGTACCTTGATGCCAATCAGGATGGTTACATCGAACCTGAACAGTTCAAGAGAATCATCCTTGTATGTTCCAATTCCTCGAATGAACAGGCCACTCTCCTGACCCTGCAAAGGAACTCGAAGGGCACAAGCTTTCCGATAGTGTCCTAGAACGCTTGCCCACCTTGTGCGCTCTTTCGCCTGGCGGCAAAATCTCCTATGCGGAAGTCAGTGCTTTCCACAACGTCGTCCGAGGTACGCCTTCTTTCAGTACACTGCATAAGGCAATACTAAATTTCATTTTAGAGATGGACATGGTGGAGCGGTGAGCAGGACAATCTGTCCCAACGCTCCTAGTAATTTACGCTTGACACAGCGTCATCCGGGAGGCAACTTCCAAGTCAAAGGATGGGCGGATATGTACAAATATCCCAATTCTCAACCGTTCTCTCTCGTTCTAATCCGGCAATTGCTCCACAGCGCAAGAGGATTTCCTCAACTACTCTGCACGCGCAACTCGCTACAACCTCTTCAGTCCCATGGAGGCGCGCATCATCTTCCACTTTGCCGGCCGGGGCAATCCCACTGCTCGGCTTGCGTTGCTCGATTTTGCCCAGCTTCTTGATCCCAGATGGCAGCCGCCACTCGAACAGTTCAAGCCCCCACCGAATGCGTCGAAGAACGTATTTATGACTGTTGCGGAGGGCGTGTATAATTTTATGTTGGGTGGTATCGCGGGTGGTTTCGGAGCTATGATTGTTTATCCTATTGATCTTGGTGCGGTCAGCTTTCATCCCGCCGATTCTAGTTGCTAACTAATGATCTATAGTTAAGGTATGTCAATAAACTAAGAGAAAGAGTCCACTGCTCACTGGAGCCCACCTCTACTTTGTCTTGCAGACCCGGTACGCTTCAGGCGCTGGGCTTGGTTATCAGACAGCTAACTCTCTACAGAATGCAGAACCAGCGCAGTACAGTGGTCGGACAACTCCTTTACAAAAACAGTCTCGATTGCGTTCGCAAAGTTTTCCGAAATGAAGGAATCCTCGGGTTCTATGGCGGTATTGGACCACAGCTTGTGGTGGGTAGCCCACGTTTCGAGAAAATGACCACTCCTTTATTGAATCACTGGTTCCATAGGGTGTCGCTCCCGAGAAGGCGATCAAGTTGACCATGAATGGTTTTATACGGTCACGAGCGACTGACCCAGAGACTGGACGAATAAAGTGGTACTGGGAAGTCATAGCTGGTGGTACGGCTGGTGGTTCTCAAGTGGTTCGTATGTCCCACATCCATCCAAACGACTCGTGCTGAGACTTTTCCTTAGGTCTTCACCAATCCGCTCGAGATTGTGTAAGCCATGCCCTACGCTCCTTCGTGTTCTTCGCTAATGGCTTTGGCAGCAAAATTCGCCTGCAGGTGCAAGGTGAAATCGGAGGTGTGAAGCGTGGCGCATTTCACATCATCCGTGAACTTGGTGTGTTTGGGTTGTACAAGGGCGCTTCAGCATGCCTACTCCGGTCAGTCTCCGCTGCAGCTCTTGAATAATTACCTGACTTTGTTTCAGCGACATCCCTTTCTCTATGGTACGACACTCATGGCACTGAATGTAAAGATGCGAGACTTACCTGATAGCGCAGATTTACTTCACCACGTACGCTCATTTGAAGAAAGACATCTTCCACGAAGGATATAATGGGAAGAAGCTCGGTTTCGGGGAAACCTTGCTTGCTGCTGGTATTGCGTGCGTATATTTTCCGAACCACTCCATTTAATGAAAACTCATTTTACCACTAGTGGCATGCCCGCAGCCTACCTCGTAACTCCCGCCGGTCCGTGTACCGTTTATGTTCTCGTCTCATGTACCTCTAACATCATCACGTACAATAGATGTTGTGAAGACTCGCCTACAAGTCGAACGACGAACCGGACAATCTCATTACAACGGTATCGTAGACGCCTTCAAAAAGATCATGCGGGAAGAAGGCCCAAAGGCTTTCTTCAAGGGTGGAGGGGCTCGCGTCCTGAGGAGCAGTCCTCAGTTCGCCTTCACTCTGCTGGCTTATGAAAGCCTCCACAATGTGAGTGACTTGGGTTGCCTTCTGGGCCAGAACGCTGACTTTCACATTTTCTCAGATCGTGCCTGTAAGCACTCTGAACTACTGCTCCCTCGATTGCGATGGACTCATTTACCTCTTCACAGTTCCCTTGGGCTGAACAACCCAAGAAATTGGAGACTGTGTTCACAAGTGGCACTGAAGACCTTACGAAAGTTCGTGCTAGAAATGCACTCAAGATCCTACTGGATGTACATTCCGATATCGGGAAGAGGGGTGGCGGACCACCATAAATCGCTCATTCATGATGCTTGTAGTTGGACTTGCACACAATTTTACGGAGCTTCTCCGCGTCAATGGTTCCTTGGTTCGATCGTCCATTCCTCCTTGTCTATAGAGACAGTGCTGCTTCCAGCGGCCTGTAGATTCCACGATCCTTTACTTTTGTTTTTTTACCTAGAGTAATGCCACAATCCTTTAACCACTCATAAGTTCATACTTCATTAACCTCATTACAAATTATCACAATCTCGCCGTGTCGTTACTTGGCATCCTCCAGTAGCGAATATGGGAGGGTGAAGCTCAGGCAGTACATATCCTTGTTTGGCGCCACGGATCGTACCAAATGATAGGACGCATCCTCTAGGGGATATCCCAGTGCTTGGATCGCTCGCTACGATATTGATCAGAAACACTCATACTTGTCAGTCAGAGCACCTCACTTCTCGGATATCCTCGATCGCCTTCTCCTTTTCCAATTCTCTTGTGAAGCAGTGGCAATGGACTTTTGGCATTGTGTCTGGAGTATACAACGCTTCGGCGCCTGCGACGCTCCTCAGGTCTTGGAATGCACCATTGAATGCGTCAAGGAATTCAATCGCAGTCGCGGGGAGGTTCATCACGAAGTGATCAATCCGCCTTTTGGGTGGCAATTCCGGAATTTTTGTGGCTGTCGAGGGATCTAACCGCCTCTGACGCTCGAGCCTTGCTCGCTCCTTGGAGGACATGATTGGCAGCACGTTTGTGAACGGTCGTTCTGCGGCTTCAGGCAGTACTTGTCGGATGAACGCCCGACCGTCCATGGTCGTAACTCGAACGCGCTCTGCGACCTAGGAGTAGTAGTTAAACAACGAAGAATCGGAGGGGAAAGACGGACTTTGTTGGTGGTACAGTTCTTTTGCATATAATCGGTGCTACTGGGGTTCAAATCGTTGGCAAAGACAGTACAGCCTCTCTTAGCCGCAGGAATGGCGAAGGGGCCCACGCCGGCAAATACATCAGCAACTACGTCGGATGCATCAAAGAGCTTGACGAGTCTCTCATGTTCCGCGTGAAGACGAGAGTTCCAATACACTTGCGAGAAGTCGAAAGTGAACTTACAGTTCGACTCGTGCTGGACTCATAAATGATCAGAAGGCGTCTCTGTGGCAAGGGAAATGAGCCCAAACATACAACTTCTACGACGAAGTCTGGCTCGCCAGCCAGGATCTCCATTTTGAATACCCGAAATTCATTGTCAATGCTATCCACTTTATTGACGACTGTCTTGATCGATTTGTTTTTCTGAAGAATATAGACTGAGAGGCAAGTGCACTAATTGACGTAAAGTTACACTGACCTCTAGAATAACTTGACCGATGAGATGTTTGTATGGGAGGTATTCTTCTCGTAGGTTCATATGTGCTACAATGCCTGGAAATTGACATGCAGTCGCGACCTATGTAACAAGAACGCACCTATATGTCCAGACGCCGTAAAAGCGGATGGAACTTCGTGCAGGAGAGCTTCGGGAAGAACACTTCGCAGAATCTCATCTAAAACATGAGCAAGCGTATAGAACAGTGTTTAATGGCGCCAATACCTGTTCCCCAGTGCGAAGAATCAAGCTCGATGGTTCTGGCGCAGAAAGTTAAATGACAAGTCGAAACGAAACCTGCAATATCAGGAGGTGGTGGGCCTGTGTGTGGCGGATCAGAAGTTATGGGTGACTTTTGCAGACCGTGATACCAGAGGCGTCGTGATTGAGCAACAAAATCCGCGTTTGTTCATCGTCCTCCGGAATTTGGATAAACCGCGTTTTGGGAATATCGAGAAGGTGCCTTAGATACGTTTTCAGTGTTACTTGAGTTTGAATAGGCCCTAAGAGACTCATCTTTCCGCACTCACCCTTTCAAGGGGTCGGATCGCACATATTGGGTGGTCTCGGAGGCTGGAATACGAACACCAAGGACTTGTATGTGCTTTTTGAAGAGATCCTTGTTAAAGGGATCTCCTGGTCTCAAACGGTGGATAGGTGGAGAAGTGTCGATGGCCATTTGACGAGTGAATCGTAGTGAATATGGTACAAGTATTGCAAACGGTCCACCTCGACGCATCCAGTAGTGGGGTGGATAGTTAAACTCAAAGCCTAACTGTGCAGAGCAGAGATAAGGTGTTGTGTTGATTGTTTCGTGCGCTGGGTTTAAATGCTTCTCTGATATGAATATTCAGAACAGGGTGTGTGGGGACCGAGATGCGAAACAAGTCCTGAAGGTGAGCGCCCGAAACGGCGTCTTTGTACACAAGCGCAATTTGACCTTCGCAAAGTTTGCTATTTTACACGGATATATTGATAATGGTACTTTTAGCAGATTCTCATGCAATCGGTGGTGAGTCCGGGCACCACTAGCCGGGCACCAATGCCGGACCGCGGGGGCCGGGCTAAGCATCCCCAATCCTCGGAACCCTGAGAAGCGCTAATCACGAAGAGCTTGAGTGTACCTTCCGGTCAGCTCTAGCAGATATCCCGCGCAGAGCATCACCAGACACGGGTAAGATGTGGTCAGGTCCAAATCTTATGAAATAACCTACAAGTTTAAATGCACAGAAGTATTCTAAATACATGAAATTCCAGATCCCAGAAGGACACATGGACCCAAATTGGCCTGAGGGTGGCCTTCTTACCGATCGTACTCGACCCCAACTTGTGCCCACAGATTGTACTAAACTTTACAATGCAGCGTTATCATTCGATTTGAGCGAGCCGTGTGAAACGGCAACCTAGCGGTAGATAGACGGCCTTTGCTACCCTGTCTGGGCTGTCTCTGACACCGAAGGAACGCAAGCACCATATACTTCTTGATTCTGGCCGTAGACAGACGTCACTACGAGCCTGCCCGATGCTAGGCGAGGGGTACATCTTCGTTTGTTTATGTAGCACCGCCACAGCCCTTCTTTCCTGCTGGACACTTCGACAGACGACGTCGACAGTTGTTCGTTGGGCAAGACTGTCGGTGCGTTTGGAGCGCGATGTTCCAAGTAATATCCTTCGTAATCCAGCAGCAACATCTACAGGCTGATGTATCTGCCCCAAGCGACGATGGTGTATAGCCACCATCAACATTTCACGTGCTCCCCCCCGGGATACTCTCCTAAAGATGTCACAGAGTGATTGATCGGCCGTCCAACGTTCGTGTACGTTCTCTCACCCAGTCCTATCTAATAACCGGCCGACGGTCTCAAACAGCATCTTCTCTTCTCTGCCAGCATTGAGGCCTACATATGAGGGTTGAATATTCCTGTGCGATTCTCCATACCACCGTTGAGCTCCTGGACCCGAATGGCCGACATGATGAACCTGCAACCATGGGATGTCCCACCACTCGAATTCGTTGACTATGTCATGAAACGTCAACACGGCTTATATGTGAGTGAGTGACCAAGGAGGCCTCTGTAATACCGACCTGGAGTAGCTTTGCCTCTCCGCTGTCGTATTTATGACCCACGACCTTATTCTTACATTGTAAGTTACTCTGAACCAGATTGGTATCATTTAAAACACCCTATTAGCCCAGAGGAGATCCAATTTGTCTGGACAACCCAGCCCAAGTGGTCCTGGTCGAAGGCTATGTTCGTTTTGGTACGTTACCCGATGCCAACCTCGCAATCAAGCGCTCAGTGCTCCTATAGACAAAATATTTACCACTCGTTACCATCTTCCTTCGCTTCCTCTTGCTCCATAGTGACCAAGTTGACCTTCTGGTAGGCACTGTTCCTTGAGGTCTGAGCCTGAGTTCTCACTCTGCAACAGAATGGCTATCTCAGGTTCAACTCTTAACACTACCTTACGTTCTACTGACCAATTGAATAGCTGTCGCTGGCGTGTTCCGTTCATTCTAATAATTGCTAGCGGTGTTGTAAGTTCTCACTCCCGCTCTCCATTATCATCGCTAACCATATACGAATAGCTCTCTGTTATCGTAGGAGAAAGTGTGTTTTAAGAGAATCCTTGATCAGTGACGCTCAACGGCTTGCAGTCGTCCTCCTTTTGAGAATTTACGTTCTCTACCACCGATCAAGAGCAATGGGTATATTCATTAGTCTCCTTCTTTTTTCAGGGTTGTGTGGTGCAGGCGTGATTGGGAAATTCCGACCGACAGTGAGCAGACTCCCTTCCGTTCTTTCGCTGGAATCTTATCATCTCCAGGCAGGGATAACATTCGCCAGAGCTCGTAAGCTACTCATACCGTTCCTGTCCATCCGAGCTAAGCGTTTTACAGCCCCGAAACCATTGTCGAGATGCCCACTAATCTCTCCAGCGGAATTATTCTGGATGATGAGTCTCGCCTGGCTTGTCGAGGTGGGTTTGATTAGTACCTTTTGTGACTCGACTCAAATGGGACTGTTTAGACAATCGGATTCGGGCTTCTCCTCTTCCGGGCCTATTCTACGTGGAGGGACTCTTTATCGACCCCCATTCTTTCCTCACTATTACGACAGTATGTAGAGACCATCTTTATATTCATGAACCCAGTTGACTGTACCACAGCGGCGCTGCTTACTATGGCATAGTTTTCTGTACGTGCGACGGTACTTTGAGCCGACGAGATATAACAACCCACCCAGTGGCATTAATATTCACCATCGTCTCGACGGTTGTACAGCCCCTCTTTCTTCCGATGTCTGATGCCAAGTAAGTACTCGAATAAGCTGTAAGCCGAGGTACCTCGCTCACCTTGCTTCGTGCTCTCAGTTTTATCGTCCCAGTCCTATCGGTTGCATGCAATCGGCTTATTCTTTCTCTGCGAGGTCTCTACTTTAGACGGGAGCTCCCTGATGGGGAGCTTACTGAAGGTACGATCGACCAAAGTATATGTTCACGCCGAGACCTCAATTCCCCCAGGCACACTCACGACATTTGCCGTTGGGATGGATTTGGAACCCCCTGCATCGCGACTCACCCTCGGCCTCGATTCCCAGATATCCGCTCATGTGGACGCGGAGCGCTCAGGATCTCGAATAGAGGATGAAGGAACCGTTGCAGAAGGACCTATGCGTGCTGTCTGCGTGGTTAGTGCCCATACAAGCTTTACACGGAAAGGTGACGGTGCACGAGGACAACAACAGGTGAGAGAAATGTAGGGCCACAAGATAGATCAATAGAGTTGCGGCCACTTGCGAAACGCCGGGCTCCAAATAGGTTGCGCGCTTTACTGTGGCTTCGCTCCAGACGCCCATAGGTTGGCCGCTTAAACCCTCGGTTCTATCCTCCTTGCACGCTTCAAATTGACCTGATCTGCCCGCCCCCTGATCCACAGGACAAGTGCTGGTGTTTCTGTTCCTTGTTGAGCTTGTTGAGAGTAGCGTATTTTGAAGGATTACCGTGAAAGCGGTAGCTCGACCCAGGATATTTCATAAATGGAGAGGTCGCTTCCCAAATGCATGGAGTGGCTTTGAAAGTGTTCCGGGTTCCTGTGCTTGATGGAATCCTGAGATTTGCACGTCGGGGTTTTACCCAGTACGCGAGGATGCATTCATCCGTGCAGCTCAGAACCTGGTCTGTTAAGTCATTAGCCAGACATTTGTACAGGGAGAAGTTCGCACATTGCACCTCGTTCACATGACGACATGGCGCTGGTAATCGAAGCTTGGATGACAACACCTAGGAGATCCCGTTCTGCGCAGAAGCACCTAAGAGACTCACGATTTGATGGAGCCGACCATAGCCTCTGAGTTACTCGTGAGGGTACGTTGCATCCGCCCGTAACTTGTCTGGGAATCGCGTCAAATAATAACAATTCAAGCTGAGATGAAGTTCAAAGCAGTCGAGCCCACGACAAAGCAAGGCAGTTGAGGCAGCAGCGTGGTTCTGTCGGGCTTCTTCTCACCCTTCTCACCCTTCTCACCCTTCTCCCCGCACGACTGATTAATATTAGACGCCTGCAGACAACCTGCAAAAACCCGAAGAACCCCATTGGTTTATCGCTCTTACGATGGCCAGTGACGTGGTGTCTTACTGCACCGTGACGGCTTGACGGCTTGCAAGACTAGCGATCAGCAACGCAAAGGGCTAAAGCCACCCAATCAGTGACTTGTATTTTTGGTCGATGATGGGCTGCAAGCGTGAGCGAGCTGTGCAAAGGCGGCGCCTCGTCGGCCAGGCGGTGACATTGTCAAGACACCTCTCATGCAACAACCGAGAAGCGGTCAGTGAAAGAAGGTCTTTCTGTCTATACATGATACTTGTAACCCTCGGTCTTAACGAGCTCCACCGGAATTGACATGCTATGGCAGTCGCGCTCCACGGGGGACAGCCATCTGGTTTGACTTCTGACACACGACATCCTTATCCGATGGGATCGGTTGTAGCAGCCCACCAATCTAAAACCCCCCTTCCTTGAAGTTCCTACTACTCCCCTTCCACGCGCTTTACGCTACAGGACTCGCAGATACGGACGACTCTGAACACAACCCGTATAATCATGTCGGGCCCACCACTTCCCCCAATCCCCGTCTTAGTCGAGCTCGGTGTTGACCTGTGCGGGCTGCCATTGAGCCCTTCGTTCCCTGCTAACCATAAACATCAATAGTGCAGCAGCTCGCTACTATGTAGTAGCCTGTGTGACAATGCTATATTACGATGTCTTTCTGACGTTCTCCGTCGAAGTAGAGCGGATTTGGATGCAACCTAGGAATCTTGCCAAAGGCCTGTGGATGTTTGTGAGTAGCAGGATACTGAATCACTTGACCATGCAGGCCACTGATTCTGATATAGCACCGATATTATAATCTTGCTATCTGGACCACCACTCTGTGGAGCTTCCTCTACACTGGATGGACACCGGAGGCATGTAATAGCATTCCAATGAACAGAAGGCTCTCTGACAGGTACCTAGTCGTGCGGCCATTTTTTTCTCTATCCATTTTTGTGCACTGTCCCTGCCCACATTTGCATAGCCAGTAAGTTGTCATTTCCTCGCTAAGTTGTGATGATCTGACTGCCCGATTAGCTATTCTCATCCTTCGTACCTGGTATGAGCGCACCTCAAGTCTTGTTCTGAACTTCACACGCAACCCTTAAATAGGTCCTTGTACCGTCAAAACAGGATCGTTCTTGGGGTCTTAATCTTCACGTATATAATCACCTTGGGCCTTCAATTCTGTGAGTCCGGCTTGGTTCCATTCTTTTAAATGACCTGACATCCGTCCACTCAGGGCCACTGCAATTTGCGATCAGTGTACCACTTCCTCCTCCTTACAAGGATTGCATTCTCGCCACTACACCAGAATCGTGCGTCCTCTGGCTTCCAGCCTCTTCTTTACTAAGTCTCAACCAGAGGATTGTCGGCCGTCTCAATCTGGGTGGGGACGGCATTTTTCGACTGGTATGTACACTGTGAGTGGCCTGGTTAGATTATTAAATTTCATCCAGTATGGTTTTTGCCCTCACCCTCGGCCGTACCCTCTACCTCTACAAACAAGGAGTACGCGGCCGCCTCGTTCAACTCATGCTCCGTGATGGTGTCGTGTGAGAGACTTCTCGATTCTCCTGTAATTGACAGCGAGTACTGACTAAGAGGCCCCAGGTACTTCGGAGTCATCGTTTCGTGAGCTATCCCCTTTCCTCATCACATTTCTGCATAAACTGATTCTTGAAAAATTTAAAATTCCTAAGAGTAAATATCATGATGATACTCACCTTTGTAGCTGCTGAAGGCTCCCTGAAAGTTATTCATGCCTCTTTCATGCACACTCTCACGGTGAGCTTTTTTCGCTGTCCCGTTCGAGCGCAGGGAGAGTGGCTCTGTATAACGCCCATCGATCTATGGTCGTGTCTATTGACCGATGCAAGTACTAATCCCCTTTGCACAGGTTGTCATTGTTTCCCACTTGATGCTCAACTTAAAGAGTGAAGGAGACAACAAAGTCACCATCGATTCTCATAACAAGCACCCATCCGCCAGAGCTGCGGCATGGTCCGGAGGAAGCAGTGATGCCAAATCCAAGCAAGCCAACGCCTTCTCCCGGCCTTCCATTTCGGCTGGGGCCACAGGACCCTATTTACCATATTCAGGCGATGGAAGTGGTTACCCCAAACCACCTGCGATGTATTCCAATAAGAATAATAATAGGTCATGGAGAAACGACGTGATAGAGATGCAAGGATTCAACGATACCGCGAAAAACATGGAGAGTGGCTTTGGTGCTCATCTGCGATAATAGTACGCAT
>Ga0307513_10011409_pt1 | contig 11045 bp, 9 predicted proteins | sample 15_EM_MG_FD_202174 | JGI IMG/M metagenome (GOLD analysis project Ga0307513, IMG submission 202174) | Populus trichocarpa ectomycorrhiza microbial communities from riparian zone in the Pacific Northwest, United States - 15_EM | ecosystem: Host-associated > Plants > Roots > Unclassified | place... | reverse complement strand
GCAGCGCCGTGTGTTCGAGCTCCGGCGGGACGTCGTCGCCGTCGAGCAGGTTCACCAGGCCGACGTCGAGCGTGCCCTCGACGAGTTTGCGGTAGATGTCGTCCTGCTGCAGGTTGCGGATCTCGACGGTCGAGCTGGGATATTCGGCCTGGAACGAGCGCAGCGCCGGGAGCAGCAGGGTGACCGTCGCGGCGTTGACCGTGCCGACCCGCAGCAGCCGGCGAACGGCGAGCTGGTCGCCGGCGGCCGCCCGCATCCGGGCCACCGACTCCAGCACGTCGACGATCGGCTGGAGCAGGTCGCGACCGGCGTGGCTGACCCGGGCCCCCGACCGGTGCCGGTCCAGCAGGGCCACGCCGAGCTCGCGCTCCAGTTTGCTGATGGCCTCGCTCAGAGCCGGCTGCGACACGTGCAGATGCTCGCTGGCGCGGCGCAGCGAGCCGTGCTTGTTGACGGCGACGAAGTACTCGAGCTGCTCGATTCGCATGGGGCTTCCGTGATCGGTGAAAGCTACCGGGTGATCGGACATGCATGTCACCGGCGGGCTTGGCGGCAAAGGCTATTAACCCTATTGTCTTTGTAGGAATACGAGCCCCGCAAGCTGCATCCCGGATCCCGGGCCCCCTTCCAAGTCCGCGCACCGGGCACAACCTCCGCGTTGCTCCCTCCCTGGAGACATTCATGCCAACAACCACGCGAGCGGCCCGTCCGCTCCACTTCGCGGCATTCGTGATGAACACGACCGGCCACATCATCCAAGGCACCTGGCGGCGCCCCAGCGCGCGGCACGTCGGGCTGGACGGGCTGACCGCGCACGACGAGCGCTACGCCTGGGCGGACGAGTACGTCGACGTGACGTACAAGCTCTGGGAGGGCTCCTGGGAGGAGGACGCGCTCGTCCAGGACCGCGCGACCGGGATCCACTCGGACCTGGACAAGGTGCACCGGATCAACCACGTGGGTCCGCGGTACACGGTCGAGGGGCCGCATCTGGTCAGCCCGTCGCCCCAGCGGACCCCGCTGCTCTTCCAGGCCGGCGCTTCCGAAGCCGGGCGCACCTTCGCGGCGAAGAACGCCGAGGCCAAAGCGGCCGAACTCGACGGCTGGATCAAGGACCTGGTCGCCGACGCCCTTGCCGATTGGCAGGCGACCGGCGTCGACGGCATCAACCTGGTGAACGCCGAGATACCCGGCTCGTACGAGGAGTTCGTCGACCACGTCGTTCCGGTGCTCCAGCGCCGGGGCCCGGCCCAGCGGGAATACTCCGAGGGCACGCTGCGGCAGAAGCTGTTCGGCCGCGGCGACCGGCTGCCCGAACGGCACCCGGCCACCCGCTACCGTGGCGCCTTCGCGCCGCAGCACTCCTGAGCGCCGGCCATGTCGGCGAAGAAACAGCTCATCCTCAACCTGTTCGAGATGAACTGCGTCAGTCACATCACCCACGGGCTGTGGCGCCTGGAGGGCAACAACCGGGAGCGGTTCAACGACATCGAGTACTGGACGCAGCTCGCCCGGCTGCTCGAGTCCGGCGGGTTCGACGCGGTCTTCCTCGCCGACGTGATCGGCACCTATGACGTCTTCCGCGGCTCGGCGGACGTCTCGATCCGCGAAGGCCTGCAGATTCCCAACAACGACCCGGTCCTCGTCGTGCCCGCGATGGCCGCGGTGACCGAGCACCTCGGCTTCGGGATCACCTTCTCCACGACGTACGAGCCGCCGTTCGCGTGGGCCCGCCGGATGAGCACCCTGGATCACCTCACCAAGGGCCGGGTCGGCTGGAACATCGTCACGTCCTACCTGGCCAACGCGGCCCGCAACTTCGGGCTGAGCGGCGAGGTCGAGCACGACACCCGCTACGACATGGCCGACGAGTACCTCGACGTGCTCTACAAGCTGTGGGAAGGCTCGTGGGACGACGACGCGATCGTCGCGGACCGGGAGCGCAACGTCTTCGCCGACCCGGCGCGGATCCGCGCGATCGACCACGACGGCACCTGGTTCAAGGTCGAGGGCCCGCACCTGAGCTCGCCCAGCCGCCAGCGCACGCCGGTGCTCTTCACCGCCACCGCGTCGGCGGCCGGGGCGAGGTTCGCCGGCCGGCACGCCGAGGTCGTCTTCACCGGCGGCCCGGACACCGAGTTCCTGAAGCGGACCATGGCCACCATCCGGCAGGCCGCCGTCGACGCCGGCCGGCACGCGGACGATGTCCGCTTCGTCACCACCGCGGGCGTGATCGTGGGGCGCACCGCGGACGAGGCGGCCGCGAAGCTCGCGGACTTCCAGCGGCTGAGCAGCCCCGAGGGCTACCTGGCGCACGCCGGCCTGGCGTTCGACCCGGCCGCCTTCCCGCCGGAGACCCGGCTGGCGGACCTGCCCGCCGACACCAACGGCATCGGCCGCTGGCGCACGGTCGATCCCGAGCAGACCGTCGGCGACTTCCTGACCGGCTTCGGGGACCTGACCCGGCATCCACTGTTCGCCGTCGGCACCCCCGAGGTCGTCGCCGATCAGATCGAGAGCTGGCTCGACGACGTCGGCATCGACGGCATCAACCTGCTGCAGTACCACTCGTACGGCACCGCCGAGGACTTCATCGAACTCGTCGTGCCCGTCCTGCGCGAACGCGGCCGGCTGCGCACCGCGTACGAAAAGGGCGAAACGCTGCGGCAGCGGCTCTTCGGCGTGGGCGACCGGCTGCCGGAACGACACCACGGAACCCGCTATCGCGGCGGCGCACACCTACCTGCTCGCACCGGATAGCTCGCCTCAGATAGAGAGACAAGGACACCGATGAGCCGATTCGGCATACCCCGACTCGCCGCCGCCGGCGGCAGCGCCCTGCTGCTCAGCACGCTGCTGGCCGGGTGCGGCGCCGACGCCACGGCGAGCGCCGGCGGCACCAAGGTCCAGGGCGGCACGATCGTGTACGGCCACGAGCAGGAGCCGCCCTGCCTCTACGGCGGCTGGGTGCAGCAGGCGTACCTCGACCGCAACATCCTCGACTCGCTGGTGACCGAGGCCGACGACGGATCGATCAAGCCGTGGCTGGCCACCGACTGGAAGGTGTCGGACGACCGCAAGTCGTACACCTTCACCCTCAAGTCCGGGGTGAAGTTCACCGACGGCTCGGCGGTGGACGCGCAGGCGGTCGCCGACAACTTCGCGTACTGGGAGAAGGGCGGCAACAGCACCGCCAAGGTCTCCATCGACCCGTACTTCAAGGCGGCGAAGGCGCTCGACGCGACACACCTGCAGGTGGACCTCAACAAGCCGTATCTGCCGTTGCTGACGATGCTGACCCAGGCGTACTTCGGGATCCAGTCCCCCACCGCGCTCAAGCGCAGCGAGAAGGAGAACTGCGAGCAGCCGATCGGCTCCGGCGCCTTCCAGGTCAAGGAGTGGAAGCACGGCCAGGAGGTCGTCCTGGTCAAGAACCCGGACTACACGTCCTGGCCGGAGACGGCCAAGCACCAGGGCCCGGCGATCGTCGACCAGGTGGTCTGGAAGTTCCTGAACGACCCGGTCGGGCGCTACGCGTCGCTGTCCACCGGCGAGACGAACGTCATCTACGACGTCCCGACGGTCAACTGGAAGGACGCCCAGAGCAGGTACGACGTCCAGCAGTACAGCACCCCGGGCAAGCCGGTCTCGATCTACCTGAACACGATCAAGAGCGTCTTCACCGACACGCTGGTCCGGCAGGCGTTCGCCTACGGCGCCGACCGCAAGGCCGCCGTGCAGGCCGCGTTCCACGGGGTCATCCCGTACGAGGGCAACCCGTCGGTGAGCCAGGCGACCCCCGGCTACGACGCCGGCGTCGCGACGGCCTACTCGTACGACGCGGCCAAGGCGAACCAGCTGCTGGACCAGGCCGGGTGGACGGCGCGCAACGCCGGCGGCTACCGGACCAAGGACGGCGAGGAACTCGCGATCCGGTTCGCGTACCCGGCGGGCTCCGTCTTCACCAGCGAGGGCTCGACGGTGCTGCAGATCCTGCAGCAGCAGTGGAAGCAGGTCGGCTTCAACGTGACGCTGATCCCGGAGACCCAGGCGGAGACCTTCGCCGGCAAGTACTCGACCGCGGACTCGTACGACGCCCAGCCGTGGTACTGGACCAGCCCGAGCTCCGCGATCCTGTGGATCGTCTGGCGGCCGAGCACCGAGGCCGAGCCCAACTACAGCAACTCGTCCTTCTACAACAACGACGAGCTGTCCACGGTGATCCAGCAGGGCAACAGCGCCGCGACCACCGAGGAGGCGAACAAGCTCTACGGCCAAGCCCAGCAGATCATCCAGGACAACGCCGCCGCGGTCGGTCTCTACACCCAGACCACCTCGCTCGCCGTCGCGAAGAACCTGCACGACGTCTGGCTCGAGAAGAGCCAGGGCGAGCCGGTCTTCGCCGACGCCTACTTCACCAAGTGAGGTCGTGATGACCACAGCCGTCCAGGCGGTCCCGCTGCGCGCACCGCTCGCCCGCTCCGGCGTGCGGGCGGCCCGCCGGGGCCTCGTCAAACTCGCCACGGCGATCCTGGTCCTGGTCGCCGCCGCGTCGGTGACGTTCTTCGCCCAGCTGCTCGTGCCGGGCGATCGCGCGACGGCGATCCTGAACCAGCAGACCGGCCGGGCCCAGCGCTGGTCGGCCGCCGACCTCGCGCCGGTCAACCACCAGTTCGGCTTCGACCGGCCGCTGCTCGTGCAGTACGCGAACTACGTCGCCGGGCTGTTCCGCGGTGATCTCGGCACCTCGTACACCCAGCACCGGCCGGTCACCGAGGTGATCGGCGACGAGATCGTACCGAGCCTGGTCCTCACCGTCGCGGCCCTGGTCACGGCGTGGCTGATCGCGCTGGCGGTGATCCTGCTGACGGCCAAGCGCAACCGGTTCGTCAGCGCGATCGGCTCGACCTGGGAGGCGCTGACCGCGAGCCTGCCGCCGTACTGGATCGGGGTTGTGCTTTTGGTGGTCTTCGCCGTCGAACTGCGGATCTTCCCGGTCATCGGGGGAACCGGCGCCTCGGGCACCGTGCTGCCGGTGCTCGCCCTGGCGATCCCGCTCGCCGGCTTCCTCGGCCAGGTCACCCGCGACGAGTTCGAAAAGGTGCTGGACCAGCCGTTCGTGATCACCGCCCGGACCCGCGGCATGAGCGACACCGCCGTGCGGCTGCGGCACGCGCTGCGGCATTCGGTCCTGCCGGCGATCACGCTCTCCGGCTGGGCCCTGGGCGCGCTGCTGTCCGGCGCGGTCATCGCGGAGAACGTCTTCGGCCGGCCGGGCATCGGCCAGGTGCTGGTGGTCGCGGTCAACACCCGCGACGTGCCGACGGTGTCGGGCATCGTGCTCGTGGTGGCCGGCGTGTACGTGATCGCGAACCTGATCGTGGACCTCGCCTACACGCTCATCGATCCCCGGCTGCGTGCGTCATGACCGCCCTGTCCCTCGCGCCGGCGGCCGTCCGGTTGCGGGTCCGCCCGGCGACCGCGCTGTCGCTGCTGATCGTCGCCCTGCTGGTGGTGGCGGTGCTCGCGCCCGCGGTGCTCACCTCGCGGAGCCCGAACGCGATCGACCTGCAGCACACGCTGCTGTCGCCGTCGCTCAGCCACCCGTTCGGCACCGACGACGCGGGCCGCGACCTCTACACCCGGGTCGTCTACGGCGCCCGGGAGTCGTTCGGGATCGGCCTGGGTGCGACCGCGCTGGCCATGGCGATCGCCGTGCTGCTCGGCTTCACCGCGGGGCTCGCCCGCGGGATCGTGGACACCGTCCTCACCCGGATCCTCGAGGTCGCGTTCGCCTTCCCGGTCCTGCTGCTGGCGCTGCTGCTGATCGCCATCCGGGGTCCGTCGCTGGCCACCGAGATCGTCGCCGTGGGCATCGGCTCGGCCCCCGGCTACGCCCGGATGGTCCGCGGCCAGGTCCTGCACGTCCGCCAGGCCCGCTACATCCAGTCCTCGGTGGCGCTCGGGCACACCTGGTGGGCGGTGATCCGGCAACACCTGTTCCCGAACGCCATGCGCCCGCTCGTCGCCATGCTGACGCTCGGCGTCGGCCAGTCCATCGTCTGGGCGTCCGGCCTGGCGTTCCTCGGCCTCGGCGTGGCGCCGCCCAGCCCCGAGTGGGGTGCGCTGCTGGACGCCGGCCGGGTCTCCATCACCACCTCGCCGTGGCTGGAGATCATGCCCGGCCTGGTGATCGTGCTGGCCACCCTCGCTCTCACCGCGCTGGGGCGCACGCTGCAACACCGACTGGAAGGGGCGGCCCGATGACCGTATCCACAGCTCTCGAAGCGGAAACCGAGGACGCCGACGAGCAGGTGCCACTGCTCGCGGTCGACAACCTGCGGGTGTCCTTCGGCGGCCGCGAGGTCGTCAAAGGCATCTCCTTCACCGCCCGGCGCGGTCGGTGCCTCGCCATCGTGGGCGAGTCGGGATCGGGCAAGAGCGTCACCGCCCGGACGCTGGTCGGCCTCACCGGCCCGGGCTCCGAGGTGCGCTCCGACCGGATCGAACTCGACGGCCTCGACCTGAGCGCGCCGTCCGAGCGGGCCTGGCGGGCGATCCGCGGCTGCGACATCGGTTTCGTCCTGCAGGACGCCCTGGTGTCGCTGGACCAGCTGCGCCGGGTCGGCGACGAGATCGCGGAGCCGCTGCGGGTGCACGGGTGGGGCACGGCGGCGTCCCGGGCCCGCAAGGCCGTCGACCTGCTCGACTCGGTCGGCGTCCCGGAGCCCGCGGTGAAGGCGCGCCAGCGACCGTACGAACTCTCCGGCGGTCTGCGCCAGCGCGCCCTGATCGCCTCGGCGATCGCGCTCGACCCGAAGCTCGTGGTCGCCGACGAGCCCACCACCGCGCTGGACGTCACCGTCCAGGCGCAGGTGCTCGACCTGCTGGCCGAGGCGAAGGCGCGCGGCACGGCGATCATCATGATCAGCCACGACCTGTCGGTCGTCGCCCGGCTGGCCGACGAGGTGGCCGTGCTGCGGGACGGCGAGATCTTCGAGCACGGCCCGGTGCACGAGGTCCTGCGCGACCCGCGGCACGCCTACACCCGGGCGCTGCTCGACGCGATCCCCTCGGAGCACACCCGCGGGACCCGGCTGGTGCGCCCGGCACAGGGCGAGGACGCGCCACGGCGTACGCGCAGGCCGATCGACCGCGGCCGGCCCGTGCTGGAGGCAAAGCAGCTGAGCAAGGTCTACCGGGGACCGGACAAAGTCGACCGGACGGTCGTCAACGACGTGTCGTTCCAGCTGTTCGCGGGCGAGACCCTGGGCATCGTCGGCGAGTCGGGCTCCGGCAAGACGACGACGGCGGGCGTCGCGCTGTCGCTGATCGCCCCGACCTCCGGCGAGGTGCTGCTGCACGGCGAGGCCTGGTCCACGCTGCCGCCGCGCCGGCGCCGCCCGCTGCGCAAACAGATCGGCGTCATCTACCAGGACCCGTTGAGCTCGTTCGACCCGCGCTGGCCGGTCGGCCGGATCATCGTCGACGCGCTCGCCATGGGCCACCGGCCGCCGTCGTCGCGCTCGGCGGCCCGCGAACGCGCCGTCCGGCTGCTGGAGCAGGTGGGGCTCGGCGAGCAGCACCTCGACGCGGCGCCGCTGCGGCTGTCCGGCGGGCAGCAGCAGCGGGTCGCCATCGCCCGGGCGCTCGCACCCGAGCCCGAGGTCATCATCTGCGACGAGCCGGTCTCGGCGCTGGACGTCTCGATCCAGGCGCAGGTGCTCGATCTGCTCACCGACCTGCAGGACGAGCTCGGGGTCAGCTATCTGTTCATCTCGCACGACCTCGGGGTCATCCACCACATGAGCGACCGCATCGTGGTGATGAAGGACGGCCGGGTCGTCGAGTCCGGCGCCGCGGACGAGGTGTTCCACCGGCCGCGGCACCCGTACACCCAGCGGCTGCTCACCGCGCTGCCGCTGCTGGCCCGGGCATGAGCCGGACACCCGGCACCGCCGAGCTGACCGCGGTCCCGGTGCTGGACGCGGACGCGGCGGTGACGACGGCGGCGAAGCTGGCCGCCGGTTTCGCCGTAGCGGCCGCCCAGCGCGACGCGGAGCGCGTCCTGCCGTCCGCCGAGCTGGACCAGCTCGGCGCGTCCGGCCTGCTGGCCGTCACGGTGCCCGCCGCCGACGGTGGCGCCGGACTGCCGGTGGCCACGGTGGCCGAGGTGATCCGGCTGCTGTCGGTGGCCGACCCGAACATCGGGCAGATCCCGCACAGCCACTTCGTCTACGTCAACCACCTGCGCCTGCACGGCACCCCGGCGCTGAAGTCCCGGCTGTTCGCCGAGGTGCTGGCCGGCAAGCGGTTCGGCAACGCGCAGTCGGAGGCGGGCACCAAGCACGTGCGGGACATCCGGACGACCCTGGTCCCCGACGGGCCCGGGCGCTGGCGGCTCAACGGCCGCAAGTTCTACGCCACCGGCGCCCTGCTGGCGGACTGGATCCCGGTGCTCGCCCACCTCGACGTGGACGGGCCGCTGCACGTCGCGTGGGTCGAGCGGACCGCCGCCGGCCTCGAGGTGATCGACGACTGGAACGGGCTGGGCCAGCGCACCACCGCCAGCGGCAGCGTCGTGCTCACCAACGTACGTGTCGCCCCGGAGTTCATCACCCCGTACGCGGTCACCTTCGACGCTCCGCAGACCTATGGCGCGTTCGCGCAAGTGCTGCACGCGGCGATCGACGCCGGCATCGCCCGAGCGGCGATCGCCGAGGCCGCCACCTTCGTCCGCGAACTCAGCCGGCCCTATCCCGACGCCGGGGTGGAGCACGCCGCCGACGATCCGCTGGTGATCCACGCCTTCGGCGAGCTGGAGCTGGCGGTACGGGCGGCGGAGGCGCTGCTGAGGGAAGCCGCGGCGGCGGTGGACCGGGCCGACGCCGACCTGAGCGAGCAGTCCGCCGGCCACGCGAGCCTCGCGGTCGCGGCGGCCCGGGCGGCGACGACGAGCGCGGCGCTCGAGGCGGGCAGCCGGCTCTTCGAGGTCGCCGGCACCCGGTCGGCGGCCGCGCACCTGCGCCTCGACCGGCACTGGCGCAACGCCCGAACCCACACGCTGCACGACCCCGCCGGGTGGAAGGTCCAGCGCCTCGGCCGGTGGGCCATCGACGGCACTCTCCCGCCAAACCACGGACAGCTGTGAGGCCCGGATGACTGACCTGAAGTTCCACTGGTTCCTGCCCACCAACGGCGGCGACGGCTGGCACGTGGTCGGCGGCGGTCACGGCGTCGCCGCCGAAACCTCGGGGCGCCCCGCGACGGTGCCCTACCTCGGCCAGATCGCGCGCAGCGCCGAGCAGCTCGGCTTCGAGGCCGCGCTGACGCCGACCGGGGCCTGGTGCGAGGACTCCTGGGTGGCCACCGCGATGCTCAGCGGCCTCTCCGAACGGCTGAAGTTCCTGGTCGCGTTCCGGCCCGGGATGGTCGCGCCGTTCCTCGCCGCGCAGATGGCCGGAACGTTCCAGAACCTGTCCGGCGGGCGCCTGCTGCTGAACGTGGTCACCGGCGGGGAAAGCCACGAGCAGCGGATGTACGGCGATTTCCTGGACAAGGAGGCCCGCTACCAGCGGTGCGGGGAGTTCCTGCAGATCGTCCGGGCACTGTGGAGCGGAGCGCCGGTCGACCACCGGGGACGCCACTACCGCCTCGACAACGCGACCCTCGCGCAGATTCCCGACCCGGTTCCGCAGGTCTACTTCGGAGGGTCCTCGCCGGCGGCGTACGACGTCGCGGCGAAGCACGTGGACGTCTATCTGACCTGGGGCGAGCCACCCGCGGCGGTGGCGGAGAAGATCGACCGGCTGCGCGTGCTCGCCGGCAAGGAGGGCCGGGAGCTCAGCTACGGCATCCGGTTGCACACCATCGCCCGGGACACCGCGGAGGAAGCTTGGGCGTACGCCGACCGGTTGCTCGCCGGTATCTCCGAGGAACAGATCCGCCGGATCCAGGACGGGTTGAAGCGTAGCGAGTCCGAGGGGCAGAAACGCATGCTCGCGCTCAACGGCGGCACGAAGGAAGCACTCGAGATCTACCCGAACCTGTGGGCCGGTGTCGGGCTGGTCCGCGGCGGCGCCGGCACGGCCATGGTCGGATCGCACACCGAGATCGCCGACCTGATCGAGGAGTACGCCGCGGTCGGCATCTCCGAGTTCGTGCTGTCCGGCTACCCGCACCTGGAGGAGGCGTACCGCTTCGGCGAGGGCGTGCTGCCCGAGCTGACCCGGCGCGGGTTGTGGCACCACCCGGCGCCACCCCGCGGCACGACAGCGGCCGTCCCGTTCGGTGGCAGCCTCTCGCCGAGGAGGCCGACATGACCGCCGCGTTCCGCACCAATCAGGACCTCGACCCGGCCGGGCTGCGGAAGGCCTTCGGCATCTTCCCGACCGGAGTCGTGGCCGTCGCCGCGGTGGTCGACGGCGACCTGATCGGCCTGGCGGCAAGCTCGTTCACCTCGGTCAGCCTCGCACCGCCGCTGGTCTCCTTCTCGATCGCCAACACCTCGAAGACCTGGCCGCGGCTGCGGCGGGCCCGGCACGTCGGGGTGACCATCCTCGCCGATCACCACGGGCCGGTCGCGCGGCGGTTGGCGGGCCCGGTCGAGGCCCGCTTCGACGGGCTGGACCTGGTGCTCAGCGACCTGGGCGCGGTGACGCTCACGGACGGGCTGGCGCAGTTCGACACCACCATCCACCGCGAGGTGGAAGCCGGCGACCACACCATCGTGCTGCTCGAGTTGCACGCGGTCGAGCAGGCCGACACGTCGTCGCCGCTGGTCTTCCACCGCAGCTCGTTCCGCAGCCTGCAGCACCCGCCCGCACAATCGGCGTGACTCCGCCCCTACCAGCCGAAGTGGACGAACGCCGCCCAGGCCACCGGCGCGGCCGGATCCGCCCGCTCCATCAGCGCCCGCTGCTGCGCCGGCATGCTCGCCGGCGGCCGCCGGCCCGGCGCGATCATCCACAGCTGGGCGCGGCGCAGCGCCTCGGCCGGGGGTAGCGCCTCCGCCCGCAGGAAGTGGTGGAACATGAACATCAGCA
>Ga0307513_10011408_pt1 | contig 11045 bp, 7 predicted proteins | sample 15_EM_MG_FD_202174 | JGI IMG/M metagenome (GOLD analysis project Ga0307513, IMG submission 202174) | Populus trichocarpa ectomycorrhiza microbial communities from riparian zone in the Pacific Northwest, United States - 15_EM | ecosystem: Host-associated > Plants > Roots > Unclassified | place... | reverse complement strand
CTTAAAAATCAATTTTTCTTGCAATCAAACCCTCTATAAATTCAATTAAACCTATAATAAAATTTAATTGAGTCCATAAACATCTGATTTTGGACTTTTCTTCCTCAAATTGAATTTTCTGTTAACATGGCTCTCATCAGTCAACAAAATACTATCAAATTTCAATCTTTGTATTTTTGAACCTCCTCAACCAAATTTTGATTATTTTCTAAGTGTTCTGGCATCCTCTTTTCACTGTTATATTTTTTGATAATAGTTTTTTGATTTTTTTGTATTTTATTTTTTTTAAGAGAAAAAAATTATGAATTGAAAAATAACCAAGAAATGGGTAATGAGAGACTTCGAGGACAATACCAGTATAAACCCCACTAGTCTATGAATTTTGCCCAAATTTTCCAATGCCTCTGAAGAGTTGTTCCACAAACTCTTCAGGTGTCAGACCCCTTCTAGCTAGAGAATAGCTAACCAGCAAAAAACTCTCGCCTTGAAAGGATCTACCCCTTTCCATAAACCATAAAAAGAAAAACTATTAGCAGATTGATGAAGAGGTAATAAGATTCCACACATGGATGACAAACCAGACTTGACAGTCACCAACAACCATGGCTTAGAGACACTACCCTTAAAATGCACCAAATAGTCCCTTAATTCTTGTTTCTGGGAGTTGATAGTAGGGGCATACACTATCGTGATCATACATTTGAAATTACACTGAAAAAAATACCTTCAATACCAAGGACTCTCCCATTCATACCCACTAAAGAGGAATTAACACTAAAATTAGAAGAGTTCCAGATGCAAAGAATCCCTCCTGATAAGCCAGTAGAAGGAACGGCAAACCAATATCTAGATTCCCGCCCCTTGTTGTCTGCTCCCGTTCAATCGCTTCATCTCTACTGCTGTTGTGATGAGATTGTATCATCGGAGGATCTGAAGAATGCTCCACTACCATTTCCTTTTGAGATTAGGCCAAACCAAGTTGTATTATTGGGAGAACGAACAAGAACATTCATTTTCTTGTTATCGAAGGAACAGTTGCCATAGAATCATCAACAGGCCTGGCCATCATAAATGGGCTTATCAACAAAAAAAAAGGATCATCACCATTTATTTTAGGTCCAAAAACATTCAAAAGCCGACCACCATTGTCAACAGGCTGAACGGTTGTAAGAATTGTGTGAGATCAACAGAATAATTGCTTGAGCAACAAGCCGACATAAATTAATTTAAGCAGTGGAATATTGCTCCCTCCCTGGGTGTGATTCGATCTACTTCTATTGGTCCTTGGCGGTTCATGTTTTTAATTGAAAACTTGAACACTATTGCCACAAATTTCTTCTGTGGGTTCCACGTTAAATAGAAAAACACTTAGAGAATGGTTGTTTTAGTATTTTTAAAGTGTTTATAAAAAAAATTATTTTTATTTTATTTTTTTTCTTCAAATTAATATTTTAAATAGATCATTTACTTTTGAAATAAATTAATTAATAATCTACAAGGAAAAAAAAATAAGGGATAAAAGAGAAGCTAAAATAAGGAAAATTTAAATTTTTTATTTTTTTCTTCAAATTAATATTTTAAATAGATCATTTACATTCAAAATAAATTAATTAATAATCTACATGGCAAATAAGAAAAATAAGGGGATAGAAGAGAAGCTAAAATAAGGAGAATCAAATTTATTTTGTTTGGTTTAAGAACAGTGAGGGAAAATGAAGTTTTGTTTGTTTAGATATATTGATGGAAAATGAATTAATACAATGTTTTAGAGGATTTTATGAGCGAAATTCTGTCCATTGTTTTGTATTACTTTAATTCTCTCTTTTATAAAACAAGGAAAATCAAAATTTTGTGTATAAAAAAAGAAAGTTAAGGATTTATTTTCCTCTCCTTTATTTTCTAATTCTAGTTTTTGCTTTCAAACAGAGAAAAGTGGTTTAATTTATATTTATATTTTTATAATATTACTCTTCTTTCCATTCATTTCTCTCAAAACAGAGAAAAGTGGTTTAATTTAATTTTTATTTTTATAAATCTTTGCTATAAAAATTAACTAAAATAAACTTTGAACAATAAATCTAAAACAAATCCACTTATCTAAGAAGTTAAATCTCTAATGGTATAAGAACACTTTAATTATGTTTTTTTTTTTTTTTTTTTTCTGGAAATCTTACTCTTTACTAAGGCTAGAGAATAATCATTATACTGCATGAACTGATTATGAACAAGTAACTACATACATTAAAAGGAAAAACAAAACTAAAGTGGTCCTCCATGCATGATATAGAGTGACGAAGCTTTTTCAAGTGATATAATCATCATCATGATACTATATATATAATTATAAGTAAATATAAAAAGTGTGGGTTTTTTTTACTGTAGATGAGAAGCATTTGTTCACGTACTTACAAAATATTGTGGACCTATTGTTTATTTTTAATAATTTATTTTGGTTCTCAAAGTCTTATTTTAGACAATTAGATCATGATTAAATGTCAATTGCTTTTGATTTCTTAAGTAAAGGTAAAATTAAAATAAGGGGGACCAAAATGAAAAATGTGTCATACATGGGTGGCACGTGCCAAAGATTTTGTGACAAATACACTTAGGTCCTCAATATTTAAAAATAACACAATTTATACCATTTAGTCCCTTTAATTTTTAAATTTGCACTTTTGATATAAAAGTTCATTTGTATTATTTTCAGTTTCTGGTTAGAGAAAGGAGAGAGAGGAGTTGTTGAATTCTAATGATGAGAGAGAAAATTATCATTCACGCCATTTTCAGCCATCAAAATGGTTTTTCTTGATGCCAACGAGTCCCATGCGATGAGAGGGGATTGATGGTAGTCATTTAAAGCCTCAATGTTACCAGAAAAAACAAATCTAAGCCGAGAAAGTTAAAACTAACCTAGTTTGATTTTAGTATTTTAGACCTTTTTTAGGTATTATGAATTGATGGATTGATTTGTAAATGTTCTAAGGATGTTGGAGATGTGTTCTTGGGTTGAAATGAATTAAAAATTGGGTTTTTTTGGCAAAAATAATATTGCTTGATTTTTCAGCCACTGTAGTGGTAGGAGAAATATGAGCTTGTAGATGACATGTCGTCTACATTGCCTTCTTTTTTCCTAAAAAAAAGGGTTGACAACAAGTTATCCACCCCTTTAAAAAGTTGGAAAAAAACCAAGCCTGGACCTGCAGACTTGGGCTTGTAGACCCACCTACGCGGCTAGGCTTTTCATTACAATGGCCCAAGCGTGCTAGGCCATAGGTCCACGAGCCTGGTTTTTTTTACCCTTAATATATATATATATATATAAGAAAAAAATTATTGAACCCATTTGAGTTCTTGGCTTAGAGCACAAGCATGACGAGTTAAGCCACAACACCCATGCTATTATTCTTTTCTAATATTTTTCTTAATTGATATCTTTTTTTAACATGTCTTTTTTTTCTAAATATTTTTAAAATTTATGTTTCAATTAATATCTCTCTTATATGATTTTTTTTTCTTATTTAACTTTTTTTGGATATAGATTTTTTCAATGGAGTTGAGTGTATTTGATTTTTGAAAAGACTATTCTTATTTATATATAATTGTTTTTAATTTTTTGTATAAATTAACTTTATTTTTGAAAATAAAAGTATTTTATTTTCAGATAATATTTCTAATATATGTATTCTTGCATAATATGTTTTTTTCCCTTTTATTTTATTTAATCAATTTAATGCGTAAGTCTATTTCTATTATTATTTGATTAAATTAAAAAATAATTTTAATAAAAAAATTGAATAAACACAACTAAGTAAATGTTGTGTCTTGCGAGATTAAATATCTTAATCAATGAATGTCTCTTGATTTTTTTCCAGTTTTATTTTTAGTTATCGTTAATGACTTTTTATTTATTTATTTACACATACAGTTCTTAATTTATTTGATTATATGTATGCATGATGTTTTTTATTTGATCTTGGAATTTTTTTTATGTACAAAAACATGTTAGATATAAAATATGTTTTTGTAAAAGAAAACAAATATCTAGCCCGTGATAAAGCTCAAGTCAAATAGCTAGTACTTGTCATAACCCAATTCTGGGTTATTCCCTAAAAATTCACTTTTTTTCAAAATAAAAATCAAAAAATAAAATAAAGGCTAGCAACGTGGAGAAAGCAGGCAGGGAAATCAAGCTGCAATTTTTGGAGGAAATTCAAGGCCTAATTGTACCCCATTATGTCAAAAAATGGAGAAAAAAATGCAAATTCAAGGTCAAATTAAATGATTATTGGACGAATTTGCATAAAAATTAAGTCTAATGACATAATTAAATTTTTAATAGGCCAATTTGATTTAATCATGGGCCAAATTAAATTTTAATTATGTTTAAGAATTAATTTGGGTCCAATTGAAGGATTTAATTAAGTGCAAGGACTTAATTATACTTTAAATGGGTCAAATTAATTTTATTTGGGGCTTAATTGGTGAAAAATTAAGTTTGGGAGCCTAATTTGGGATTAATTGAGAATATCGGAATTTTAAGAGATCAAATTTAATTTTTACCAAGTTAATTGATTGAAATTAGGGGCTAAATTGCGAGAAAATTGAAGTTTTGGGGTCAATTAGGGGTTAAATTAAAGAAATCCGAGACCAAAGACTAAAGTGTAATAGGCGTGTAACTTCGGGGCTCCAATTGAAGGTCATCATGGGCTTAATTGCAAAAGTTTAGGGTCAATTAGAGGTTCAATTGAAAGCAATTGAAAGAGGAAGGCCTGAAATGAACGTTGGCCAAAAGCAGAATCCTGATCACTATTCATTATCTTCTTCTTTTTTCCGAAAAAGCTGGTCCTGCCACCTCCTTTGCAGGTGCCACCAAATTTGTCAAAACGTGCACGAAACTGATCACCAGACATATCTCTACGTCTGGGTATGGTCTGCACCGGATCACTGGCAAATAAACGGACGTGGCACCACCCCAAAGAGGTCAACTCAGGCAGCCTGCAGCTGCAGATTTGACAATTTGACAGTGCACCATGCCTACTTTGAGCCAACGGTTGGGATCATTCCCAATCGAATCAAGGGCTGGAATTTGTTTCCCTGTGAAGACAAGATTACCCTCTTCCACCCCTATAAATAGGAGCAGATTTCACGTTCGGGGAGGAGGAAAAAATCGGGTCCAAATATCCGAAAAAACCAGCCTCCTCAGTTTTTCTGCAACAAGTCTCTCTCTCTACACTCTCTCTCCACCGTGCTCTCAGCAACTCCAAGCCACGCTGCCACCAGCTCGTCTTCCACCCTCTCCACCACACTTATCCCTCTCCACCGAAAGCTCCTCCTTTTTTTCTCCACAGCGGCAGCAGCCCATCAGCCCCACCATTTTCGTTTTCTTCCTTCTCCAGTATCGGCAGCAGCAGCACCGAGTCCTCCACAGACGCCGCCACCAGCTTCAGGGCGACTACACAGACCACCTCCAACCTCACTCCAGGCCGGTGACAACAACTGCTTCCCCCCCCCCCGCAAGGTTGCCTCCCACATCACTCTGCCGTCTGCAACTGCAAAGTTGCATGCAGAACGTGAACTTACTGTTCACGTTCTGCAATTAATTCATCCCTCACTTGGGCCGGGCAAGTTTATGGCCCAGCCCAAATGTTTGGCTGGGTCTGGCCCGGCCCCCCCAAAAAGGAGAGAAAGAAAGTATAGTGGGCCGAGTCGGCCCAATCGTTTTGGGCCGATATCGGCCCACTGTTTTCTGGGTTTATGCCTGGCCCAGTCATTTGGGCCGGCCAGGCCCATCTATTTTAATAATATTTATTTAATATATAATACAATATTATATATTTTAAAAAAAAAAACAAAAAATTCCAAAAATATTTAAAAAAATCATTTAAAAAAAATTGTGATTTTCTCAAATATTTTTCTACCAATTTTGCATAACATCGGGTTGTATATTTATACTGTAAAATACAAATCCGGTATTAAAATACCCGGTTTTCTCCGAAATATTTCAAAAAAAAAAAAATCAAAACATCTTCAAAAAGAAAAAAAATATTTTGTTGCATACGACCAAATCCTAAAATTTTTCCAAGCATATTTTTCATAAAAAAAACAAAAACAAAAACAAAAACTGCATCTTTTTCATGTTTTAAAAAATGGATATCGTAACCAGTTTATGATTATCCATTAGGATTTGGCCAACATGTCAAAAATCTTTTTCCAATCCTTTTTTAGGATCCAGATGTAGACTTTAATATTTTTAGGGTGTAAAATTACACGATAAAGTACACCCTCAGATATTAAAGATACAAGGTATATAAATGCGATTCTAAAATTCAGACTTTAGAACGGTTAGGATTTAACCCAATAAGGTAGACACTCTCTCATGAAGAGAGATCTGCCTTGAACCTTAGAAAAGACCAACGAAAAGAAACCTGACTTAGGAAAAAAAATCAAACAACAATGAAGCTTACCTTAGGTAGGGTGCACTGGGGGTGATGCGTCTTCCCCTTGCACAATCAGTCCCTTACCCAGACTCTCGCAGACCATAGGTTCCTAGTGACCATAATACTAGGTGGCGACTCCTAAATATTAATCATAATTTTATGATTAAATCCAAAACCCTTCCCACACACAACACCCCTCACATCAGGAGGCACGGCATAGAGCCTCCGCCGTCGCCAGACGACGTCGCGCCCCCCGCGACAGTACTATCTATTGTTTGAGATATTGATAGCTAGATACTTTATTATAAGGATTAAAAGAATGAAAATCTAGACTCATAATTGAAATGTTTGGTTCTTGGAGGTTTTTTATAGCTATTTTTGCTTGTTAGCATGTTTTTTTTTAGATATTGGTAAAATAACACACTTTGAAAAATATTGACGAAATAACATAGTTTGTATATGTTGTGATTGAGAAACATGACATGCATAGCTTGTCACTATCCCGAATATCAACAGAAAAAAAAGTGAAATGGATTGCACATTAGGAGAGAGAAGAGAGGAGAGAGAATAGAGGAGAGAGAAAAAACATTAGAGACATAATAAAACTTTGATTACGACATCACTAGTACCAAAAAAAAAATTTCAACTATACGAATTCAACAACACCAAGAAAGGTCACCAATAATGACCCGAGTGGGCCATATTTGCCGCCAGAGGAAAATAAGCCACCTACCATTTTTGGATGACAAGTGTGGCACACTCGGGTTACCATTGGTGACATTTTTTGAAGTTGTTGAATTTATCTCGTCAAGAATTTTTTTATGGTTCAGTGGTGTCATAATCGAAGCTTCGTTGTGTTTCCAGAGTCTTTTTTGTTTTTGGTTTTGCTCTCTCCTCTCTTTTAATGTGTAGCTTATTTCACGATTTTTTTAGCTTGTCGCTATTCTAAATAGTGACAAACTATGAATGTCTTGTTTTTCAATGTGACATGTATAAATCGTGTTTTTTTTTTTTCAAACTATGTTATTTCATCGATATTTTTCTAAAAAAAGAAAGCCATTTTTTTTTTAAATAAAAACCACTTTTGACGAAGGCTTAATTTGTCCAATCAAATTAAGATGACCACACTCACAAATATATAGGTGACTTGCGTATTAAAAGTAACCAGGAGTACATAAAAAAACTATAAGGAATCAACCTTTTTTATAGCAAAAAAATATTATGTACTCTCTCACAATTCACTAATGATTGGAGTGGTGCATTTTTTTGATAATTTTTACTTTGATCCTCAAACTTTTATATTGTACGATTTGGCCATTTTAAGCCCAAATTAACCCCTATTGTATATTTTCTTCGGATAGAGGATTCGATTGAAAGCTAAGGGACTGAAGTAAAACTCTCGGGAAACATGAGGGGTGGGTTGAAAGTTTCGTTGAAACATTCATTTTAACCCCTATATTTTTTAGATATTATGTGATTAGTCTCTTGAATTTCAAGACAATACATTTTGATACCTAACTTCATTTTCTTTTTCTTCAATCCTTTTTTTGTTGGGAGAAGAGAAAAGGAGTCGTCGGATTTCAGCCTAAAAAGAGAAAGTGGTTGTTGGGGGAGATTCTGGCCACAAAACGATTGATTTTTGTATTAAAAGGTTCCATATGATGAGGGGGGTTACATTTAAGTGTTTTTTTTACCTTGAAAACACCTAAAACAACAGATCTGAGCTCGAGAAGAATTTTTATTTTGGGTGGATTTCAGGTTTTAAGGCGATTTGTTGGCTTTTGGGTGGGCATGGATTGGTTTAACAAGGTCTCTAGGATATTTTCTGGGTGTTTTGGGTCAAAAATAGGTTGAAATGAGATTTTGGGTGAAAAGAAAAAGACCCTGTTTTTCCAGCAACCACAGTGGCTGGATTTTAGGTTTCCCGGGCGACACGTCGTATGCTGACGCGAGTGACGCATCGTTTTTTTAAACTATTTGGGGTGACTATGGATTGGTTTAACAAGGTCTCTTGGGTGTTTTCTAGGTATTTTGGGTAAAAAATAGGTTGAAATTTTTTTTTTGGGTGAAAAGACAAAGACCTTGTTTTTCCAACCAACACAGTGGCTGGATTCTAGGTTTCCCGAGTGACACGTCATATGCTGATGTTGACGATGCGTCATTTTTTTTTAACTATTTGGGACCCATTAAACTTTCTTTTAAAAAAATAAAGGCATGCGCTTAGGCTTGACGTTGCAGACCCACGTGCAGGCCGTTGCTTTATTGAGCCAAACATTGGGCCTGACTTACCAGTCCCAGCAGCGCCTGTCCTAGTTCTTTTTTTTTTATTTTTTTTCTCAGTTTTTCTTTTTAAAAAATAATGCATTATTTGTGTATATTTTTTCAAATAAATTTTTGGTTTATGTTTTAATTATATTGTGATTATTTTTAAATGATTTTGAGTGTATTTAATTTTTAGAGAGGTAAGTATGATTCATCTGTGGTTTTTTTATTAATTTTTTTATAGATTAAAATTTTTTTTTGAATATTGATTTTTTTATAAGATTTTTCATATGTGCAGCCTTGCATTATGATTTTTAATTATTGTTCAATAAATTTTATGGTTATGTGCAACCTTGCATTGTTTTTTTATAATTATTGTTCAATAAATCTTATATGTGTCAGTTTCTATTACAAATTTTATGTGTTTTTCTATTACAGATTTATTTTGATAAAGGAATTCATTAAACATAACCAGGTAAATTACTCGTGTTGCGATGTTAGATATCTTGATCTTTATTTTTCGCTTGGTTTTCTCAATAGCATTTTTGTTTATTGTTGATGAATTTTTTTTCCATTATTTTACACAATGATTATTGGGTTGTTTAATTAGATGCGTGCATAAATTTTTCGATTTACATCTACAAGTTGTTTTGATATATATATATATATATATATATATATATATATATGTTTGATGGAGGAAACTATTTGGCCAATGCTTGTCCAAAAAAGTTTAAAGGCTTTAGGTGCTCTTAGGTTGGTTTCTCTTGGGGGAAAAATTTACTTTCTAAGACGAGTGTTTTAGGTATGTACCATACTCATTTTATACATTTGGTCCACACACATAGATGGATACATAAAATATTTTTGCAACACTTAACTAAGTTATTCAGGTTCTTGCAGTAACAAATAGTTGACAAGTATTCGTTACTCTTTACTTGCTAACAGTTGCTGAGACCTTGCTTCTTACCAAAAAGTTGAATTTTCATATTGTTTTTTGCTCATCATGCCACATTTTGTTTTATGTTGCTCAAACAATATCTATGTTAAATTGATGTCCATTTACATTTTACAATTTAGTTCTTATATGAAATTTAAGATAGTTTAAGCAAGTTTTTTTGTATGTTACTTATCTGTTGCTTGAAAGCAAAATCATATATGCTTTAATGCTACCAACTCTTGATTACATGTTTAGAAAACACTTTTTTTTTCTTTTACTTGTCTCATGATTAAAAACAATGGGTGTTTTTCCATAACCTATCTAATATATGTAAACACAAGGTCATATATGGCTAAAATACAACATGATATGCAATCACAGAAGTGTTGGATCTATGGATTGAAGTTGGATCTTAACACGCAAACTAACCATGTTATAATTAAAGAATATAACAAAACAAAATGGATTAGATTGACTCTATCAATATAAAAATAGTATGGGATCAAATACGGGCAAAACACTTAACAAATATAAAAAATAATCTATGAAAATGTTGAAATTTTGCTTTAATAATAATAATAATAAACCAATAATTCATGAGCAAATTATTTGATGAAGTAAGCTCTTAAGCAATTAAGATTTAATGAGATTCTTAAGTTAACTGGATTTTATTATTATTATTATTATTATTATTATTATTATTATTATTATGTTTTAATTGAAAAACAGATCAACTGGTCTCAAAATATGTGTTACCAATGGTCTTTCATAGTAAAAGATAAGCATCAAAATATCTCATGCCAGCTTCTTTTCTCATGCGAAATTTTTGGCTTCATCAGAATGATGTGATTTTTAATGGTGCTGTCCCTAACCTTCAAATCTGTTTTTCCATGGTGCGTACAAGAATTGTTTTATGGCTGAGGCTTGATTCCAGCTCGTTGGAACTTGACAGCGAGAATGTGCTCATTGCATATGATGCAAACGGGACTGCAGAAGGGAGAAGATGATTTCATATGTTTTTTCTTTCCCCCAAATGTCTTCCCTCCCCTGTTTCAAAGCATCAGCAGCCTGTATGCTTTCCTACTTGGTTACTTTTTTGCAAGTTAAGCTATTTTCTTAATAAAACTCTCGACTATTACCTAAAAAAATAAAAAAAAATTGGGCTCAAAATATTTTCCTGTATATACACTAGTATTAATTTGAATGGCGATTTCACAAAGCGTGTGGATAAATTCAATATCCAAATTCCACAAAATATGATTTAATATGCGAAACTATTATTGCTAAAATGATAATAAATATATAAAGATGGTAATTGTGCCCTTTTCCATGAAAATCTGCTTCCATTTATTTGAATGGAGGTGGGTGTGGAGGGACTCTTATCTTCATGGATTCGGAGTTGCTAG
>Ga0307513_10011407_pt1 | contig 11046 bp, 9 predicted proteins | sample 15_EM_MG_FD_202174 | JGI IMG/M metagenome (GOLD analysis project Ga0307513, IMG submission 202174) | Populus trichocarpa ectomycorrhiza microbial communities from riparian zone in the Pacific Northwest, United States - 15_EM | ecosystem: Host-associated > Plants > Roots > Unclassified | place... | reverse complement strand
TTAGAGATGGATCTAAATAGTCTCCCAACAAGACGGCCATAGCAAGCTCCAGCTAAAATAACGGGGATGAAAAGTCCAGATGGGATAGCAATTCCATATGTAACAATGCCAAGGCAATAAACAGCAGAGAAAAAGAGGAAGAGAGTGGATATACGAAATTCTATTTTAGTGCTGGCGCTAAAGAGGTTGCGAATAGCATCATCATTAGTGCTAAGAAAAAGGGAGGCAATGTCATTGTAGTAACCAGGTGGGCACTGGAAACTTTTGTAATTTCCAGATTCATCAGTGTTAGGACAACTCACTGTTATATGAGTAGGGCAGGGGATGCACCTCCCGAACCAAGGCAGGCCGTAAGAACAACAAGATGTCAACAGGGCGATGGCAATAACAAGTGAGATTTTAAAAGCAGCACCTTTTCTGCAGCAGCATGATAACAAGTGATTATCAATCAAAAAAAGAAGCAATCTGTTGTAATCAAATAGGATGGCACAGTAACATACTCGTTGATGATGCTGTAAGTACGGAGAACCTTATCCACAAGATAGTTATACAAGCTTCCAAAAATCCCCCCGACGATGCCTAAGAGTATCACAGCTAAAACATCCGGACCGCTATATTGTACCTTTTCTGAACTCACATCATACATTATTAGACCTCCTTTCCCAAAAAGCCCACACTTTCCAGTAGCGCAAAATTCCATAAAAGCTCTCAAAACTATAGCAACCACTGCAGTAGTGAAGAAAGTTCTCCAAAGAAGAGCACTCCGCCACCTGAAGCATGTCAAAACAAGAAAAAAACAATATGCTGATCTTCATCAGTTGTGCATACATAACAATTGCATGTACAAGAATATTAAACAAATAAATTAAGATTCCTCTATGCGTTAAACAAATAAGCTATGAATAAGACAGCAACACACAGAGATGGAAGAGGTACCATGAAGCTGCTTCTTCAAGAGCGAAAAGAACGCCTCCAACTGGAGCACGAAAAGCAGCAGCCACACCAGCAGCAGCTCCGCAAGTGATCAAATCTCGTCTCTGACGATCATTTTTGAAATATCTGAGCCACGTCCATGTCAAATGGTATTTGCGAGAACCCCCCTGCCCTAATAAAGAGGCTATGCATGCACCAGTGTGAACCATAGGCCCTTCTTTACCCACAACAAATCCAGCAGAAACACCGAGAATAGAACCAAGAATCTGCCACATTCAGAATTGTAAACACCATAGAAATATCATTTCAGGGAACGGTAATAATTCCAGAAACGTGAAGTCAGATTCTGAATTGCAAAAATAGTATGAATGCATGTCATATTCTAAAAACAGACAAAATACGAGAGAAAAGAACAAAGCAATACCAGGAAACACTGAACAGATCAAATTCACAAACATTGAGGAAAGCAAGTTCACTAGATTTCATTAACCTAGGTGGACAAAAGTTTCATGTTCTCTGAGGGTCTAGACCAAAATCTTCAAACAGAAGCTCTGAAAAATCAGAAGGTTAGTGACATCTTTCGCGTTATAGCACTGAAGTTTGGTGCAGCATCTAAGACCTCGCACAATCCTTATGGACTAAAATTACACGTGCATGCAAGTATTCGCTTTTGCAGATGCCTAGATAAAGGACTAGTGAACACTTTGACTTATTCTGTCTTTCAGAGAGGTTGATATTATGTATGAGCAGAAAGCACGGCTAGACCCTGTAATTCACTGACCTTTACAAATAGGGTACCAGGAGCCAGTATAGAATGAGCATCAATGCCATTAAGATAGGCTTTCACTTCAGGAATACCAGAACCTGCTGCTGCTGGAGCAATGAAAGCGCATAGAGCTGCAGCAGCAGCCGCCAACACCATGTTGCAACCAGCAAATGCTGCAAAAGCCTTGTAATATCTGCACTAGAGGCATTACCATGTCATAGTTATCGTATAGATTGGCAAACAAACTTAATTCAGGATCTCAAACGCATTGCCATTGGTTCAAAAGACATTATACCTTAAGTACTGATAAAAAAATTCGAAAAAAAAAAGGATGTACGAGGAAATAAGTCCAGGCTACTTGTAGACCAAAATTCCAATACAGTGAGGTTGTGATAGGCTGAGCTTACTGTTGCTTTCTCATGAGCTTATTAGTCAGCAACAACTTGAAACCAGATATGTTCTCAATTGCGATATTATTAAAAAAGCCAACAAGTCCTGTGAAAAGGCCAATAAGAAGTGCAAATGCCCACTTCAGTAAAATATACTGAAATATCTGAACTTTCTTTCTTGATCTCCAATCTTGTTTAAATAATTCATTTTCAGCAATCCTGTAGGACGACAAATAAAAAGACAGACGTTAGCATTTTTATCTTCTATCAAGAAGCCAAGCTGATAAAGAATCATATGTGTACCAAACATTAAAGCTGTGGTGATGAATATTAATTAGTTACTTCGTGTATTCACTAGAAATTAATGATGAAAATGAAAATCAAATCCGAAACTTGTAAGAAATAATATGATTATTTAAAAGTACCTTTTTTATTTTCTCTCTCTTTTTTTTTCCTTTTTATATCTATCTCTCTTCAATGAGCACCATAAATTTTATGTTCATATTTTGTGATTTTATGAGATGTATGAATGACTATGAGTCCATAAGCTCGCAGGTTCCTTTCTAATCTAATCAGTGATTAAATAACCAGATTCTGTAAAAGGAAAAAAAGAAAGTAAATAAAGAATCTGTTGTGAGTTTATGATTACAAAAGGCAAATCTGATTTTCTCGGGAATTGGCATAATTACACATCTCACTTACTCGTAGTCAAGGCTTTCAATAAGAGAAATGTTGGCACCAACAATGGCAGTCTGGGATGTTGTATTCCTCCTTTTCACCAAGAGGGGTTCAGTACTGTAAGCACCGTTGTACGAATTTAGTATTCCTTTGGCATCATTTTCAACGTCTCCCTCCACATCTTCTTCTTTAACAGTATGCAGTCCATGAGTGGCCCTGTTATCCAAGTCCATTTTTCTTTCTCTCATATCCCTCTGCACACACACAGCACAGCACAGCACCAGAGAAGTTGTCATAATCATACATACAAAGGAAAGGAAGAAGGGGACAAAACAGAAAGAAAAGAAGTTATCCTGTATACTTACAAACGAAAGAAAGAGAGGAAAACTGATCTTCACTTCTGTTCTTTTTTTTTATTGTTTTACTCAACTCAGTCGGTCTCTAACTACTAGCTACTCAACTCAACACAACAGAAAAACAATCTCACCTAGAAACAGCAACCATTAAACATTCCGTATGCATATGAACTAATATCATCAACGAGCATTGCAATAAATAACCCTCTCCCTTTGGCCTTTTTGGCTGGAGGGGAAATGGCGAGAAAAAAAGAGGCAGGAAAATAAGTAGATGATGATGATTGATGAGTATGAAGACAAAAAACAAATGACAGCCAACCTCGCATTATTATACTATCCTTTAAAATACGTTAAAAAACAATGGGCTGTATACATAAGTATAGATATAAAATGTTTTTACCATATATCATTTTATAGATGCTTTTTTTCTATTTTTTATTTCAAAAAAACTATTAATTATATTATATTTATATTATAGGCTACATTATAGATGTTTAAATAAGCACATAGATATTATATTTTCTATTTTTTATTTTAAAAGTTATTGATGTGTGTTGGATTAAGATATAATTATTAGACCAAAGATTATTTTGGTTTGACATGACTATCAGACCCAAGAGTATTGGGTCTGACTTAACTACCAGATTTATTTTTTTAAAACAAAATAAAAATAATTCATAAAAAAAATAATTATAATTTTTATTTAGAATACTTCAAGGGTACTTTAATTTTGTTATAAAAAATAAAAATATATATATGAAAACAATTATTTAGGATACTTTAATGTTAGTTTAAATATTTTTGTATAAAAAAACATTATAGAAAAAATAATTTATATTTCTATTTAGGATACTTAAAAGATAGTTTAAATGTTTTTTTTTATAAAAAATAGAAAACATTTATAAGAAAATTATATAGAATACTTCAATAATAGTTTAAATATTTTTTTATTAAAAATATAAAAATAAATAATTAGCATTTCTATTTAGAATATTTCAAGGATAGTCTAAATATTTTTTTACAAGAAATAGAAAATATTTATAAAAAAAACTTATCTAGAATACTTCAAGAGTAGTTCAAATATTTTTATAAACAATATTAATTAGCATTTATATTTAGTATACTTTAAGGGTAGTTTAAATATTTGTTTTATAAAAAATAGAAAATATTTATAAAAATAATTATTTATAATACTTCAAAGGTAGTTTTAGTGTTTTTTTATAGAAGAAATATAAAATAAATAAAAAACATCAATTAACATTCTTGTTTATGATACTTTAAAGGTAGTTTAAAAGTGTTTTTATAAAAAAATAATAAAAATTAAAAAAATTATTAGCATTTATTTTTAGTATATTTCAATGGTAGTTTAAATGTTTTTAAAATAAAAAATATAAAACATTTATAAAAAATTATTTAGTATACTTCAATATAATTTTAATGATTTTTTATAGAAAAATAAAAAAATATTTTAAAAAAAACTAATTAGGATTTTTGTTTAAGATATTTTTAGGATAATTTAAATATTTTTTTAGAAAAAATAAAAAAAAATATTTATAAAAAAATTAATTAGTAGTTCTATTTTGGATACTTTAAGGATATTTTAAATATTGTTTTAGAAAAAATAAAAAAAATATTTATAAAAAAATTAATTAGCATCTCTGTTTAGAATACTTGAAATGTAGTTTAAATTTTTTAGTAATAAAAAATAAAAAAAAATTAATTAGAATTTCTGTTTAGAATATTTCAATAATAATTTAAATATTTTTTTGATAAAAAAATAATTAGCATTTAGATAGGATATTGGATCTGATTTGGCTACTAAACCCAAAACATTTAAAATATTTTGTACATTTTGAAAAATTTTTCTATATTTTAAAAAATTATTGTTAACCTGTTATAAAATGCGTGACAGCATAATAGCTTGTCCTGGTATTTTTTGCGTTTCAAAAATACTTTTAGAAAAATTTAAATTTTATTTTATTTTTTTATTTTAAATTAATATTTTTTTTAATATTTTCAGATTATTTTAATATACAATATCAAAAATAAGTTTTTAAAAAATATTTTTAATATATTTTTAAATAAAAAATATTTTAAAAATATACCAATTTAAACATGTTTTTATCATTTTATACGGTATTTTTGAGATGAAATGAAAGGGGTAAAGTCAAGATAATTATTCTTTCCCATCCTCCAATGTCCAGGCCCCACTTGTAAATAATAGCAGTCTCGATCTTATAATGAATCGTCACCATGATGTTTTCAACCTCATATTCATAATCTCTAAAAAGATTGTTGCGTACAATAATCGTATGATGACATCAAAGATGCTGCTCTTCTTATCCGCCGCCTGAAAGCTATTCTTATTTCATCAAATGATGAGCTATGAACTATTTTTTTAAGAAAAAAAATTATGAATTATTTCAAAAAATATCATTGGTGTGGAAACGGTACTGGTTTTTTTTAAAAAAAAAAATGAGAAAACTGTAAATGTCTATATATATTGAAATATTGAAAACTGTACATGTTAATATGAACTTGCTAGTATCTTGACAACAAGCATGGATGACTTGAATATTATTTCAAGAACATATTTGATAACTTATAGAAAAATAGATGATAAAAAAGTTATTTTACTTGTTAATAATTTTTCCTGCACTCCAAAAACTATTAAAAACTAAAAAAATATTGAATTATTTTTTTATATTCAACCTAATATCAAAGATTTAGCCTTGTGATTTGAAGATTATACAAGCTTTCAAGATGCATTACTGTTATTGCTTTTATTAGTATCTTTTAAAGGGACATGAAACTTGAATCTTAAATCTGGAGAAGATATATATTCTAGGTGTAATGAATCTTACAATATTGGCTTGGATAATAAATATTCAAGTAAGTATAATTATAAATTATTTTTAACATTATAAAATTAAATCTATAAATAATATGATTTCAAAGAATTTCGATCAATACTTAGATGATGAAGTTGTTCAAATTATTGTATGTTATAATTAAATAGTTAAAAAGGATGATTTTATACTAGAGTCAGTTGTACCGTGCAAATATCCGAATTTGAAACGTGCACATCTACCCTTCCTCATTCAAAGAACTTCGTTGGTCATTCTCTATTCCCTTTTGAAAGGGAATTTAGGCATTTAAGGTATGTTTTTATAATTTTGTATGGTATTTTTTAGATGAAAAAGAGAATTATTCTTTCTCATTCTCCATTATTGTCCAACTCCCCCTTGTAAACATTAATGTCCATCAGTATGGCAACAAAGATGCTGACTTCATATCATATTTCTTCCTTGTTATTAAATCTGCTTGGTTGATTTAGAACTTGATTAATATGGAGGCTAAATCAGTCTAGATAAGTTAAAAGATTGAGATAAGTAAAAATATAGTTGACCTGTCTTGTTGACCCGAGACTTGATAGACTCGACAAAAACTGGTTGGGACTTGTTTTTTTTCAAATGTGTTTTTTCTCCTAACTAGAGACTAATTTTTTGTATTTTTTAGTTGGTTATTAATACTTTTCAAAGTTCACTGTATAAATACTAGATAAATATTTTATTTTTTCAATGTGAGATTTAAAACCTTTTAGTATATACACCGCAGACCCACTTTATATATATATATATAAGACTAGAGAAGCGTTGCGTCTGACTACAATGCCTGATCCAAAAGAGCGAGTCTGGCTGCAATACCAGACCCGACAATAATATTTCTACTATAAATAATAATATTTAACTTGTCTATTCAAATTCTTATATTTTTTAATCTTTAAAAACAATTATGGTTTTTCTTCAATAATAACAGTAGTATTTTTTTGAATTTATTTTTGATAATAATACCAATAATAATTTTAATTTTATCCTTCAAATCAAGTCTAAGGTTGTTTTTTTAATATTGATAATAATTTTTTCTTCAAATTTATTAATTATTTTATTGATAATATTAATTATAATAAAAATAATAGTATTTATAAAAGAAATACAAATTCATTTTTGATATTAATACTTTTAATTATAATAAAAAATAATAATATTTATAACACAAATAATAATATTTAGAAACCTAAGACTCAAGAACCTTGGGTCCTGCGTCAAGACTCAAGACTAATAGGTTCTGCCTCATGACCAAATTCTCTTGGGTCCTTACGCTGGACCCATTGATTAGGTCCTATGCCGAACCCAAGAGGAGGACCCAAGGATAATGGGTCCTGCTTCAAGACCCAATTTCCTTGGGTCTTGACATTGGACCCTTTAATTGGATCCTACGTCAGATCTAAAAGCAGGATCCAAAGCTAATGGGTTCAGGGTCAGGACCCAAGAGAATGGGGTCCTAATGCACGATCCAAGAACTTTGGGTCCTACACCTCGGAGGATCCAAAGTGATTTTGGGTTCTGCATATAGCATTACCCAACTCTAATGGTTCCTGCTGGGGGCAGGACCCAACACATAATTTATTTATGTATTTAATAATATATATAATTTAAAGCTATTTTGAAACGTAAAAAAAAATATACTTTAATAAAAAAATTCAACCCAACCTTAAGTGAAAAAAATTGTCATCACCTAACTTTTGTATAATATAAAAAAATCATATCAATTTATTTTCTCTTTTACAGTATGAAAAATATCAATAAGTGAAAAGAAAAAAAAATGATGAGGAAAAAAATAAAACTTGAAATATCTTAAAAAAAATTTCTAAAAATATATTGATATAATTTTTTTTATTTTTTAAAATATATTTTATATAATCACATCAAAATAATACAAAAACATCTTAATTCGAATTAAAGAAAAAAAAATTAATTTAAAGTAAAAAAAATAAAAAAAATTATTGAAAGCTCTATCAACTTTAATATGACAATATTAGAGAACAAAATTAAAAAAATTCAAATTTTTGTCAATGAATTTTTAAAACTTAAAAAAAAAACATGCTTGAATGAGAAAATTCAACACAACTTTAAAGGAAAAAAATTATGATCACACAACTTTTATACAATATAAAAAAACTTTTATCAATTTTTTTCCTCTTTACTGGATAGAAATCAAAGAAAAGAGTAAAAATCTTAGACCCAATATCCTTGGGAATGGTTGCACAGCCAGACCCAAGGATATTGGGCTCTGCTGCTAGACAGGCCCAAGAAGGTGCCAATAGTGTTGGGTCCTGCAACCCAGCAGGACCCAATGACGCGATGCTGAAGACTCGCTCGCTTGGGTATGTACCCAACGCGGGTCTGCAGCCTTTTGGCGTGTGGTGCTGCAAACCTGCTCGCTTGGGTCTACACCCAACGCGGGTATGCAGCCTTAGGTGTGCGGTTGTGCAGACCTTCTCACCTGGGTCTGCAACTAGGCGTGCAGGTCTGACCCTAACACCCAGGGCATGACAGCCCAGCGCCAGGTGTCAGCAGCCTGGGGCCCCACTAAAATCCACACCGATTGTTTTCTCCTCAACCATCCCTTCAATGTCAAATGCATCCCAATAAAAAGACAACCCCACCTTTCCCCTGCAGTCCTTGCAACTCTCTGCCGTAAGGGCAACTCTGTCATTATACTACTCCAATCCACAATGCTTTGTGTCTATACAAACAGTAACAGGGGCATTGAGCTCTTTTAGTATATTGTATAATACTCTATGTTCACAATTTCTCAAAACAATCATTTTTTTGTTTGTTTGTTGTATATAATTTCAAAACTTTCTTTAGTTTGGAAACTGTACTAGTTTATTCTTTTCATGACAAAATTATACAGGTTTATATATATATTGAAATATATTTGTACTTAGTTATATAATTAAGGATGAGATATAAAAATTATTTTTTTTATCAACTTCTTTTTTTATATAAATTGGTGTCCAGATGAAATTGATTGCATTGATCTTGATAGCTTTGGGCGGCACTCAAAGTTTGGTTTAACCTATGGGATATAAAAGACTTGGTCACAACTTGGTTATGAGCAGGAGTTGACAAAAGGAATGTTAGTTTGGCATCGCAGAATCGATGGATAACATTCTGGATGTAAATATAGGCAAAACCAAGAGGTTGTGCGTGGACAACCTTGAACTGTGACAGTGTGCAAACTTGGGGCAAAGGTGCTTTAGACTTGGCTCGACGAGGATGTTGACTTCTTTTGGTGGGGGAGGTTTGTCACAGGGTTAAATTCATCAAGGGGTAGGTTGATGAAATCATTGCTAGATAGGAGATATGAGGTGGTAGCCAGCGTGACAGTAGCGAAAATCGACAGCGTGCATGCGGGGCAGCATGCAACAGCTAGCGTAGTAGTGTGCTGACGCGAGTTGGGGGACTTAGATGATGGAATGTCCAAGGCTTGACTGTTACAAGGGCTGACGATAAGTTTGGACGATGGACAGTCCAAGACTTGACTTAAACACTATTGATATGAATGGCAACATGTATTGACAATGGAGTGTGCATGAGCGTTGGCAGATTCGGCAATTGTGTACGTCAATGATTTGGCAGGACATGGGTTGATGTTCGACACGAATCCTGACTTGGACAACAAACAGTCTAAGACATGCGAGACATTTACGCTAGCAGCATGTGTGCTAGCAATGGGTAGTTGGTTTGTGGGAGAACAAGACAAGGGAGTTGCAGTAGTTATGGGAGCAATTATTGGCAGTTATGACAATTTCTTATATGGGGAATAAGTGGCTGGAACACGGGATAATGAGTGCTCCACCTCTGCAGAAATTTAGGGGCAGTTTCCATTTGTAACTTCCACTATATTATAAATATGTAGGCTGTAAAATACTGTGTAGCATGCAATGTTCTTGAGGGGCAAAACACTTATGCATAGCACATACATTAACAAACTTGTGTATACTCTGTCTACGAGACTAATAAAAATTGAAAGTGTTTTGCTGTAATATATTGTGTGCTTGGTTATGTGCACCTTCACTTGTATGTTCTGCTTGTCTACGCAATAAGAAAAAGTGTGGAAACCTCTCAGGTGAGGGAATCAGGAAGCAAAAGAGCTAAGTCTAGCAAGGATAGACTACCATCCATCTTTCTTTGGATGCACATGATTGATAAGTACACCAATCCATCTTTATATTTTTATTTTATTTGAGAATATTTAAGTTCTAAAATATTATTAATAAAAAACTTATCTCTTTATTAAAGAAAAGATAGCTAGAATTTAACGTTGATTTCAGGAATAAAAATTAAATCTAATATTAAAAATATCTTCACACCATAAACAAATATAAACCTGTAAAAATTAACAATATATGCTAAATCTTTAAATATTTATAATATACATAAAAAAAAATTTAGTCTAATATCTGATATATCAATTTTTAAAAAAATATATAAGATTTACCATTTATAAAATACTGAAACAATATTTTTTTATTTTTTAAAATTTATTTTTTTATATCAATACATCAAAATAATAAAAAATATAAAAAAATTAATTTCAAACTATAAAAATAAAATAAAAATTCGAAGTAAATACAACAGCAATCAGAAACACTCCTTCAATCGTGAAACAAACTCCAACGTAATTCTACAATCAAAAAACCACACCATTACTGAATTACTGTTTTGTGTAGGAGGAATTCAGAATGGACAATACACTTACTAAGACGAGTACCATGCAATTCCTATATGGTCCACACCACCAGCAGGCCGCCACAGACAAACAGGCCCAAAACTTTGAACAAAGGCACCCTAATCAAAACTTGGGACAAAACAGCTCAGGAGCCGATAAAATAAACTGGCTTCTTTTGTCAGATTCTTCCATGGAAAGTCAGTTCAAACAGCAACTAAAATCTTCAGTCAGGAAGTATCTGCTCGCTGTCTGCATCTGCTTCTGTCTCAATCTTAGGCTTGGACGGACCCTGCGCTCCAGGGGCCTGCTTCTTCTTGATTCCACTCACAATGTCATCAATCCT
>Ga0307513_10011406_pt1 | contig 11046 bp, 9 predicted proteins | sample 15_EM_MG_FD_202174 | JGI IMG/M metagenome (GOLD analysis project Ga0307513, IMG submission 202174) | Populus trichocarpa ectomycorrhiza microbial communities from riparian zone in the Pacific Northwest, United States - 15_EM | ecosystem: Host-associated > Plants > Roots > Unclassified | place... | reverse complement strand
AGTCGAAGTCCACCAAACCCGCTCGCACAGAATCCGAATCAGGTACCGAGGTGGACGCACCACCACCACCACCCACGAAGAAAAGCACGAAGGTGAAAGATGGGAAGAAAACTACAATTTCAGCTCCAATAGGAAGCCCCTCGACACCGCGCCGTGTGATGTCGGTGCTCATGCCCACGCTATCGATATCTGGGGGACGGCTTCTTGGTGTTGATCATGGGGAGGAGAAGGCTAAGGGAAAGGGAAAGAAGAGGGCAGTGGCTGAAAAAGAAAACGACGAGGATGAGGATAGTGAAGAGGACGAGGAGGTTACGATGAAAGGAAAGGGCAAAGGCAGAGCCAAGGCACCTGCGGAGTCGGCGGTGAAGAACAAGACGAAGGCAAAGACGAAACCCTCGCAATCCACCAGCACCACCAAAGCCAATTCTAAATCCAAATTCAAACGCGCACACGTGTCTTCGGACGACGAAGCTGAAGACCAAGGCGAGGATGAAGAAGAGAAAGAGGCAGTCGATACCCTCGTCAGTCCACGCACACGCGCTATGGCACGCACGGACAGCCTGCGCGTAGTTTCTGCGCAGGTGAATATTCCAATTGCATCGGCTTCAGCCCCAGCTACTGCTGGAAAATCGTCTTCCAAAGCCAAAACCAAGACGAAGGCGATGCCAAAGGTTGCGCAGGAGAAAGAGAGAGGAGTAACGGTGCAGCACAGATACCGCCAACGCCCACCCTCTCCCTCTTCCGCTGAACGCGATACGCCTATGGACGTCGACTCGTACCCGGTCGCCAACGCCTCCATTTCCGCCTCTACATCGTCCGGCCAATCTATATCCACCCTGCCACGCCGCTCAGCAGCAGCAAAAGCTACACAAAGGCTGCACGAGAGCATTATGCCTGATGTCATGCAGTATGAGGCGCAGGTGAAGCGTTCGCGGTCGACGAAGGGACGCGGGAGTACCGCGGCAGTGTTTGTGGTTGAGGGAGATGGTGGGCGGGAGAAAAAGGATAAAGAGAGAGAGAAAGAGAAAAGGAAACACGACGAAGATGGCGATGAGAGGTCAAAAAAGAAGCGCAGAGTTTCTTTTTCTGAGGGTGTTGAGGAGGGGGCGGAGGTCGAAGTCCTGAGCAAATCGAAAAGCTCGAAAGGCAAGCAGCGGGCTAGTGCGGTTCAGATGGATGTGGATAAGGATGACCCTAACTCGTTCGTCTCTGTCCACCTTTCTTTTCGTTTTGGATCAAGCCGATGCTTATATTCTTTACTCTACAGCTCGACCAAGGTTCGGGTGATGACAACCCAAGTTTCACTGGCGGATGACGTTTCCAAGGTTTGCCTAACCCTTTTACCAAAATTTCTCGCGTATATTCAACATATTCCGTTTTCTAGGCACTATTGAAGCTAGGCGTGACATTTACAACGCGTCCTAGCGAATGCACACACCTTCTCGCACAAGGCGTGGTTCGGACGGAAAAATTCCTCTGCGCACTCGCCATGCAATCCTACATCCTCTCTGAGAATTGGGCAATTGCCAGCGCAGACGCCAAAAGACTACTTCGTATGTCGCTCTCGCTATTTTGTTATGACACCTTATCTAACATGTGAACGACACATCTAGCCGAGGAAGATTTTCCTTTGAAGGATGCAGTCGGAGAGGGCAAGTATAACGTCGATCTAGCAAGGGCTCTTCGTCTCTTGAAGAAAAACCAAGGAAAACTCCTTCAAGGACATACCTTCTATGTCACCCCACGTGTAAGCATCGATACGAAGTTGTTGAAGAATGTTGTCAACGCATGTGGTGGGCAGGTTCGTCCTTTGTTTCAATTATTCCCCCCATCCACCGAAACCGGCTAACCCTCCCCTTCGATTTAGGTGACGACCCAATCACCTACCCCGCGAATCATCAACACCTCGCCTAAGACTCGTCATGTTATTTCATGCAAAGAGGATATATCAATTTGGCGCCCTCTTGCGGCACATGGGATCAAAGTGTACACCCAGGAGTTAGTTTTGGAAGGCACGCTAAGGCAGGAGATGGATTGGGACAAGGAAAGTTTTTTGGTGAAGGTGTAGACTCAGAGAGAGCTTGGTGATTTACCGTCAATGTTCCTTTATATTTCGGGTTGATTTCGGGTTTATTCAGTATATTCAAGATCGGCTGCTTGGCACTGTCCGCTTTTCCTTTTGATCTCGTTCAGATAATATGTTCATTTTTTGGTGTGAGGGGCTGCAGGGCCACCAATGGCCAACTCTCGGTTGAAGCGGCTTTGAGGCGCACTCCGCGATCCAAGTGCAAGAGCTTTCTTCAGTCGATTGCGAGTTCCTTTGGCCTGTTTTTACCACGCCCTCCGAACCACGTCACAAATTAGTTATGTAATCTTCGGAGTTTCAATTACCGTCGCGTCCATTCAACGCGACGCAAGTTGGCGACTTTTAGCCCCCAAGCATGTGATGTTTGTAACACCAACCAGTTTGCATACCACACAAGCCAGTTCAGCCACCACCCTCAAAGGCCATAATTCATGTAAAGTGGATTTTATTAATGGTCAAAGACATTGTAGTGTGAGAAATTAAGTCAATTATACAGAGCCATAAGATACAAGGGTGCTCTGGCCCAGGAATCCTGTACCGGTACCCAGTTAGTTAGTCCAGCCACAGGCTGTGAAAAAAAAAAAAAGGACATCTCTGGAACAGGGCCTCGGAATGCAAAATTGAGTACATTAGAAATATTACTAGCATCCACAGATGCTATGGGGAGTCGTACAACTCCAGGAAAGCCCGTAAAACCAGAAAGCGAGTGAAAACAAGGAAAAGCGACGATGAAACGCACCAAAAAGTCGAAAATTCCGCTGCTGATCATATCAGAGAGCCACCGCACATGGATTCCTGGAATGTACATTGCTTTTTGTCCTTCTTGATGTATGAAAAGGGATCATTTTCGTGTTTCTTTCCTTAATGATGATCGTGGACCACATTTGAGTGGGCCTCATTCCTCAGAGGAAGAGGAGGACGGAAATACCGAGACTGAGGGGATTGATGTCGATGATGCAGAGGGGGGTGACTTCAACGAAGAAGAGGACGCCGAAGAAGAGTACATTGGTGGGTTTTGGGGGGGAATTGACAACCTGGACAATGTGGCTCCTGTGCGGAATTCCATGGAGTGTGAGGTAGAAGCTGTTCCAAACATACGAGATTCAGAACTGTCAATAATTGACAGTGTGAGTTTTCTCAATAGCTTTGGCAATAAAGATGTACTTACTACATTCGACAGAACAATCAAACGACTGAAAGCGGTGATGGAAATGAAGGAGTGGGTGAGGAAAATCACATACAAGTGGCCAACAAGCGGCACCAGCAATGGACATCGAAATTGCTGAGGAATCGGGATGGTCGAAGCGAAAAAGGGTTCCGCGTAGACTCGCAGATGCACTGAATGGATGTCTGTGCGGGGTAATCCTCAACAGTTCATCAAATGGGGCACTTGAGTGCAAACAAGCTGGTTGTAAGACACAGTGGGTAAGTATATCATATTATGAGCGATGGTTCAACTTCTGACTCACTCTGTATGTCTAGTATCACCTTCAATTCGTAGAACTTGAGCGAGAGCCATGCAATTGGGTGTGTGTCGCCTGTGAGGCATCCGGTCGAGGACGCGGAGGGAAGCGCCACCGCCCATGAGGTCATATTACCATATTTAGAACCGTTCCTGATTAGGTAAGTTAGTTAGTCCGGCAGAAATGGCCTTAAAAAAAAAATCGACCCCGGGTCTTTTTTTTTTCGATGCCGGAGCACCCTTGATAAGATACTACAGTTTAAATGTCTAGACTAAGCATGTATATACGAGACTAAGTGTGTAATATGCCATTGCAAACGAGGTGGCGAGGCCACGAGAGCGACAGGCAAAAATGGGGCGTGTGGGGTCCATGCTGCATCGTACTGGGGCATTGCTATCGGTGGGGTAAGGGAGGGAATGGGCAGAAAACGAGGAGGTGGGAGAGGGCGTGTGCAAACGAAGCAGTGTGCCCATGCGCTGCCTCGTCGGTTTGAACGAGAGGCACAAACAAGGAGGGCCACCTCCTCGTTGTTGTTGCGGGTACACTCCTGAACGTCCTCTTGTTGTTGTTGTTGTTGTTGTGGTCACAGTGGTGATGGTAGCCTGCCGATGTATAGGGAGCAGTCGAGGTGGTGGTCAGAGTCGAGGAGGTAGTCGAAGTGGTGGTGGTGGTGATCAAGGAGGTATTGATCGGGCCAGAGCAAACCACTGAAATGAACTGGACGATTACATAATGATTTGAGACCACATGCTTGGGCCTAAAAGTCAAAAGCTCGTGACGAAGTAAATCTTTCTAAAGTTCTTGGAGACTAAGTGTATACATTTAGTTCAAAGACCACTAATTAAAAGAAAATAAATTGATTGAGAAGTGGAGATTTAGTTGGCCCTTTCACGGCAGTGGGCTTGACAGGAGAATCACATCCCATGATCATCAACCTTGGCACAACCAGTTCCCTAACTGTCCCATATAGTGAATAAGTACTGTAGGGCTGACTCTGCGGCAAAGCCCACTACCCCTCGCCCAGTCACAAATTGGTCTTTTTCGGTTGAGGAGCTTATATGACTCGTACATACATCCAAAGTGGTTTCCAGCATGTGTGGTGCAGGATCAGGTCTTTTCATTGGTTTATTTATTACATTATAAATTACAGTACAATTGGAAGATCAGAATGACAGTATTGCCAAGTGTGTACATGAATTTTATGTATCCCAAGTGTCTGAGGTGTCGCGAAACCTGACGAAACCAGCATGTGATCTGAAGTGACCTCGGAAAGTCTCGCATGTGATGTCAGTCCGGCCTCGCACGCCGGGGGTGGGACCGCCCATTGTCGATCAAGAAATCGAATTTAAATGTGATGTCGCCTGTAGATGAGACTAAGTGGCTGTGGGGGTGACGAGGAGAAATTGCAGTCAATCACCTGGGGTTATCAACTACTTTGGGGCTGTCCCAAACAAACGAGAGTTATCCTTCATGGTTAGCTCACACTGGCGCCTTAATTTTTTTTAGAATACACTACTGTAGGTCATCATTGAGGCACTAAAACAGTTTTCATGCAAAACCATCTCAATTTGAGTGAGTACTGGCAACTTTGCATTGACGTGAAAGTCCTCCTGACGGGCCAGGACTGCCCGAGGCACGTCTTTTTTTTTGTGACATGTGATCTGTGTCGCAAAAAAACTAACAGCGTTCGGATAAACGGACCGCAACATGGCTTGAACATCGCTCAAACCCCAATCATGCACACTGAGCATAGATACTATGCTTGGCATGCATCATTGGGGCTAATAGGATGAGCTCCCTCGATCCTCCTTGCTTGTATTTGCAACATCTCATAGTATTAAAAAGTTTAGTATGAATAGATACGTACATCATCATGAGGAGAACTTGACATGAGAACATACAAGCAAGGAAGTGGTAGGAAAGAAGTGAGTTCTTTACAGTCCCCCACGTATTCCAGGTGGAATCCCCCGGAATCCGGGTGATTCCGGGAATTCCGGGGGAATAGAATTTTAGCAGTAGTGCCTGCTAAATTGTGATTTCCGTTCTGGCGGAATTCAGCCCAGAATTCAAATTCCGCCGGAATGGCCACAGGAATAACCGGAACGGAATCACACCCGGAATCGTCCGGAACGGAATCCGGGTTGGTTTGTAATCAATTTTAATTGTATCAGTAATTTTTATAAGTAATAGTAATTATTTTAATACAATTGTAGTTAATTACTAATAAGCGCCCGCGAGTTGCCAAATCGAGCAACCGCGGTTGAAACATCACTCGCGTCACACATCGTGACCATCCCATCTCTGCTCTCACCACCACCACCATCATCCGCTACCACCACCACTACGCGCGGCCGCCACGCCCGCCGTCAAGCCCCTCGGTCAATGCCCGCGTTTGGGCCACCTCGGGGGCCAGCTCGTCGACATCACACGACCCGCGACCGCCACGTCACCGCACACAACCCGCCCCCACGTCGCCGCCCCCACTGCCGGCCCCTCTCGATTACCACCACCACCACGTCACCGCCCTTTTCGACCCCCCACATAACCGCCACGTCACGCCACGTCGACCACCCCCCACCTCCTCGCATTATCGCCCGCGACCCCACTGCCACGTCATCACCGGCAGACGACGACGACGCGAATGACGACGACATCCGGTGCCACGTCACGGCCGAACGTCCCAGCAACAGGCGACATGAGGAGGGACGAAGGAATAATAGGGAGAAACGCGAGGAAGGGGGGGGAAAGGATGTGGAGGGGGACGACGGCGACGACTTGCTCGTCGTCGTTCCCCAGAGTTTTCGTCACAGCAGGGGGGATGAGGGGGCAGGTCCCGGGGACAACGACGGGGTATGTCGTTGTCCCCCGCAGTCCTCGACGACGACAGGGGGGCAGGATGGCACATACGTGCCTCCCATTCCTGCGACGTCGACAGGGGCCGGCGTGAAACCCACACACCGCCCCCTTCGAATTCATCCCCCCCCTATTACGCCTGCACCGGCGATATCGAAGGGGGGCAGTGTGCAACCCACACGCCGCCCCCATTCCAGTTCATTTACCCCCCGTTGGGGGGATTCTTTTTTTCTGCAGCGGTTCGTTGACCGGGGGCAGCGTAAATCCCAAACGCCGCCCCCTTCTACTTCGTTTATCCCCCCTCATTGGGGGGAATATTTATTTTAATGAATGTATGTGATAAATTACAAATAAATTAAAATATGTATAATAGAAACTTTAAAAAAAGTGTAATGGGGAAAGGCCCCTAAATAAGTAATTACACAAAGTATGTACACTTTAAATTATGTCTTTGATAGTGAATTGAAGGCGGATTCCCCCCCGGAATCTGCCGGAATTCTGGAATTCTGGCTCATTCCTGCGGATTCCCTGGATTCCGCCCGGATTCCGGGGGGAATCAGTGGGGGAATGAAAAGTATTGAACAAGTATTGAAAGAAGTAGGAAAAATTAGCCATCGTCTGCCATAGTGTTTGAAGGTCCAGTCCGGTCCGGTCTTTGACCCCCAAGGGGCTTGGACCAAGACCGAGACTGGTCCTCGTAAATCTCAAACCTGTTAAAGACTGGACCGAACCGCCAAAGACTGGTCTACAGTGGTCGGTCTCGGTCTTTTTGCGGTTACGAGACCGGTTGTGGTCTTAACCAGTTAGTAACTGGTCTGGACCGGTCTTATGGGTATGAATGTGCTACAATTAATATATAATACTATGTATGAATGCTCATATACTTGTACACCTTGGTAGGTATGAATACCCGTTGTCAGTTCTACAAATACCCAATCATATCAGGAAGGGTTTGGAAAGGAGAAGGAAGTACGAACATACCAACCATTCATCCATTACCTGTCTTGACCACGAATCCATGGGTAGTGTCTGATCCAGGAGGCTATATGCTACATGAATGATTGGTGTGAAATTCCGGGAGTTCATACACACCTTCCACCATTGGTACCTTGATCCTCACGCGCAGCCCAACTATTCGCAGCTGCTGTTGGCAATGGGTGTTGAGCCTGTGTGGTGAGATGGATAAGTGTGGGGAAAGAAGGGCAAGGAATCGTGAAACAAGCCATGCACTGCAGCCCGTTTCACATCGTACCTCCTGGGTCTCCCTCTACAAGGACCTCCCCTTTTCCTTCCTTTCTCTAAATCCTCTGCTGCCACCTATAACCTTCTAGGACCGGCCCACATCCCTAGATCAGGGGAGGGGCACATAGGCAGCTTCGATGGTGGTGGTGGAGTTGTTGGCTGACATGTGCGTCTACATGGCATCTGTAGGTGGTGATGGCGTCAATGTTGGTGCACATCAACTAGGCATTTGTAGGTGGTGACAGCAACGGCATTGGTGGGCGTCAACTGGATATTTGTAGGCGGTGACAGCGTCGATGTTGGTGGGCGTTGACTGGGCATGTGTAGGTGATGATGGGGTCAACGTTAGTGGGCATCAACTGGGCTGGAGCCGACGTGAATGGGCATTGACGTGGCAGCATTTACTGAGATCCACCCACATCTCTAGATGAGGAGGGGCATGCGACGTGGCAGGGCTCGTTGGACCTAACAACATACAAATACTGTTAGTTATAAGGGCAAAATGAATCACTGACCTAGAACTGGATTTCCGAAGGATTTGAGGGAGGGAGAGGTGACTGAGGGACGGAAGATGGTGGTGAAGACGAACGTTACTTGTTGGTTGTTGTCAATCACAGCACGTGTCATGCGTATACATCGAAAATCAATCGAAAATTAATGCATGCAAGTAATTTGAAATAGAAATATACTGACCTAAGACCTTAAGGCTGAAAAACCAGTTGAGACTGCTAAGACCGGTCTTTGCCTGGTCTTTAGTTTTCGAGATTGGTGATGGACTGAAGACCGGACCGCGGTTACGGTCTTGATCGGTCTTGAATATTTCTGGTCTTGATCGGTCTTGGTCTGGTCTGGTCTCGGTCTTTTTCCAGTCTTGAGACTGGACCTTCAAACACTAGTCTGCCATCTCGATGGTTCCGAACTCAGAGTCACCCTGGTTTTGAGGATTGAGTTCCTCTGTGAGACTAGGCAGGAGGAATGCTTCAGGCACCCACACCGTCATTGGCTCAAGGTTGTCCATCCTGACACTCACATTCATCAACTGAGCGAAGTTGTTGATGGTTACCAGAAGCCAAGGTGTAGGATCACCTTCTGGAACACCATCCACAATAGGTTGAATGCATTCCGCTTCAAGGATCTTGGTGCATTTGTGAGGGGTTGCAAGTCGTTTTGAAAGTTTACAGTAGACCACAAATCTCTACATAGAAGAAACATTGGTCAGTCATCACATAGGTAGTCTGAAAGTGAATCTCTTACCGAATAAATCATTTGGAGGAATGCACCCTGCCAAACCTCACTACTCATACCATACTTTAAGCTCCCTTCCATGATCCATCCAAAGTTTTCTTGACCAAATTTTGCGAGGCTTGAGATCGAAGGCTCACGAGGTACCCATTTGTTTGTCCAATGACTGAATAAGGATGTTTTTGGGGAGCTGGAATACATGCCCAGGATTTGTGGGTCTAGGAATGATTCGGGAAGACGTGCACTCAATTTCTCGTGACACGACGCAAAGTGTCCATGTGAGTTTGTAGCAAGTTCTTGCCGAATGGCAGCCTGGAAGCCAGCAAAAACGTGGAAAGTCTCGAGTTGAACAGGGGATAATGATTGGATCGCATCCATTAGTTGTCCACTGAATCCACACTTTGCAAGTCCAAAGGATATGGATGTTCCACATCCTGGAACCCCCTGATGGTCAGAGCTCCCCACCATGAGACTAAAGAAGATAAGGGCATCTTGGTTTAGTCCACATTTAGTGTTGATTACTTCTGAACAGAAAATGTCGATGTCATCCCTGTGGCAGTTATTTCGGCCAGGAATCCTACATGGTGAGTATTTCGATTAGCCAGTTTCGATTAATTCTAAATATATATAGAATGTGCGCACCACCGGAGTACACAGGAAGCGCCAAAAACGAGTGCCTCGCTGTTGTTCGTAATAATTCCATCTATTATACTCTCCTTATTTAAATTGGCAAGCCCAATGCTGCTCTTCCTGTTTACCCGGCCAAATTATAATTATTAGAATAAATTCCTGGTGTTTAGGGCTTAGTTCATGAACTGTACCTCAATACTGTAGTACCCGAAGTACCGGATAAGATCTTGAGCCAGAGAACTCCACCAAGGATCATTGATTTCTGCTTTCTCAAAGACAAAGATGAGAGTCATGGATAATAAGAGCCAGCTAGATAGTTTGACGAAAAAAACCCTGAGTTCCCCGCCAGTATAGGGTTCTATGATTCGAAGTCTCTTCAGTGTAGCAGCACAATCGGCAACTATCGTTCTGTACCACAGATAATAAACTCCAAGCTTGAAGAAAGTTCTAAGATACATACCCCATGTCAACCCCAAGGGTGAGCTGGCGGTCACCGTTTTTCTTCCGGTTTATTCCCTCTTCCAATGTGAATACAGAAAGCGATTCAGGCCTTCCTGCATCTTTGATGGCCTAGGTGCCCATTGTGATCAGCCATAACAGGGCAGATATCAGATCAAAATGACTTACTGTCCACAGATCTGGTTTGGGCATCGTGGTGGTGAGGAGGAACGAATTCTGAGAGATAGGTCTCAACTCCTATTGAGACAAACCTTGAAACATTTTCTAATTTAGGACATGACCACAATTAGCGCCCATGAGAACGCCTGAAAGACCACTCATAAACTATATCATTTTTAATCAAACTTGAGGACATAATACGAAAAACTGAATCTAGAAAAATTACAAATTCTTTCGAGTCACTAAATCCCATTGCCCTGAGTGGCACTGACTGCGAATGAGCTCAAGCGTCGTTGAGCCTCTGCCATATCGTCACTATCGCAGATCCTCTCTGTTGTTGTTGTCGTGGAGCCTTCTCCATGTCATCATTGCCGTCATAAAGCCTCCATGTCATTATTGCTGTTGTGCATCCTCCTCCACGTCGTTATTGCCATTGTGCATCCTGAACTGCGCCATCAAAGCATAACGCCCAGAGCGAGGCAGCTCTGATCCAATACCCAGCCCTCGTTGTCGTTCGACCTCGGTATTCGCACCTTCGCATCAAAGTTCGACACATTGGGTTGTGTCTTTCCAGGTGTCGGGCTCGCAGGTGTCAACTTGCGGCTGATAGGATGGCTGTGCCTTCTGTCATTCGTGATGTTTGTGAGGGAGGTGGGGCTGGTACGGTTCCTTTGACAATTGGGGGATGGTGGTTGGTTCACATATACTAGCTACACTTCCTGTTATAGACAGACCAACGGAGTTGTAAACTTCCTGTTCTAGACAGAGCTGGCAGAGTCAGCTCATGCTCCCACAAGGCACTATTTAAGACCGGTGAGCGGATAACATTAAAATTATCAGTCAAAGACTGGCTGGCGGACACCTATTATGGGTGGGTATTTGGTAGGGCAGTGAAAATATAGGGCAGCTTGG
>Ga0307513_10011405_pt1 | contig 11048 bp, 9 predicted proteins | sample 15_EM_MG_FD_202174 | JGI IMG/M metagenome (GOLD analysis project Ga0307513, IMG submission 202174) | Populus trichocarpa ectomycorrhiza microbial communities from riparian zone in the Pacific Northwest, United States - 15_EM | ecosystem: Host-associated > Plants > Roots > Unclassified | place... | reverse complement strand
AAAAAAAAAAAAAAAAAAGCCCCCTATTTCCTTGATTCTTTATGCTACCTGGTATTTCTTTCCCGACTCTTGTACTTCAGAATATAACGTCTTCTATTCTGACATCCAAGTTCCACGCCAAGAACCCACGAACCCTGACCCTGATCTATCGTTACACGATCAGCCTTGACCTGAGATTGTTATCTCCGAAACCCTCACGCTAAACGAGTGATATCGTTTAGGAACTTCCTGTCGTTTTGTGCCTTGGACTAACGTCCAGTGCCAAGACCCCGTTACAGAACCCATGATTACAAAAAACAACAGAAAAAAAAGGAAGGGGAAAGGGAAGCAACCAAGAGATAGCACGAACCATCTCTCCTACACCTCCAACGATTCAGATCTCAACGCCCTGAGAGGTCACAGTCAGTTCGTATCCCTCCCCCCTTTTCTGCTTGCCCCGTTGCCTAGAAGGGTGAAGCTCTTCCCACCCGACCCTCCACCCATGCCACTTCTGATGGCTGTGTCTTTGGGCAGCCTTTGTCTAGTGGGATACTGTTACTCTCCTTATCCTCTTCCCGGTACTGGTTTGGTAACCCCTCGCTTAGCATTTGCAAAGGTGGGGTACGATCGCAACCCGTCAGCACATGGCTGGTAGGGTTGGGTTATCTGCGAAGTAGTTGCCCTAGTGGTACTGCTCTCTTGTATCGCACCTTCTTCTGATTTGTTTCGGTACGGTCGGAATACCAAAAATCTTGATGTTATTTCCATCGATCCCGTCCGTCCTTCTCGTTGTCACTCTCGCTTCCCCCCTTCCACCTCCCGGTTACATCCGCTAGCACCCTACTGCTTCAATACTGTGACTATGCCTCCTTCCGGCACTGCTCCTGGCCTCTGTCTCCTGCTGATCGCCTGACTTGATGATCCTGGCTGCATGCGCGGTTGTCTTAGCTTGTGTGTAGGGAGTTCATGCTTAGCCCCTCTGTCCTTGCAGCAACATGCAACACCCCAGTGCCATCTTTCCAGTGGACTGGGGGATCGACTTCATACTGTCACACACTCTGATAAGTGCTGGCTCGGTTACTGATCTCCCACTGGGGAGTGCGCTTACCTCGGCTTCACGGGCAATATGCCTCAGGAAGATCGACGTCTCATGTCTTCTGCCGTCCTAGGTTATTGTCCTGCTGGCCCCTGCCTCTCTCCCGCTTCTCGACGGAATGGGACTCGTCCCTAGGCTGTGGGTAGGTTGACTAGAGCGTTCATATTACATGTATTTCCTTTCTGGATAGGCTCGAGGTTTTCCTTGTCTTACATGTTTGTTTGTTCTCGGTCGGGGTTTCATTCCTTTGGGTTGCAGGTCTTGGAGGTTACTGGTGCATGGTCTTTAGGCCTTTGGTTTCTTCATAGTTTCTACCCATAGTACCGAGGGTTGTATTGACCTCTGCTCTAAGTGGCTTACGGGTTAGGCAGGGTCAGAGGGTTTTAGTGGGAAGAACCCGGATAGCCTGTAGTAACCGGATTTTTGTCTACATAGGGTGAGCTGACCTGAAAGTTGTATGTAACACCAAATATACAAGTACTAAAATTAACAAAAAGCAAAACCAACCAAGAGATCGGCACGCTCTGTACCCTCAGTTTCCCTGCCACTACATTTTACAACACCTTGTCGCAAAGTGAAAGATCCTGCCCACACTCTCATTTTCGCTAATGTTCATTACGGGGCCGGGCAGGGCGGGTTTTCACTCTCCATACCCCGCCCTTTCACGGGGCCGGGGCTAGGTTTCGGGTAATCCCCGTCCGGCCCCCGTTCGGGGCCTAGACGCACTGATTCCCGGTGTGGGGTAGGGTCATATCATCGGGTAGTTAGACGGTCACACTTGGTGTTCAGTCCCGTTGTGACTCACCCACTTAGTAGATACCTTGGCGTGCAGAATCTTCTGAATATAGCCTCTTCAACCTTCTGTAACTAGACAAGCGGGCACAACACACAAGTCCAGCACACTATTGTCAACGTTTCCTTTTTCTACTTTGATTGGGTCAAGCACTTCTCTCCTACTATCCTCTATCCGGTGAATTAAGTGGGTCAGCATCGAGTCAATCCTCTACTCAACTATCTTACGGTTTAGAAGAAGGTCACGCCGCGGGCGACAGGAGTGGAATACAGCTTGCGCCACACACCATCCACACAAGGGCAGAAGAGAGAGCGCCCGACAACTGGTGCTCTGAAATGGATTGGTGTTCAACCTCGCGACTGGCTCCCACTCCTGCAATTGGTTGTTGAAGTGTGAAAGGTGTCGGTTGTGCTCCCGAGAAAAGATCAAGATTGAGGAAGAGGAAGAAGGCGAGCCAGCCTCCACGTCTGTTGGTACCCCGACGCTCTTGAGTTGGTTAAGGGAAGAGGACGTGTAACGACCCTACAGATAGGTAGCTACAGTGGACCAGACTCAAGCCCGTATGGCATACAAGGGACAGGCATAAAAGAGTGGTACGCTGCAGGGTTGGGGTGGGTTGATTTTGGAAAAAATTCTGGTACGCTGCAACCAAACCACACTCAGACAGAAAATATGTTCAGATGGTAAAGTTCATCTTAAACCCCATCCTTTACCATACAGTTACCAACCCCAAGGGGTAAGTATTGTGAACCAACACTCCTGTGTGCAAGAAAATAAATGGGTAAGGATGACAAAGCAGAGTAGCCTCTACACATAGATCAGAAAAGAATATAGATTTCTTCAATAGGCCACTGGGCTTTAAAGCCCACTTATCATAAGGCCAGCATTAAACATGGTCCAAGTTTAGATGTTCAGGTGCCCCCTCAGCAGACACCTCTTTGGGTTTGATTTGATAGTAAATGTGTTAGAGTAGAGGTCATCTGCATCACTCATACATAATTTTCTTTATCAGTTGCATAGCATGGGAAGAAACATGGATAGTCTTAAAGTTTCCCTTCTCAAGTGTACCACTGCTTCTGAGACATTAGTTATGCACCTTACCACTTTTTTATGCCTGTCCCTTGTACCAAGTGGTAACCATATTGAGGATAGGCCAGTATACATAGTATACTACCGGTAGACATGAGTTCGTACAAGTGTCTACAAAGTGACTTGGTGATATAGGGTTAGACAGGGTAACCTAGGTAGGCCAAAGTTACCCTACTAGGCAGGGTAACCTTCGGAGAGTGTGTTCGCATAAAGCAAAGGACCCATAGTAAACGTTGCACGGGTCTCCGGGGCAACATTATATGTGGTCGCGCGGACTCCCGAAGGAAATAAAGGCATGATAGGGTGAAGTTACCCTACCTTGGAAACATGATTACCCTACCTTGGGACCCCAGTTACCCTACCTTCACGGACAAAGTCATCTGCGAACTTAGGGGAAAGTTATCACACTATAGTGGGGCTCTTAGATGTTCATAGGGTGGCTTCGTATGGTACGAAACGCACTACTGACGGAGCAGGAGTGGTTCGATCCTCCTGTAACTTTCAGGGGATATTCCTAACACCCCCCTGCGGCCCCAGCGTTGGTACGGCGCGACAGCACTGTACGGCTGTGTAGTTGTGTGCTTCCTAGTCAAGTGAGATCCATAGAAACGCTCCCACAACACCGTATGAGTGGTGGCCGTCCAACCGACCAGAAGCTGTTCCCAGGATATATAAGGGGTGTGAGGGTGACCGCCTTCTGGGGCGCCACCTGGATAACACCTGGGAACCACCTACGGGCATACTTTGACCTCCGGGTAGTTGTATGGTTAACAGTAGAGGGCTTGGGGCTGACCGGGGAAGCTGCAAGTCTTCCAGGACAACCACTCCAAAGCCAGTCCCAGGCTACCCCGTGCACTGTAGCATTACCATGGGTTATTAGTGGACTCTAGAGGTGTGAGTCTTGACATGATTTAAGAGGGTCCCGCATGGTTGGCTGTGGGTAGCGCCCATGCTGTCAAGCAGCAGGGGACTTCTTAGCGTGGGAGCCTGCAGTCCGGTTTAAAAGCTTAGTATAGCCAAGTAGATATCCTGATGGACTGCGTAGCTTGTATAGACGAAACCACCGCTGGGCCAGTGAGTCCCAATGGATATCATCTCTACGGTGGGCATGGCGGTCGGCCACTGATATGCTACCGATAGGAAAGGGCTTTCGCTCATGCAGATGTAGTTGGAGAGACATCGCGGGAAGCACTGCCTATTTGTGGAGACAGTTAATATCCGGGCGGTCCGACAGCCTCCGAGTGTTAGCCCACTCTAGGCGGGTGAGTTGGATAGCCCTGAGCTGAGCAGGGTGCTCGCAAAAGGTCACAATGGTTGACGGGTGTCCTATGGCTTTACATTATTCTACTTAACTAAAGCAAGTGAGACACTATTCTGATAACCAACGATCCTCGAGAGAACTTATTGAGTGAAGCTTTCAGGCTTAACGATATTAAGTTTTACCGCTTGATTCTACTTTGAATTATCTTTATCTTTATTTTGATCCTTACTTCTACTTTGAGTCTTCGGTGCTCTCGCAATCTTAGGATCCGTCTTCCTACAGAGTGCCCCCGTTACAGGACGACAGCGAGACTACCTTTTGCTTCAAAAAGAGCGCGTATTGGTATTCAGTTGAGGCCCAAGATTTGCCATACCTTCAGATCAGCCACGATAACTCTGCTAAACCAACTATCGCCTGTCGATTGATAGCCAGACAAGGCTTCCTGTGGAGAAAAACAATAAATCAAGCACGTGCTAGTGGAATAATGTTCACGGGGGAAGGAGGGGTGAAAGTAAAGGAGCTCTTGGATTGAATGGACCAATGGTTTGCTACTCAAGGCGATGACCTGCTGGGAACAACTACTCAGGCAAAGCAAGCGTGCGCTGCCCAGATTCATCTTGCCTTGCCATTTAACTCCGCCGCCTATAGGTTTGTCATGGCGTTGGACAAGGCGACACGTGGAGAGGAGGAGCTACTGAGAACAGCATTGGGCAACGAGTTTCACGACGTCGAGGAGGAGACACACGCAGAGGAGGACAGGTTGTCGACAATGAATTCTCTCCGGCAAGGCGATCGCAACCTTTTTCAGTACTGGCGCCGGGTGATCAAGTTCCTTCAGCGCACATCCCGTGGTTTGGATCGGTTCAATCTTATGTTCATCAGCAACTACCTCGACAGACTATCAAGCGCACACCTACGTGAGCTGGCCATTTCTACCTTTCGTCGGCGCGACTCGGGCGAGTCACCTATGGAGGTTGTCAAGGGTGTTATTCACTTGGCTACCCAATTGAAGGTTAGAGGGTACCGCAAGCAGCGGAGCAGACGCTATGACAATAACGAGCCAGAGGGAGACGACAATGACGACTACGACTCTGATGAAGTTCCCAGCAGTGACGAGGATGATGATGATGACGACGACGACTAATATGGTCACAGCCGGAAGGCCAGAAGGAAGGGAAAGGGAGCAAAGGGTAGAGGAGCAAGCAAGAGGAAGGGCAAGCGAGCGACCAGTCAGGAGAGGAAGACGCGGAAGAGCAGTGGGGAGGAAGCCTCGAGCAAACGGGAACTGGCAGAACTACGGGAGATGATGCACGACTTGATGCAGATACAGAAGGCAACTGCTACTGGCAAAAGGGAAGGCGCGGGAAGGTCCGGAGAAGATGTCATTCCACTTGATACCTTTGCGGTTGGAGGAGGTTACGGAAGGTACCCTTAGGGGCAGCCAAACCTTAGCCACGCTACTACTCGTCGTTCTGAGTACTATCCGAATGGTCGTAATGAGCCTTTGCCCCCTGGAGAATATTAGCAGGACCGCAGAGGGGGTTATCAGTCTGGCTACCACAAGGCCCTCAGGAAATGGAACGAATGGGGTTCCCTACTCGCTCTTACATTGAGGATTTCTCACGACGTCCGACAGATACATCACGTTTCGCTCAAGCATCAGGTCAACCCGGGCGCAGATACCCGCAATTCAGTTCCTCTGAGAATACACAGGAAGCGCAACCTGCCGTCGCCCCGTCTGGAGTTCTGTATTATCCGCCTCGTCCACGCATATGCTTTCACTGTCAAGAAGAAGGAGATTTCCGTTCTCAATGTCCACATCTGTATCAGCCACCGGTAATGCCCAGAAGAGACAACTTAGGACCAGAGCATCCCCATACTCCCACTCAAAGGGCAGGACAACCGGCGCAGACTCAAGACAAGCCAGTCAGCGTTATCGAGATTGTCTCTAAGTCATTGGCACTTCAGGGAATGAAAGTGCGTGAGGTGACAGCCAGAGCCGTGGAGGACTCAGCCGATTTGAGAATGTTTGTTCACCACCTTAGGGAGGCGGATATTGATGATCGCTGTGCGTCTGACGGATCTGAAGAGGAGGATGATGAAGAGGATGCCGTACCAGTCATGGCAGGAGAGCGAGCACCCCGATTCAGTGATCTACCACCAGAGTTTGATGGAGAGACCGGGCCTGTGAGCAGACGTCAAAGGACTATGTATGGCGCGAATGAGGAGGCAGAGGAAGCTACAACTGGGAAGAGAAAGACAAAGACGCCTTTCCCTCCCGCTCCTCGCAAGCCCATTCGGTTGATGGCAGGAAGAGAGAACTTTGACTTTATGGGCGCCTTTAGGGACTCTCCTGTGACCGGTCTCAATTGGGGTTCCTTTTTCAACCTCGCCCCCTCTGTCAAACGAGACATCTGTCGCCAGCTGGTTCAGGAACGCACCCGCACGAAAGGGAAGGGGAAAGTGAAAGAGAAAAAGGTTACGATTGAAGAAGTGCAAGATGAGAAGGAGGTGTCAGCCGTGGCTACTGATCGAGACTTGGGAGACGTAGCAAACTTCTTCACAAAGGGATTCATCCGTACAGAACAGGGGACGTATCGCATTTCTAGAATTTTGGTCGACGCAGGATCTGTGATAAACCTCATGCCTATTCACCTATTACGGTTCATCGGTGCGAAACTACGGAAGGCGGGAGGCATGGTCATTCGGACAGCAACGAATGCGCTTGCAAAGATCTCCTACAGTGCGGATGAACGCATTACTATCACGCGTGTATCATGCGACCTACGTGTCTATGCTCTCCCGGAGGCGTACAAACCTACGTACCCCCTCCTACTTAGCCGACGTTGGTTGCAGGCTGTCAAGGCAAAAGGGGATTACACAAGTGGTAGATATTATATCAGGCATCATGATCGGACCCTGGTCAGAATTCCTCGAGATAACAGAGCACAAATAACCCCTGAGAGACACCGCCCCTGTGTTCCGGTGGTTATGAGAGACAGAGACGCGGGTACAGAGGGACTTTCAGCCGAGATTGAGGAGGAGTTGGAAGTTCAGCACGCGCTTGGCCGCAAGTTCTTTCTAGATGTGATTAGAGGGGTTATGAGAGAGGCAAGAGAGGCGATTGAACGTGAGGATGAAGAGGAGGATGGAGAGTTGTCCGATGAGTCGGAAAACTAGAGTCACCAGGTAATGTTCCAAGTGGGTTGTCTGGTGTCATGGATACCATAGATGGTGCGAGTACTTTATGTTTGTCGGATTTGAGAGACTTGAATGGAGAGAGAGAGAGAGAGAGAGAGAGATTATAGTGTTAGGGTTTCTACTAATTGTTTGGATGATAGCTCTGTTACGGAAAGCGACGATGTTGATGGTAGTGCACGTATGATAGAGGATGGGATTGAGGTATTTGGTGAAGAGGACATGGGTGTTTGTGGAGAGGTTGGCTGCTGGGTGGACACCGGATGGGATTCAGAGATGCTGAACGCCCGGGAGTTGATAAGAGGAGGAATCATGGCAGAGAAAAAGAATGATGGAGAGGCAGAGTGCCATAGTCACGGTCGGATCGGAGAAGAGAGGGATAGACACGGTGTTCCGGAGGACTACGAGCGACAAAACCAAATGGAGGGCGAGACGAACGTTATTTTCTCCAACGAGGAAACGGCCGAGCAAACCGCTTTCGGTCACATCTTGGCGTTTCGTACTCAGCGTCGTCCTACCACCTATCGACGTCAACTAAGGAGTTCAGCAACCGGGATTCCCACATGGTTTGAAGGGTCCAGGATTAGATTGGGAGAAAGCTTAACAACGAGCGAGAGGCAGCAGGCAGAACTCCTATTATACACCTCGAAAGATCTGTTGGTACTCAGATTAGAAGAACTGCCCGTGACGGATTGGGTGGAGCATCACATCCCCGTACACCCGGACTCGCAGCCCATGCGCACAAAAGACAAGCTTTACACAAAGGAGGAATCTGCCTGGGTTGAGGGACACCTTCCGGAGATCTTGAAGGCCGGTATTATTGGGAGATCAGAATCACCTTGGGCTCATCGAACCAAATTTGAGATGAAGAAGGACGGCGGGTTATGGATAGTTCATTTGTTTTGTCCTATCAACAGTGCGAAGATGTTGTCTGGCTATCCGATGAAGCGGATTAAGCCTGTTGTGAACAACTTGATGCAGTCCCGGTTTACTAGTTATTTTCAAGCCGACGCGGCGAACGGATATTGGGCAGTTGCCATGTACCCACCTGACACTTTTCGAACAGCCTTTTCAACGCATAATGGCCAGTGGCAATATATGAAGAAGGAGCAGGGGGATGTATTTAGTTGGGAGAGAGTTGGAGTCGGTGGAACACCGCATCTTGAGTGCATTGAGGAAGTCCAGGGAGTGGGTTGACTAGGATCATAGCTAGTCACTCGGCGGTTTGTGCCGAAGCCTCAGGGGAGGTGAGGAGAGATGTTACGGTGAATTTGTTTGTGAGCTTTTGCTATATGTTTACGGGGGCCTTCGGGGCTGAAGGCAAATGGAACGGGGGACCCTTGTGGGGTAGGGTCATATCATGGGGTAGTTAGACGGTCACACTTGGTGTTGAGTCCCGTTGTGACTCACCCACTTAGTAGATAGCTTGGCGTGCAGAATCTTCTGTATATAACCTCTTCAACCTTCTCTAACTAGACAAGCTGGCACAACACACAAGTCAAGCACACTATTGTCAACGTTTCGTTTTTCTACTTTGATTGGGTCAAGTACTTCTCTCCTACAATCCTCTATCCGGTGAATTAAGCGGGTCAGCATCGAGTCAATGCTCTACCCAACTATCCTAGGGTTTAGAAGAAGGTCACGCCGCGGGCGACAGGAGTGGAATACAGCTTGCGCGACACACCATCCACACAAGGGCAGAACTGAGAGAGCCCGACACCAGGATGTGGCACCATTGGTTACAACCTATTTTTAACGGGAACCTGTTAGATGTATGGGTGGGGCGGGGGCCTGAGCGGGAACAAGCGCAGGGAATGCCGGAGAAGAAACCCCGCCGCAGGCTGTTGAGTGCGCCAGGGTGGGCAAAAGGGCGTAAGGGCCTCCTTTTTCGGGCCCCGTCCGCTCAGTATAATGTTAATTATGGGGCCCATGGCCCGACTGCCCGCCGCGCCCCGCTGAATGGCCCCGGGCTGGGCCTGTTTTTTTACAGTTTCCTGCCCCTGCCCCTGGCCCCAGCCATTCCCCAGAATAGTCCCCATTAACCCAGGTCGGAAGAAATCGGGCCCCGTCTAGGGAATGAGCCGGACTCGCCCCGTACGCGGGTGCGAGGTCGATCACTCCCAAAATAACCCCCCTAGCCCGTTGCCAGGGTGCGGCCTGGCAAGCGAAAACCAGGCCAGCCCTGCGCCGTCACAAACTCTAGCCCTGTAACAAACTCCAATTTGGGCACAGGGTTTAGACTTCGGATCCCTAAGCACTACCGCCATGGCTCAGCCTGGTCCATCACACTACATTACTCGAATGGAAGACCTTCCCTCTGCAACTCCTGCTGTAGCGGGCTTCGAACCCGAAGACCTTTACCTCCCTCAGTTTCTCCTAACGACCTGCCAACGGACAGCCCCGCAGTTCCCCGTAGCCTGCCTTATCGAGCTAGGAGACATTTCCCTCCCAGACAGGATAATACTACTCCTCCTCTACTCCCTGGTGCAGGCAAAGTCCACCATGGGCAAGGAAATGGAGTAGGTCTACCTTCAGACGAGCGACCTTGAGTCCCGTGTCGCCAACTCCCTCCCGACAGGTGTGGACCTCTCCATATAACTTAACAAAATCCAGTCTACCCCACGTGACCTGTCACAAATCGTGACTAAGCAAGGCAGATTTCACATGACTCATACTTATGAGTCATAAGGTATGTTGAATTTCACACTATGACGTCAGTTGACTCATAGTTCTCACATAACTACGCACTCGCGAGTTATTGTTATATTGTGATTGGTTGATTGTTTCATGACTCACGATAGTGACGTCATATGATGTAATGACTTTCGCACATGACTCACATTATGGGTCATGGGTTTCACGCATGGGACTAGTTTGAGCGCATGACTTGGTTTATGAGTGTTGATTGGTTAAAAGGAATGTTGTGCGATAACTCATAGGAGTCATCGATGGATTTAGTGCTATGACTCACTATGAGTCATCGAGGTTTATGTAGCGTGAGGTGATGAGTCACCAGGGTTAGGGTTGGGAGAAGATGCCTATATAAGGCGCTTGGTTCCGACCAAGAGGTACGACACGAACCATCTCTTCTCCACCTCCGGCGATTGAAATCTCAACACCACGGGAAATCATCGTCACTTTCCCCCACCCACCTCTCTTCCCCCATAATGGCTTCTGCCTAGGGGTTGACGTTAAGCCATCTACCCTCCTCCCCTGTGGCCTCGGCCTCCCCTCCTTGGGGTTCTCGTTCCTGTTCGTCGTTGACTCCCGCTCATGATGTTCGGTTCTCCCCCTTACCCCGCACTTGCTTCGCACCTCGCTTAGCATTTTGCACGGTCGGAAAGCTTCTCGCTTCGTTCACGGTCGGCGATATGGCGTCCGGACTCTCCGTCGAAGTAAGACTTCGGTTCTGCTGGGCTTGTACCTCTGATGGGGAAAGCTTCGGTTAGTAACATCACGGTCTCGCTCGGTTTCGCTGTCGTCCCAAAAGCCCTTGCTATGGCCCGTTAGTCGGTGGTGGCTAGCCCGTTCGCGATCCTTCCTCCACCCCCCTCCCGGTTCCGTCCGCTGGCACCGTACTGCCCCATAAGCTGGCACCTTACTGCTAATTCACCTCCCAGGCTGGCACCCTA
>Ga0307513_10011404_pt1 | contig 11048 bp, 8 predicted proteins | sample 15_EM_MG_FD_202174 | JGI IMG/M metagenome (GOLD analysis project Ga0307513, IMG submission 202174) | Populus trichocarpa ectomycorrhiza microbial communities from riparian zone in the Pacific Northwest, United States - 15_EM | ecosystem: Host-associated > Plants > Roots > Unclassified | place... | reverse complement strand
AGACCAAACGGGTTCATTGAGTTTTTGAGGTGCTGGACGTCGAGCAAGGCGAGCGCAAAAATATAAGAGTGATCGAAAAAAATAGTGGAAAAATCCGCCGCGCCAACTTATCTGAACACCGCAATAACACCGTCCCGTCTCAACCCACCATCCTTCCCCGTGGGGCTTTCTGCAGCCCCAGGCTCCATGAGTCTGCTTCATCTCCCCTGAAGGAGGCGGCGAGGCGGCCGAGCTCAGCGCAACCGCTGGTGATACGTCAGTACTCTACCTTGGATGCGACCATTTGACCGACTTCTCGTGCACTAATCATCTTCTTCGTACAGTGTTTTGAATGCCCTGAGGTGCAATCGCACGCGCCTGATGACCTCCCCATCAAGATACAAAAAACCGGTGGGGGTGGTCGGATGTACGAGCGCTGCGCTCAACCAACAGATCTCAGGGTATTCCAAGGTTCGCAAGTCGCACGGAAAATCTGTTTTGGTCCTAGCTGTTGGTTGTCAATGCTAAGTTGGTGATTGTGTTAAATACTCCAAGGGGACGATGGCGCTGAACCATTGACACCTTCCCTTCCCTCCTTCTACTTTCGCCTCATGTCCCAGATCTCACCATTCCTCCGTGAGCTGATCCAGGGGGGTAACGATATGTGGGTGCCTGTTGAGTCATCGATAAGGGCGGTCGTAGTATTGAACGAGAACCAATTGCTTCGGTTTTCATAATCAAGTCTCTCGGGAAAGGTAAGTTTCGACTCCACCGACGCGATGTGGCTCCCTCAGCGTGTCTGAGGTTTATCCGAATAGTACGTATCAATCTCGACAACCGCCCTCGTGTTTTATGATTATTTCCTGACCTTGGAGGATGAGGTAAGCTTACGGATCATTTGTCCACCACCGTTTTATGCCTGATCACCTGTGACCGTATTAGGTCCGGTATGCTTGGGGTGGAAGGAAGAACTGGAGTGAGTACCATCCTGGAAGCCCGTTCCCGTTCGTGACGATATCGGTTGAACGGCGGGTCTAGTCTTTTGTTTGTTTATCCTGGTGTGTTGTTGTTTCGCTCCATTGGCGATCATCACGACTTAGCGGGGGAGCAGAATAGATACCTTCCCCTAGCATACAAGATCTGGGTGGTTTTCGGTGAGTCGTTGCGCAGAGTTTGAGTCGTGTTTTGGAATTTGGCCTGACACCATAACGTCTAGCGTATTTTTGGCCTGGATACTCATTTCAGGTAAGATCCTGCGATCTTTCGTTTCTCTTAACTGACATTTGTCCTCCGATAGGCGTATGCGCAACCGTTTAAACCAACGGTTCTATCCCGTTTAACCCGGGTTTTTCCATAGATGCCACCATACGGCCCTCATCCAACCTTTATTCTTCATCATCGCAACGTTAACTGCACAGATCTTCCTTATGCTAAGGTGAGGCATGCGGTTCATCTATGGATTCAATTGGCCAACTGTACCCAGGGTATATGCGTTGAACGCATGGAACAAGATGCTGCTTGGGTTCTTCGCTTTATTGACCGTCGCCCAGCTTACCACTGGGATTTTACTCGTGGCCGTACCATCTAACTCGGGTGAGCTCTCCTACCCACATAACGAGGGGTGAAAGACTTAGACCTGTGGTACTTGCTTGCTACAGTCATTGTTATTCCGGATATTCCGTTGGACGCATACCGTGCGTGTCTGTTCAACACCAAGGCAAAGTATGAGACAATATACACAGCGTTCTCCTTATTTTACGGTACTTTTTTTCATATGTCCGCGGTGTTGCTGCCCTGTGTTCTGACACAATCTTTAGATGTGGTGGCGTTCCTCGTCATCATTCGTTCGCCCGTCCGGGATGTGGGACGACTCTCCAGCCTCGTGCGGACGATCATCAGAGACGCAACCGTCTACTTCCTCGTCATATTCACTTCACATACCATACTCACCTTCTTTGTCCTATTCGCTCGAGTGAGTATCGATCTTTACAAGGATTGATTTCCGTGCCGCTTACGAGTGTCGTGGGACGCAGGAGAATATTAAGCTGATCCCTAGTGTGTGAGTTGATGCGTCATTTGGTTTGGTACAGCGAGTGCTTATTTGGCCGGTTCGGGCTACTAGAGTGAACAACATGTGAGTCGAGTCCAATGAGTCCGTATCTTGTAGACGCTAAATCCCGCTTCTCCTTCCGTCGCTGTTAGCCTACTCCCACTGATGGTGTCCCGACTCCTGATGTCCTTACGGAAAGCGGGGGATTCCAACGTTACCACGGCATGGGATTTAAGCCACTTCACAGGCGCAACGGCGACGGAGCCCATAGCGTTTGGTGTTAATCTACCGAGGGGCGCGAGACCGGAGGGAACAGAGGAGATGGGCCACATCGAGATGGTGGATATAAACGTTGAGGACCCGTATCGTAAACAGCTAAGGCTCTCGGAGGTGTAAGGTTCATTTCGGGCAATGCAGTTGGATATAGCTGGTGGCCACCGATTATGTGCAAACTGATTGCGACAACCTCCCACAGGCACCACAGGAACAACTCTGGGCCTGCCGCCAACTTCGCCTTGTGGAGGGTCAAGCTTCCATCCGTAGTGACGGCTGTAGCCAGCTTCAGGATAATCCAAGAGCTGAGAGGTCATTCCCTCGATAGCGAATGTCATAGATACTATTCATTATTTTCTGTATTTATTTTGGGATCTGGGATCGTACAAGACAGAGGGAGGTGATTACCAAAAGTGCGGCGGCCCTGAACTCCGAAATCATGGGATGCAACAGGGTGCTGAGGGCCTACATCTCCTGTAAGCAACGAAAGGCACGTATTCGTGTTATCGGTTTCCTGCGGTCGCGGATCTGTAGGGTAGGCATTGCACACAGTCACTGTGTTCAATCACCACCTGCCATCAGCTAACCAACCGGGAGTGAGGAATCGAGCCCATATATCCGAGGGGGTTCGGTGTCGCCACAATTCACAGTTAGAAGACAAATGACACTGCGTGGGGTACAATCATGCTGGTTTTCGGCGTCAGGAGTCGCCACCGAAGGACCGTAAATCCATAAAGGAGCGACCCAGGGCATCGGTCGGGTTACCACGAGGCCTGTAAGAGCAGTTGGGTTGGGACTTGTTGTAGAGGGCCATCTGGGGTTTGGTGTTTCGGAATCACGGGGGACCGATTGCTAACGAGAGTTAGACACACCGACGGCGACACTGGTTCAATGATTTCATGCTCACATTATCGCGATCTCAAATATCACGGACCCGGAACGCGCAACGTGTCACGGAAGGGCTTTCTGTTTGAACAACAGGTATTGTCTTGATAAAACTGTCGCACATCACATTTGGTCCATCTTTGGGTGGCACGGGTTTCTGTTCGGTCATTGGTTTCCTACATTCGTTAGAGCTTGCAGTGTGGCACGGTATAATACACTTCCACACGAGTAGCGCTTGATGTTTGCTGGCCGCGGGCATCCGACGAGAGCGTCCGGGGGGAGATTCGATGCCATCCCACTCTTCAATTGAGGAGCAGTACCCTACAAAAACAATAACGAAGCCCGACGAATAAACAAGACCCGACACCAAGAAGAACGAACCGTGTCTGGAATGGGGACGAAGGGTGTCGACTACATTGTCTGCAGTCGTGTGCTAGGGACCCTGGGGCGGTACCGAGGCCGACTGACAGGGCGGTCCACGGGTATGGAGAAGAAGTAAGTGGAGATACGCGGTGGATGAGTGACTCGAAGATGTGTCTCCGGTGGAGTAGCCAGCGAGGTGAAGTCGAAAGCGCGTCGGCGTGAAGTGTTCCTGCGGAGGGGCCTGACAAGAGTCGGACATCAGCCGATCGCGCGCATCTCAAGAGGTGCCACCAACCATGAATTCCTCAATCAAATGGGTCGCGGCGTATCATCAGAGGACGGTCGCCTATCTCCATCAGACCCTTCCTCACACCCTGTGCGCCACACCGTTTTCTCGCGGCTATCTTGAGTCTCGACCATGCAAGCAAAGTCCCAACGACCGAAGGGGAGAGACGGAGCTATCTCGTCGCTGAATATGGCCATCGAAGGCTTGAACCTCGCGAAGGAACTCTCAATTGTCACCCCAGCTAAGGCTGTTTTCGGTTCCGTCAGTGTCCTCCTCGCAATGATCAGGGTATGTTTCCCCCTCTTCAGCTGCGACGAGATCACCCAGACTCATATGTATCTAGGACACCATGGTCAACAAACTGGACTGCGTCGAACTCGGGCTCGCCTGCGCGGATGTATGCGGTGCCCTTGACCGCGGGATGGGCGGGAGGAGGTTGGATGAGCTGAATCGGTCCGTGTGTGAGGCGATTAAACAACTGAAAACGTAAGCTCGACCAGTGATGTGCATTATATGCGCTTCACTCACGACGCCGTCGATCGCAGAACTGTGACAGAGATCCAGATAAAGATCATCGAGAAGAAGGAACGGAATCTGCTCTCCCAACTTGCCCATGCAAAAAATGACAAGGAAACCATCGCCGCCTGGAAGTTGGACCTCATTAGGATCCTTCAAGTCTTCAACGTACGTTCGGTCGGCCTCGTTTTGGCCGCCACTGACTCCTCCTTCCAGTCCGAGTTGACCTTGAACACTCACACCATAGTTTCCGACATACACAGGGACATGTGGAGAGGTCACGAGGATACCGGCAGCAAAAATCAGGCAGTAAGTGAAGCTCATACTCTATCGATCACCGAATAGACGGTGACAATTGACTAGGCTCGAATCGGGTCAACGATCTCGAATCGCATGGGGCCCAATCTCACATTCCCGTCTGGAGTACTCGGGGAATCTCCTCCTTCGTCGCCCAGAATCTTCTTTGGACGTGGCGGGTTGATCGAGGAGATTGTTGGTCTGGCAGAAAACCTGACTCCGGTTGCTCTCATCGGAGCCGGCGGGATCGGCAAGACGTCCATCGCTCTCACCGTCCTGCATCACGATCACATCAAGCAGCGGTTTGGTGAAAATCGTCGGTTCGTCCGGTGCGATCAGTTCCCGGCAACCCCCACTCATTTCCTCGCTCGACTCTCCAAGGTTATTGGCGCGGGCATCGAGAACCCCGAGGATCTGGCCGCCCTGCATCCGTTTCTATCTTCGAAGGAGACAGTCATCATCCTCGACAATGCGGAATCAATTCTCGACCCACAGGGAATGAACGCTCGGGAGATATACACCATAGTGGAGGAGCTGAGTCGATTGAAGACCGTCAGCCTTTGCATCACATCCCGGATCTCTATTATCCCTCCTGACTGCGAAACTCTCGATATCCCGACATTGTCCATGGAGGCCGCGTGCGACACGTTCTATCGCATCTACAAACGCGGCGAACGGTCCGATTCGGTCAACAACATCCTGAAACAACTCGATTTCCATCCGCTCTCAATCACCCTTCTCGCTACCGTTGCACATCACAACCGGTGGGGAACAGACCGACTTGCGAGGGAATGGGAGAAGGGGCGAACGGATATGCTTCAGACGGAGCATAACGAGAGTCTTGCCGCCACAACCGAACTGTCACTTGCCTCCCCCATGTTTCAAGATCTTGGCCCTGACGTCCGAGAGCTTCTCGGAGTCGTCGCCTTCTTTCCTCAAGGTATCGCCGAGAACAGCGTCGACCGCCTTTTTCCCACGATTCCTGGCAGAATGAATGTCTTCGACAAGTTCTCCGTTCTTTCCCTGACATACCAAAACAATGGGTTCATCACAATGCTTGCGCCCCTCCGGGACTACCTCTGTCCCAAAGATCCCAAGTCATCTCCGCTCCTTTGCGCGGTCAAGAAACATTACTTTGACCGGTTGACGGTTTCGGTTGACCCTGATATGCCCGGGTTCGAGGAGGCACGGTGGGTCACATCAGAGGATGTGAACATCGAACACCTGCTCGATGTCTTCACATCTATCGACGCAGAGTCGGGTAATATCTGGAATACCTGCGCCAATTTCATGGAGCATCTGTATTGGCACAAGAGGCGGCTTGTTGCGCTGGGGTCGAAGATCGAGGGGCTCCGAGATGACCATCCCTCCAAGGCGGAATGCTTGGTCCAACTCTCACGGTTATTTGAATCGGTTGGAAATGGCGCGGAGAGAAAACGACTCCTTTCTGATGCCTTGAAGCTTCAGAGAGAGCGGGGGGATGACCATCAGGTCGCTCGAATATTGAGGCGCCTGTCCATTGCGAATCGACTGCTAGGTTTCCACGAGGAAGGGCTGCATCAAGTGAAAGAAGCATTGGGAATTTGCGAGCGGCTCGGTGACACATCGGATTTGGCACGGTGTTTGCGAGGGCTTGCTTGGTTGTTGTATAGTGACAACCAACTCGGCGCAGCGGAAGGAGCCGCATCCCGTGCCATCGATCTCGCGCAAGAAGGCGATCAATTCCTGGTCTGTCAATGCCATCGCGTCCTTGGTGAGATACGTCGTTCCAAGGCAGATTCCAAGAAGGCCATCCACCATTTCGAGACAGCCCTCAGAACGGCATCCCCTTTCAGCTGGCACAATCAGCTGTTTTGGAACCATTACTCCCTAGCGGAACTATTTTCTGATGAAGGCAGGTTCGACGATGCACACGCTCATGTTCAGCACGCCAAGTCACACACGATCAACGACGCATACAACCTGGGTCGCGCGACGGAGCTTCAGGCCAGGTTTTGGTATCGACAACGTAGGTTTGGGGAGGCAAAGACCGAAATCCTGCGCGCCGCCGATATTTATGAGAAGCTCGGGGCTGCGAAGGACCTGGAGGGCTGCAGAGAACTCTTCCGGCAGGCCGACGAGAAAATGAATAACGGTGAGCTCCCGTAGATGATACTGCTTTCTATGAGCGTTAACTTCCCTCTCTAAGCTTGGAGAACTGGGTGGTGGCGTCGACGGTTGCGTTGATTTCTTTAGACGTGTACTCCTCCACAAACTACATCCGTCCTACCTCTTCACCGCGTCTAGTGTGATGTCATTCAATATAACTACTACCTCCACCCCTTTCTGATGACCTCCTCTACCCTCTCGTATTATTCCATGTCATTTGTCCCGCTGTACTTTTTTGCAGGAAAGTTGTACACGAAAGAATTATAAGACCCAGGACTTTCAGTCCGGGAATGATCAGTGAGTTGAACCGATCCAGAAGGTTTTGAACTTTTAAAATTGAGTACGCCTATTAGGGTATGGTGCCTATTTCCATCAGGGCTTACACCCTCCTTCACAGCCCATGCACCGCACCGTTTCCTCGTAGCTACCTCGACCCCCGACCATGCAAGCCAAATCCCAACAATCGAAGGGGAGGGACTGGGTCATCTCGTCGCTGAATATTGCCATCGAAGGCCTGAATCTCGCGAAGGAACTCTCAATTATCACCCCAGCCAGGGCTGCTTTTGGTTCCGTCAGTGTCCTCCTTGTGATGATAAGGGTACGTCTCCTGTCCTTCTGCGAAGAGATCACCCAAACTCATATGTATCCAGGACACCATGGCCAACAAACTGGACTGTGTCGAACTCGGGCTAGCCTGTGCGGACGTATGTAGCGCCCTTGACCGCGGGATGGGCGGGAAACGACCGGATGAGCTGAATCGATCTGTGCGCGAGGCGATTGAACAATTGACGACGTGAGTTCAACCGATGGCGCATATTGTACAAGCTTCACTCACTGCGCCCTTGATCGCAGAACTGTGGCGGAAATCCACAGAAAGATCATCGAGAAAAGGGAACGGAACCTGTTCTCACAACTTATCCACGCAAAAGTGACAAGGAAACCATCGCCGCCTGGAAGTTGGACCTCATGAGGATCCTTCAAGTCTTCAACGTACGTTCGGCCGGCCTGTCCCGACTATCGCTCACCACCTCCTTTCAGGTCGAATTGGCCTTGAACACTCACACCATAGTTTCAGACATATACCAGAACACGCCGAGAGGCCACGAGGACACCTGTGACAAAAATCAGGCGGTAAGTGAAGCTTATACTCCATCCATCACTGAACAAACAGTGACAATTGTCTAGGCTCAAATCAGGTCAGCGATGTCGGATGTCATGAAGTCACAATCTTACATTCTGATATAGAGGACACGAAGAGTCTCCCCCCTTACCGTCCAGAGTCTTCTTTGGACGTGACCAGTTGATCGACAAGATCGTCGGTCTAGCGGAAAACCTCACCCCATTCGCCCTCATCGGTGCTGGCGGGATCGGCAAGACGTCCATCGCTCTCACCGTCCTGCATCACGATCGCATCAAGCAGCGGTTCGGCGAGGACCGCCGGTTCATCCGATGCGACCAATTCCCGGCAACCCCCGCCCATTTCCTCGCTCGACTCTCCAAGGTCACCGGTGCGGGCGTCGAGAATCCTGAGGATCTGGCTTCCCTACGTCCATTCTTATCTTCAAAGAAGATAGTTATTGTCCTTGACAACGCGGAATCCATTCTCGACCCACAGGGAACACACGGCCGGGAGATATATACTATAGTGGAGGAGCTGAGTCGATTGGAGACCGTTTGTCTCTGCGTCACGTCCCGAATATCTACCACCCCTCCGGATTGCGAGACTCTCATTGTCCCGACATTGTCGATGGAGGCTGCATGCGACACATTCTATCGCATCTACAAGCATGGCGAGCGGTCCGATTCAGTCAAGAACGTCCTGGAACGGCTCGACTTTCACCCACTGTCAATCACTCTACTCGCTACCGTTGCCCATCACAACCAGTGGGACATGGACCGACTTTCAAGTGAATGGGAGAGTCGACGGACGGACATTCTCCAGACGGTGCACGACAAGAGCCTTGCCGCCACAATCGAGCTGTCACTTGCCTCCCCCATGTTTCAAGATCTTGGCCCTGACGCTCGAGACCTCCTCGGAGTCGTTGCCTTCTTCCCTCAAGGTGTTGGCAAGAACAACATTGAGTGGCTGTTTCCCGCCATCTCAAACCGAACAGACATTTTCGACAAGTTCCGGATCCTTTCCCTGACATATCAAAGTAACGGGTTTATCACGATGCTCTCGCCACTCCGGGACTATCTCCGTCCCAAAGATCCCAAGTCATCTCCACTCCTCTGTACAACCAGGGACCATTACTTCAGTCGGCTGTCGGTTGAGATTGGTCCTAGCAGCCCCGGGTTCGAAGAGGGACGATGGATCATGTTAGAGGATGTGAATGTCGAACACCTGCTTGACGTCTTCATATCCATTGATGCGGAATCGGATGATATCTGGGATATTTGTGCCAATTTTATGAGGCACCTCCATTGGCATAAAACCCGGCTTGTCATACTGGGACCGAAGATCGAGGAGCTCCGGGATGACCATCCCTCCAAGCCACAATGCCTCATCGAGCTCTCACGGCTATTTGGAGCAATTGTAAATTTCATGGAGAGAAAACGGGTCCTTGTTCATGCCTTGGTGCTCCAGAGAGAGTGTGGGGATGATAATCAGGTCGCTGAAACATTGATGTTCCTATCCCTGGCAAACCGGGAACTACGCCTCTTTAAGGAAGGGATCCAACAAGTCGAGGAAGCATCGGAAATTTATAAACGGCTCGGCAATACGGTGGCACAAGCACTGCAGTTGAAGGCCCTCGCTTATTTGTTGTACGACGACCGCCAACTCGATGCCGCAGAGAGAGCCGCATCCCGCGCGATCGATCTTTTCCCGGAGAAAGACAATCAATATGCGGTCTGCCAATGTCACCGTGTTCTTGGCCATATATATCTTTCCAAGGGCAAGAAGAAGAAGGCCATTCACCATTACGAGACGGCTCTCGGAATCGCATCTTCTTTCGGTTGGAACAGCGAGCTATTTTGGATTCATCGCTCCCTAGCCGAACTGTTCTGCGCTCAGGGCAGGTTCGATGATGGACACGTTCATATCGAGCACGCCAAGTCACATGCAGCGGGTGACAAATACAAGCTGGGTCGCGCGATGGAGCTGCAGGCTGGGTTTTGGTTCGGACAACGTAGGTTTAAGGAGGCCAAGTCTGAGGCTCTGCGCGCCGCCGACGTTTATGAGAAGCTTGGGGCTGCGAAGGACTTGGAGGACTGTAGAGGACTCCTCCGGCAGATCGACAAGAAGATGAATGGCGGTGAGCTCTCGCAGATGACGCTATTTCCCATGTGTGCTAACTTCCCTTTCTAAGCTTGGGGAACTGGATGGTGGCGTTGGCACTTCCGCTGAGTTCTTCAGCCGCAAGTCGCCCCGACGCCTTATCCCTCCATCGCATCTGCCGTGATGTCCTTCAAAACGATCACTGTCCCCATCCCTCTGTTCGTCGACCTATCCTCCCACTGTACATCATTTTATTTTCGTTGTCCCGCTACTTGTCGTCGGTTGTCCATTTCCTCGCCTCCCCATCATATCTGTCTCGCATTTATGTATCCCAATGTTTCCTGTGGTATTCGATTGTTTGGTTTACCAATCCTACAATTTCCGGGTCGCTCACTTTGACTGCTATACTGTGGACCCTGAGGCCTGATCGAGCAACGCCAGGCTGAGAAGTTGGTTAGTGCCCCTCGGGCCTGGTCACTCGATCCGGGTAGCCCGTTTTGAGCTTAGGTTCATCTCTCAACCACCTCCGTGTATTATGCATGCCTGTACCCTCCAATATAACTTAGGACTCGGCGACAACATGAAATACGACGTCCGGTGCAATGATTATCGATTAGCCTCCGCTTCGCCCGCCCGATCTCCGTCATGAGCCATTCGCGGAGACAATAATTATCAGCATGATATCGAGCATCGAAAATCTCTCCACACGACCATGTCCTCCCTCTCCCCCTCCTCCACCCACTCCGCCATCCCAAAAATTCAAGCAGGCGACGGTCGGATCGTAGTCGAATTCGACCCTTACCGCGGACACACCTTCCCTCACCTCTCCTACACCTACCCGCTCAAATTGCTCTCTCCGACGAGCCCGGAGCACCCGGTCGCGATCGTTTACGTCCTTTCGTATGGAGGCGGTCTCGTTGGAGGAGACGAGGTCGGGTTGGAAGTTGCGGTCCGGGAGGGAGCTTCGTTGATGCTGTTATCGCAGGTGCGATCGTGACCGAATATCTTATCTTCGGTGTGGAGGAATCCCT